>Ga0153948_1000513_pt1 | contig 21200 bp, 29 predicted proteins | sample TSNJ032MetaG_FD_104696 | JGI IMG/M metagenome (GOLD analysis project Ga0153948, IMG submission 104696) | Attine ant fungus gardens microbial communities from New Jersey, USA - TSNJ032 MetaG | ecosystem: Host-associated > Fungi > Mycelium > Unclassified | place: USA: New Jersey, Wharton State... | reverse complement strand
TGCAAGAAACGTTCAAGGACTATGATGTATATGGGCAGACACGGGTTGATGAATCTGGAGAGTGTGATAAGAATATTTTGCCTACTGATCATTGGTGATAGGATCTTGATGTCTTCGTAAAATCGCCGCGGCGCTTCATGATTGATCTTGATGACGCAGAAAGTGATGTATCCGACCTATAAACTAGACAAAACCATGGTCGACATGTCTCATGAAGACGTGGATGTAGATGTTAAGGAGTACAAGAGTACAGACTCACGGAGAATGAGATCCTTAGCTTCGTTGTGTCAGTATCATGCGCTAGGAGCGTTTATATGAGATGTGTATATAAAGGCTCATAGATTAAGGAGAAGATCATTCTGAGCCACCTCGAGTTCCGAAGCTTAACGTGAAGACAATTCGGCAAATGCACTAGTGAACAAGCATAAGTTCTTCCATAATTGAGAAATCCTCTTTTGTGACCACCAGAAGCACCGACTCAACGTGGACAAATTCGAGGCTATTTTTACCAATCAAACCCATTGGTCTGCCTGCTTTGAAGATATCAGAGAAGTTTCTGGCAACATATAGTCAGGTGGGAGGTAAATACTCATTATTCCTCTTTGGAGCATATTCATGTTTTATATTCTCCAGATAACCATTCTGGGAAGTGCTCTTCTTCCCTTTTTGTTACTTCCCTAGTTCGTGCATCTTCACCTGTGAGAAAATGAGCAAACCTTTTGTTGAGCATAGACACGGTATCAAAGGCGACTTGACAGTTCCGTACAACATCTCACGGCATATGACAATGGCGCTCGATATTTATTCGGCACCAACTCGTCAACCATCCATCGTTATTCACCAGAACACCGGTCCGGTGTCCATTTATTCTTGTGCATCTGCCTTGAGGCAAACTTCCATACAAGGTCTGGACCTCGTTGGATACCCACCGTCAACTCGCTGTCGATAGTCGCGAGCTATCCACGTTGGAAACACATTCTTATTAAGTTGTAAAACTAAAACCAAGCAGCTAACTTACCGCCGCCCTCGTCCTCTCTCCTACTCCAAACAATCGCTATCCAGCTTTTCAAGTCGCTGTTTCCGCTTCACCCACCCATGACGAGCCATTCTCCCCAACGTGCCCTGAGAGCATCTCAAGCGCATCAGCTGAATCAAGGTATAATCTTTTCATGTAATCATTTTTTTTTCCGATAGTGGCTGTCGATGGATTTCCCGTTGTGTCAGTTATCAAGATCTATTCAGATAACTAATTTTCGTCCACACAGGTCTACCTCAAAATTTTAGAGAGTCCTCTCGATCGCCATCTTTGCGAGAATTATCTCGTGCGATGCCCGCTGCGTCTGTGCCAATGTACGCTCCATCATCAGTGGCACAGCAGCTCAGTCAAGTTCCACATCAAACTAGTCCATCGAACTCAAGTAATCCACGACCATCGCCTCCTATGGCTTCAATGCCACGACACCATGCCACCCTACAGTCGGGCGAACTGGGAGTAGCCCCCTCAATTTCTCAGTATCCTCAAGGTCACAATACGTATAACACCCATTATACTCAGACAGTTGGCCGCTCGCAGATTGCTACTCTTACACGTTACCAGCAAGATGATAATTACCAAATGACGCCTGAATTACTGGAGGAGATCGAGCGTGCGGACCAACAATCGCAGACACATACCAGCTCTCCTGCATTCTCTATCCATCCTCATCTCGAGTCAACTACGCCTTCTAGAGACCAGAACCTAGAGAGGTTTCGCGCAGGAGATAGAGCGAGTCCTAAAGAGCTCGAATCTCGTCGACCAAGGGATCCTGTGCCAGCCCGAGAAAGTCCAGTAGCAAGACAACCCCATTCTCCATCGACATTTGTGCAAGCGCCAATTTCACAACCAGATCGCAATGCTTCCGACTCCGCAACTCGCTCGTCTCCTATGGGAGGCGGTTCATCCGGGGATACATATACCCCTTACATCACACGTGACCGCCGGGCCACTGTCAATTCCCTGAATAGCGAGCCTCGCGCCCAATACTCACATCCAACTCATACACCTCCGTTGCAGGCTGTTGGGAGGTCATCTGCTGATAGATCACTTCCTGTGCAAGAGGAGCCTGAGGATGATCCTCATCCAACTGTAAAGGACGATCCCTGGAACGGGATAGAGCAACTAGACAGTCGCCATCCAACTTCTTCCCCAATCCCTTCTTCTGACACTCACCCGGAAGGAAACTCTCATCGCCCTAAGATTCATCATTCGACTTCTCCCAGCCTAGATAACCACTCTGACGACGAGGGAGTGAAAACACCTAGGTCTCCGAGTGTTGGTCTTCCCGAGAGAAATATGCAGCCTGCGACCAGTGGAATTCGGATGCATCCACGCACCGCTGGCCGTACAGGCTCAATGGATCAAGTTGGGCTGAGAGGCATCGCAGAAACAATTCGTCAAACTTCACCGCAGAACGGTGTGCCCAATCCATCCCACTCGTCAAATGCCCAACGCTCCAGCCAACTTTCTGAGCTGCGTAAACTAAGTGTTGATGCAAATGTATCGCTTCCATACTACGCTTCCGAATCGAGTCCCTATTCTAGGCCCTATTCTAATAATCAATTTCTTACTGAAGAATATTATGGGCACGACCCCTCTACTTCTTTCTACCACGATCCACAATATGACCATCGAACCCGCCCAGAAGCGCCCGTCCCTCCGACGCCTCATAGTCACACTGCTGCTTCCTCACCCTCCCCATTTCCGCCTGCGTATTCTCGCAACGTAAGAAACATCACGGACCCAAGGCCAACTCACGCAGGTTCCCCTTATCCAGCCCCTTATGATCATATACGTCGGAATATCAATATTTCACGTAACACAATATTTGATCCTAACGATCCCAATTTTGATATGATACGGGAACAAGTTGCTAATCAATGGCAAACGTTTGCCCAAAACACCCATGCTCTTGGGGGTATGTCGGATTCGACTTTTTCTCCCTCTGCGACTCCCTTCCAAGGCAATTTTTCCGCTTGGGCTCACCTCCATGCGCGCCGAACAATTAATGGAGCCTTTGGTATTAGGAGCCTACAATCCAGCCCTGGTCTCGAACCACCCGATCGAGGTGAAGTGCCTTCTGCAGCACCTTCCCATGTCTTTCGTAGCAAGAAGAAAACAAACCGTGCTAGTAGGTTAAGCACTGAGATATCTCGTAAGACTCCGCCAAGGGTTCAAAGCACCCAACCCCGTGAAACGAGCCCCGAGCCCTCAACATCTGGTGAGGAGACAGCAGGTGAGGAGAATTACGCCGGGCAAAATACCAATCAGAGGAGCTGGGGGAATGGTTCTCTTGCTGGTCAAGTTGTAGAGGATGATGGAGATGGGGATTGGATTGATGAAGATGAAGAGCCGGATGAAGATGATCTACTCGAGCTCGAATATCATCCTTTATACATAAAAAATGTCGCTAAGAGACGCAGAAGATGGACAATGGGATGGGAAAACCTTCTTGAAGCTGTAGGTTACATTTATTTTTTGTTGTACCACGACGATGGTGTTGATCAAAAGGTAGTTCCGCGCATTGGATAAACAGACGGATGCAACTATGGTTTTATTGGCAGCGCCTTCACACTCGACCAGATTGTACTCCATTCGCTCGCGCTCCGTCAGGAGGCAGCCCAGTAATTCGGATATCACTCCCCTAAAAGTTGGTTTCAAGCGTATCGCTGCTCATCGGCGAAAGACGCGTTCCATGATCAAATCTTCACTCGTGGACAGGTTCTTAGTATCATCTGGAACTTCTGGGGAGGGTTCGGAGAGCGAGACGAGGGAGGAAGACCTCAAACGTGCACTTGAAGCTGCAGTTGGTAGTCTTGGAGTATTTGAATATATGTTCGCGGAGCGAGAAGTACGATGGGCTGAGGAGATGAGAAGGATTACTGAGGATCGTGAGCGTGTTGAGAATTTGCTCAGACAAGTTATTGGTGGTGAACGCAATGGATCAGCTACTACACCAACTGCGCCACCATTACTATGAGACCGGTAGCAAGCGTGCTTTGTGCCTGGTGGCTCTGTTAGCTATTCATTACTCTTGCATTATCATTCATTGTTGTGGAATATGTAGGTACCATGTTATTGGACTGATGGTAGAATAGCTCTATGGATTTTTTAACATAAAGATTGGAATAAGAGTGATATTTGGTTCGTGGTCACACCAGAGCTTGCAGTTAGCTTACAATTGTTGGTGGAAACTGATCAGCTGTTACGCCGGAGATGTTTAGATTCAGTATTTCTATTCCGCAGACTAATGCTTAGACGCAGAGGGCCTAAACAGGACCCGACATTAAAGATGTATCTACGGGAGGCATGGAAGAAAAGTATGGGCGAAGTTTGTTAGTGGATAGCAGTATGTCCAGAAGGGTTGTTGCAGTAGTAATGTGACCTGCCTTGAGTCAGGAAGCCATGTGCCTCCTTCATGATACAACGGCAATACAACGGTTGAAGTAATCTGCCTCTGTTGTTCGGCAATCCACGACATCAATCCTCTTAGCTATTTTCACGTCAAGATCCCGAGGAACGCCTGACATATAGAACGTTTTAGTTCTCGCACTGATTTCCCATGTGCCTTTTCTCAATTGCCTGTCCTATGTCACTTTGTTCCTCAGGAAATGAATTTTCCCAACCTCCCAATGTCCACATTCACACTGTTGCATCCTGGGTGAACCCTTCTAACCTAGTTCTCCGGCACATGCATATACAGAATCGAGTAGATACTTGGCTTCCGCCGTGCCAGCTGCAACGAATTCCTATTTATGTAGTGAGAAACCACTCTGTCGATATTCCAACACAATGTGCATACTTCGGAGAAAGATGGATTGCAGTTCTCGTCGAGGGTAAGCCATTTTTTCACATCTTGAGTTGAACCATGTGAAAAGATTTTAGTTGTCGAAGCATTTGGAGTTTTCAATGCCGTTACGGCGTCGATCAGATGATGCATAGGAATCTGATACAGTCATTGGGATGTCAAGTTGCCTGCCAGACATCGGATGGTCCCAGAGGATAAAGTGCGCGTGGAATTCCAAGGTAATGTCACATTGTCACACCGTGTCGTACTTTGTGTTGGCGCGATGCGGCATTTACATATCTCCTCTTGAGGATGAGATGCTGCTTGCATGTACATTTCTCACAGTTTGTTCTTCAAACACGCGATTCTCAGCACCAACGCTAAAAACCTCACCCCTTCTATTTCTTATGACAAGAGCTGCTTCTAGATCTATCACATAACCTTTGGGAGAAGAAATAAGAAAAAATAGCATGTCCAATCCAGCTTCACTCTATGTGATCTTGATCTGTACTGGAGAGGATATCTACACAACACTCTGATCTTCTGGGACACTCTGAAATCCATGCTCAGCATCTCGACACAGACCAGTGTCTGCGGTCACAAATTTTCTCAGACTGCTTATGGGAATTCACCAATTCCTGGAATCGAAGATCCTGGTTCTCTGAGAAAAGTCTATGCCAAGATACTAGAGTCATGATGAGAACTGGATATTTTTATCTTGATGCTCAAGTTCAGACCAAAAATTTACTCCATTCTATTTGGACAGATTCATGACGGATGGGTTTTGTGGCACATAAAAGCAGGAACCCTGTTCTTTTGTCACAAACACTGATGAGTCGTACCCCCACTAGTATTTCGAGTTTGGTCTCTCTTATTGCTGATGCCTCCCATAGCCTTGAATCCTATTATACTGCTCATCCTACGGAGCCTCATGTTCCATCCCTTGATGACACTGAACCTCACCCACTTGATAATATGTTTTATCCCTCAGATGTCAGGGAAGCCGCACAGACTCTGGAAGGAGCATGCGCACAACTCTGTGCAACGCTCTTGCGGCCTAGTCACTTTGTCCTCAATGTGAGTAGTCCTCAGTTTTGAGCCATGAGGAATGATCCAATGCCCAGTAATGATCAGAGACACTTGAATGTGTGTGTTCATGTTTTCTCTGTGGAAATTATGGATTGACTAGTCGCGGTCATAGGTTTATCAGACGGGTTTCCTCGGCGTCGTTTTACGAGCTGGAGTGGCGAATATTCTATCTAATGAGCTTACCGGATTACATGTCTCAAAAATCAGTAAATACTGCAAGATCGAGGAAAGGAAATTGGCACGCATTCTCAGGACATTGTGCTCGGTGCACTTTTTCCGTGAAGGTTTTCTTCAAACCTTCCCCAGATGTCACTACATTCCTCAATGATTTGACTAGTCTCAAAGGACGTGTTCTCAAATAACCGTTTGAGTATGCTCCTCCTGCGTTCTCATCCACTCTATGGCATGGGTCGGCATATGTGAGCCTCTTTTCACTTCTACCTAATCTCGAGTACTTATTGGCTTCATCAGCCACGAACCCTCAAGCAAGGCCGTTGTTCAACTTGCCGATACTTTATTGGATCCAGAATGGGGATTCTCTGACGCACCTGAAAAAGCAGCCTTCAATCGTGCTCACGAGACTCCTCTTCCAATCTGGCACTACTTTGAGGGAGTGAGTGCGGCATAGTCCGATGTTCATTGTTTCCAACACATAGAAATCATTTGTCAGAGAAACAACCCAACTGCACTTGAACAAGGTATCCGATTTGGTGAAGGCATGCTTGGTTGGACTATCGCAGTTGATTCGAATTCCATCGTCATAAGTGAGCGGTAGGTTTATCTGTTTCTAGGGGACTCTTTTGAAATCCGGTAGGCTATCCCTGGGATAATCTTTGTCAAGGTGCCATCGTCAATGATGTCGGAGGTGGCCTGGGCCATATCTCCATGGAACTATATAAACGATACTCGCACCTCAACTTCAGATTGCAAGATCTCCCTGCGCAGACAGAACATGCACAAAAGGTAATCTGGCCCAAGGAATGTCCTCAAGCCATTGCAGAAGGTAGAATTGAATTTAAACCTATCGATTTGTTCGTCGAGTCGCCTATCCCCAATTGTGACATTTATCTTGTGAGCATATCTCCTCCTGGTCATTGATTGCGATTATATATTTTCGGTAAATTAGCTGAAGAATGTCATGTTCGTCGATGAATGTTGCCTTGGCCGTGGGTTTGGATATTGACCATGGTTTTTAGTCATCTATTGCCGGACAAAGCAGCAATTACCACTCTCTCCAATATTCGCAAAGTCATGTCGTCGACTAGTCGGGTTCTCGTTCGTGAGTCAGCGTTTCAAGATACCAAACCGAATCAAAAATTGATGTGTAAATAGAAGAATATATACTTCAAAGCGCCGTTCGCACCACGGACAGCAACGAGCTCACACTCAAACAAGCAGAACCACCTTTACTACCTAACTACGGTGCTGGACGTATACGCCAATATTACACTGATGCAGTCATGATGGTCTTATGCAATAGTGAAGAGAGAACTCTAGACCATTCTGTGCAGCTTGGGAAGAAAGCCGGTCTGGAGATTGTCAAGGTGTGGGATATGGGAGAAATAAGTGTTATTGAATTTGCACCCGGTGCTATCGAGGAATGACATCTCTCACCAGCCTGTGATACAAAATAAAAGTAATACAGCATCGTAGATGCAGCGTAAATATTAAGTCTATGACATAAAAGATGCAGCTCCTAAACACGAAGCTCATTTCTCGAAAAGCAGCTAAACCTTTATGCTTTCGGACTTCCAATAATGGGAGATTGTTATTACACAGCCTGTTGCAGGCTTCTCGTGGGCAGTCACTGGTCAGATGAGATTCTACGGGAGAAAGAACTCGCAAGATGTTCTGATGTGAACTAGATTATTGGTGCATTCTAATCAGCTTACTGTCAACTAATGTTGACCAACGTATGAGATAATATCTCCATTACTTTTACTCTTTGTCACCCACTCAAGAACTGTTGTAGCAAAGCCCAATAGCTTAGATACTATTTAGGCATGTGGCCTCTCCACTCAAGAATCCTTCTTTTATTACGGAGATCTACATGCCCTGAGACACCGGACTAAGAATAATGTCAAGAACGATTTAGAAAAAGCCCACAACATATCCAAAGCGCGAGCTGATCAATATAATGATCTATCAAGTCTGCGCAGCGAAAGCCTTTCCTTTCTCAATGTTCTTCTTGAGTTCCGGCAAGCAAGCTTCAAGAAGCTTCTCTTCAGCAGAAGAGATTTTACCGATAGGGTGAATCTTCTCAACCCCGTTAGGCTACAAAGAATAGATGTGATCAGCAAAACTGTTGTTAGAATATAGATAAAACTTACGCCGAATTCAACGGGCGACGAGAAAAAGTCGACGCCTTGATCGGCAAACAATGGACTCTTCACAAACGTTGGCGTGATAAGACCCTTTTCTCCATTCAACGCTTTCAACAGTACACCAGCGAACTTGGCCCCGGCGTACGCCATCGAAAGGGTAGCAGATCCAGCACCATCCTTTGCCTTGACGACCTCATCACCACCAAATTGGATCCTGTGCACCAACTTCTCATATTGGTCACCGGTAACAGCATTCGCGTACGCCGTTTGTGAAATCAGCGGTACAATCGTGGGGCCAGAATGTCCACCAACAACATAAACGGGCGTTTTTTCAGGATCAGATTCAACGATACTGGCAAGGAAACGTTGTGAACGGACGACGTCGAGTGTGGTTACGCCAAATAATCGATGAGGGTCAAAGACACCAGCTTTTTCAAGAGTAGAGGCGACGATAGGGACGGTTGAGTTGACGGGGTTGGAGATAACCAGGATATGAGCAGAGGGAGACACACGTGCGACTGCAGCGGCAAGGTCGCGTACAATAGAAGCATTAGTATTGAATAGGTCATCGCGGGTCATCTAAAAAAGGTCAATTGTGGATCAATCCAATATTTTGGGCGTACATACACCGGGCTAAAAAGATAAGTGAGTTTAAGACTGCGATCACTGGTGATGGACTGTATACCTTGCGGGGAACACCAGCAGGAATGACAACAATCTCAACGTCCTCAAGAGCCTGGTCGATTTTGTCGGCGGGATAACCATTAACCTGGATGACGTGTCAGAGCCTCAGTACACTCTGCCATGTCTAGATATGAGGGATACTGACCTCAGAGCCAGTGTCAACGTGGCTGACATCGGCCGCAACGCCGGGTGCACCTCGAATATCGTACAGGCTCAGTTTGGTAACCAAAGGATTGCACTTGAGCAACAGCGAAAGAGGCTGGCCAATTCCTCCTCCGGCGCCGAGAACTGCGACTTTGGTCTGGCGGGAAGCCGAGGACGAGAAAAGACGCGATGAGGGTGCAGCGAGAGTGCGAAGCGCGGTACGAGCAAGCATGACTGGACAGCGGTGGTAGGAGGAAGAGAAAAAGAAAGAATTATCTCGGGGAGAGAGGACTATAAATAACACACCCGGGCTCGGCTATGTTCGGAGCTATTTCTCCTCATAATGGCCACCGATTTCTGGGTTTCCTCTCATTAGTTCAGTTGCCTCCTGCTTTTACAGAAATTTATCTCATGGGCTCTGATTAGTAAACGCTGGATCGTCGACCGCGTGACGGTCCACAGGGCCCGTGCGCTCGATTCGCTCTACCTCGACGACAACATCTACTTCGACTACCTTGCCATTTACTTTGCTAATGGTGTGCTGTCTGGATGCCAACAATGACTATTTGTGCTCATGTATTTCAGTCATCACGAAATTGGGTAAAAAACTCGGACTCAGGCAGCGCGTCATCGCAACCGCCACTGTCTTCTTCCGTCGTTTCTACCTCAAAAATGCCTACTGCGAAACAGAACCTTTTCTCGTTGTTGCAGCATGTTGCTACGTTGCCGCTAAAGCTGAAGAATCTCCCGTTCACATAAGAACTGTCCTGATGGATGCTCGGTCCCTGTTCAGCCGTGCGTTGACATCTATCCATTGACCTACATTACAAGTAATTCGTCTCTAGAGGAAGTGTACAACATCAAAAATTTCCCCAACGATAATTCTAAGCTTGCAGAAATGGAGTTTTATCTCGTTGATGATCTTGAATGCGATCTCACGGTTTTTCATCCTTATCGTACACTTCTTACGCTGTGTAAAAAGGAGTCTGAACTTGATTCTTCCGCTACACCTGTGGAGGAAGGTGAAACAGGGGATACTGCTGTTGGGCCTAGTAGTACTCTCGGTGTTGGAGTCGGTGTTGACGATGGTCCCAGATACTGGGGCACTGGAGAAGGAAAGCTCGAACTCTCCTCGGGGGCACTACAAACTGCTTGGTTTGCCGACAATCTCTGTCCGTTAATATGGCTTTGACGATCATATATACAGGTTCATCATCAACGATACATATCGCTCTGATATCTGTCTTCTCTACCCACCCCACCTCATCGCCATCTCTGCGATCTACCTAACTTTAATTCTTCATAATCCTACACGTTCAGTGATTGTTCCTCTCCTTTCCTCTTCTCCCTCTCTTCCCCCTCCCCCAACTCCTGCGATTGAAGAAAGGCAGAAACCTCGTCGCTCAACACGTAACATCACTTCACCCCACCAACAATCGTTCCCAGCATCATCGTCGGCTACAACCGAAAAGAAACCGCAACAAGACCCTATAACCTTCCTCTCCGAGCTCAATGTCTCTTTTTCTCTCATTAGCACCATCTCTCAAGAAATCATCTCGCTGTACACCCTCTGGGATCGATACAAAGAGGATGCAAGTCCAGAAGCCAAAATTCCCTCCCTCTCGAATACCTATCCTATTCATCCGCATTCTCAGCCGTACTCTCATTTTGACTTTACCTCTTCCAATCCATTCCCGCCACCACCGCTACCTAACATGCCAATTTCGAATACCTTCGCAGAAAGTCTCATGTCAATGCCATTACCGATGTCCCTCCCCACACAAGGCAACCCGAACTCAAGTGATGACACATCCAATATCGATATCCTATCCCTCTGCGGTGGGGTTAACGGTAACGGTACTGACGACATCACTGTACAAGGGATGAAAGATGGAAGTGTAGATGGACCTGATCATGACCAACCAGTCGATTTCACTATAACACCAATGTATTTGTCTGGGTTATTGCTCGAAATGCGAGAAAAGAGAGCTTTGGAAGTTGCACAGCAAGGGCAAAGGAATGTCAATGCTGGTGTAGGAACGGTCGGTGTCGGTGGGGGATACGTTCATGGAATACACGCAGTGCATGGAGCTCACTATGCATCTGTTCATGGGCATGGACACGGTCAAGGTTCAGTAATACATGGTTATGGGCAGATACATGGTTATGGACAGGTACATGGAATGAACGGTGGGATGATTGGTGGGATGAGAATCCAATAGATGCAGGGAAGAGGTGGTGTATAAGATGCTGGAGAGGACTTGGGCTACTGGCTGAGTAGTCTCTATTCATTCGTTTAGATGTACATGTATATTTGGGTCATTTTGAGATTTTTCTTTGGTTGTATCGTTTATTTTTATTCCATGAAGGTGTTTGTATGTTCCTTAATGACTCCATCACTCATTGCGAACCTGCAAATCATCCTCTTTTGTGTTCCTTGTTACTCAATTTACCTGTACGAAGATATCTATATTGAACTTGATTCGCGCCAGGTGGACTTCCCAATCAATCAGTAGATTGATTAATCATCGTGAGGCGTAGTATTTTTTGATATGGCTATATAAAGCTGCTCTATTTCGATACAATTTTATCTTCGTTTGATTATCTATTCAACTAGCATGCAGGCGATATCTCCATCCGCTGTAATGGTATATCATCGCCAAGATCCTGAGTAGCATGCAAATCCATCACTTCTCTTCTACTTATGGAAGAAGAGCCAATGCTTTCGTCAGCAAGGTCATCCATCGTTTTCCCCCAAAGTGACTTCTGATTCATAGCACTAGGTTGAGATTGATCGTAAGTACCTTGAAGGGCTGGATTACAAAAGGCAACGTCAGTTGAGGTCGTGGCGTTTGTGTCTTTCGCTACAGATAGTGAACGCAGGTTGAGGACAAGCCGTGAAATCATGGTGCTGGTGAGCAACTGGCTGAAGGAGGCGGCTATCTCTTTCATATCAGTTGGAGCGAGCTAAACAGCAATGATCAAAGCAATTATAAAATACCAAAAATCAGAGTGACGTACGGAAAATATCAACGTATTCATTAGATTTGCCAAGAAAATAAAAAAGAAGTACATTGTCCCGTCACGGACAAGGATCAACAGTGCCTTGGAAGCCATCTCATTCATGGAGCTAGTTAGAGAGGGAGAGGGAGAGAATGGAAGTTCCAGAAGAGTTAATTTTGAATACGACATACGGAGATATCAGGAGACGAAGATAATGCTTGGCGCAGTAGATCGTGAGGAAGAAGATGACGCTGTCGGTCACCAGGGGAAAAATCCAGACGAAGGCTTTTATCAGGTGATAATCAGAAAAGTGGATTGAATCTAAATTTCATAGACGTACGAAAAAGGGGACCTTGCCCTGACAGAATACACCCTAGATCTGTGATTAGAAAGGAAGATATGGAGAAGTAGATACGTTTACCAGGTAACCCCTTAGGAAGAGGTGCGGCTTGAGAACGTCAGAACAGCTTCCCAAGGAATAAGAAAGGTTGCTCACGAAATCCTGTCCTCAGGCCATATGCTGACATTATAATTTGTACTGCCCATAGGGCGAGCAAAAACACGAGAATGCGCAAACTGCGGTTGTAGAGGGCGTACACCCGCAAGATCATAATCACTAAGTAGTTCAAAATACACATACGATGTCGCATTGATTAGACATACATTGACCAACTGTACAGCAGTGAGCGACCGTGAGTTCCCTTCTTGAACTGAACGACTAACTCACCGGCAACCAACCCTACAGTTGCCATCCCCTCGAAAAGAACGAAACGCCTGCATCTTCAGACAAGGATCAGTGATGAAGGTGTTTTGGAACACGAATTGTACACACGGCTATGAACGTATTAGTCAGAAAATCAGAGAGAAAAATCTCGATATACGCACCTCTCCAGTCCATTTAGGTTCGTGAAAAGCTGCATCATTATCGCGGACAGGGTTAATGACATCTGACAATTACATACAATATCAATGCGCCACTCACCAGTCAAGACTATAATGAATTGCATAAGGGTGCCATAACGGTTGATGAGGAAGAGGAGAGTAACGAGTGAAAACCGCCGATGCCATATCCTCTCCATCTGTAAAATTAAATGTTTTTCATATGATCAAAATTTGCTGATACAACCACCCACCTCCTGGAAGAATGTCAAGACTGATGATGCGAAAGTCAGTCACGTAGCCTGGACTGCTAAAAAAAAGTACCTGCTATGATCGTAAACCAGCATCACAAATGCTGCGAGTTGGAAATATTTTCCAGCCAGTCTGTCCAGAAAATAAGTGCGTTGCAACTCTGAAGGTAGATGACAGCATACAGGTGGGAGGCCGCGAGGCTGGCAGTCTTAGAGTCCATCTCGGAAGAAAACAACACGAGTGGCCAGGCCACCCCGCCTATATGTGTACCGTTATAGGTCGTTTGTTGTGAGAGGTTTCTAGAAAGGACGGGTCACTGACCCGTAACGAAAGAGAAACTACCAGGGTCGAGTAGTCCCACGCCAAGCGATGACCCGAAACATGACAAGAAGTATTGTGACGGCACTACATTTTGAAATTTGAGCGGAGTCGAAGCAGTGGTTCGTCAGTCGTGGTCAGGCAAAGTTATTTACGGGTACAGTGTAGCGCCTTCGAGGGTGCTTCTCAAAGCTGATAGATCAGCCCCAGAGCTCGATCGATGCCTCTGGACTGTAATCTGGCTGCTTCATGGAAAATCCTCGCTCTGATCGGATCACCGTTCAAAAAAAACAACGTCTTTTGAAAACTGCTGCAGTATCAAAAACATGAAACTGGTTTTTGAGTATCCCTGCCAAAGATCTGATTTTGATACTCAGAATGCCAATATCTGAGAGGTTTCTTTTCACTCAACTGTGGAGACGGGTACACGCGGGGGGATATAACGGGGTTTGGGAAAAACTCAAGAAGCGCATGTGCATCAGGTTCTGATTATATCGAGCATGTGCCATCTCTGTAGAACTTCAGATGCGCAATCCCATTCACGTGTTCCTTTGAGTACCTACTCATGTGCTCATTGGAAAATGACCCTGTCCCCATATTTGTATCAGTGTTTCAGACAGGCAAATAGGAGTGAGACATTATAAATACTTGTAACCTAAGACCAGCATCTCTGGTCTATGATTCTCCATCCAGAAAAGTGATTGATACAAGCGATTACAAGCAGGCGTGTTTGATAGGGGCACTCAGTTGTCAGTGCTCTATCTGGTGTGGTATATTAACTTGTGCTTATGTGATCTTCAGGTCAATAAAATGATGAAATTGACTACCAAATTGTCACACATATTTTCTTGATGATTGATTTTTCACAGAGATTGATTGATCAAAAGTAGGTACCTGGCGGCAAAATTATAAAAAATCTGAATTTCCAGACACCTTAATTTGTATTTACCACCTGGATTCCAATATTCCTTATCCAAGGTAGAAAGGATTCTACACTTCACTGACTATCAGTACCTTTTCATGTATGGTTTAAAAAGGAAACAAAAACACATCAGGATCATCCAAAATTCAATCCTCGTAATAATCACATCTCAGGTAACAGTCAATATTGAAAAAAAAATCCAATTAATTTCATCCTACATCTATACAGCTTCACGTTTACGAGGTGCAGCTCTCACAATATTATCCACCCTACCAATAATAATAATTAAAAAAAAATGAGGAAAACCACAACAAAAAAAGAAAACACAACACACCGAATAATCATCTCCGCAGCTTCACTCGCACTCAATACAACTTGTCTCTTGAGCTTATAACTCTCTGTCACACCCAGCATTTTCATCGATGCAATCGCACCTTCATCCATATCTTCAAGTGTTGTATTTTCACACGAGAAACACAGACGACGAAAACCAAAATCAGCGCCACATCATCCAAAACGCTAATTCAATCACCTACCAAGCCCAGCATCCACCTGTCCATCCCAATGCGCCGCTCTCAACCTCGTAACAAGATCACTCGAATCAAACCCAGCATTATCCGCTAAAATCACCGGAATCGCCCTCAACGACTTTGCAAATGCCTCCGTCGCGATGGCTCGCTTCCCTTTGACGCCTCGAGCTGCCTCTTCTACGGCGCATGACATGAGCATTTCGGAGCACCCACCACCCAGGACTGTACGTGTTTCTTTGACGGTCTGCGAAAGGACGGAGAGAGCATCGTGTAAAGATCGTTCGGCTTCGTCTACCATCTGATTTGTAGATCCTCGGAGGACCACAGTACACGCTTCACCGGCGGCAACACCGGAGAATTTTATGAGCTATGGGAGATGCAAATCATCCGTTTGATTGGCCATGGAGAGACATATTGGGATGGGGTTATCCGCTGATGCATACCTTATCTTCGCCGATGATAACCTCTTCAATCAATTCACATTGCCCCAATTTGACCAACTCAGGTCTATCAAACGTCGAAGCGATTTCACCGCCCGTGACTAGTGAAAGCCTTTCAACGCCCTCAAAGTCAGCGTGCTCAATCACTAAGATTCCTTTTTCTGCGAGGAGGGATTCCGGATAGTTATAGATGAGTTGACGATTGACGAACACGTTGATGCCATGTGCAGCAATGGCTTCGACTTTGGCTTTCATTTTTTCCTGTAGCAGTGGACGGTCAAAATGAGGGACAATGTAAAGACGTGGCTGAGACGCACACGTTCGGCATGCTCAAGTTCGGCAAGTTTGCCCGTACCGTCCACTTTGAAACGGGCGCCAAAGACTTTGACCTTATCGGTGTCCATTGCTGTTGATCAGAGTTTTAGAGATGTGCACAGTCAGAAGAGGGTATGGAACCGTACAGGTGTTGGCAATCAGGATTTTGCAATTTTCCAGACGTTTCGGCGAGTTAACGGCAATTGTCTTGTCAAGAATAAAACCTAAACTGATATAAGTTACTATTTGAGGGATGGCATATATGACATACCTTCATCGAGGTATGAGTCGGTGAGCTTACCACCCACTTTCTTGATGATTTGGATATGCTCGAGGTCTATTGAGCCCTGGAGAACGCGCTCAAATTAAATTGAGTCATCGATAAAAGGGACGTTGATATACCTTTAATCGGAGCACGGCATCGACGGCGAGATTGGCAAAGTAATCCTTATCCTGGGACAGGACTTTTGATGAGAGTGTTGTCCGTGCGATGTTGAAAAGATCCTTGCGGAATTGTTGGGGATCAGACCTGAGTTTAGCCTCGTTAACGGGACATGGACCAAGCAAAGGAGCAAACACATACGCATGATCAACAGCACTCTTCTCCAGCGCCTTCAGCGCAGCAGCACTCGCGATCCGGTAGCCCTCGACGATAGTTTGCGGGTGAATTTTCTGTGCAACCATTTTCTCCGCCTCTCTTAGCAGTTCTGCTGCCAAAACTGCAACAGAGGTTGTCCCATCGCCGACTTCGTCGTCTTGGACTTTTGAAATGTTGACAAGGATTTTTGCAGCCGGGTTATCGAGCTGGATCGCTTTAAGAATGGTCGCTCCATCGTTTGTTACGTTTATCTCGCCTGTGGAAGCTGACTGGAGGATTTTGTTCATGCCTTTGGGCCCTAGTGTAGATTTGACAAGATCGCCCAGGGCGAGTGCGCCGACAAAGGACGAGAGACGGGCATTCTCTGCCTTTTCTTCTGTCGCCTGTGGGTAGCTGCAGCATATGCCACTGTATACAAGTAATCTGCGCACCTGCTCATTAAATATTTGGACGGACATGGTTGTAAATGAGACGCGTCTGGATGATATTTTTGATAAATGATGTTTCCACGGTGTATTACCGGATATGGGAAGACACGTCGCAGCTTCTCGACCAGAAAAGTCATGTCCCGGGCACGACGCTCGCCTCCCCCGGCCTTTGTGTTTGCAGGCCAAAGCCAATATCTGCGGCAGGACTACGATGCAGATCAAAGGCGTGCTGCAGCCTCAAAAGGTCTTGGCCCTGGGAGGACCAAGCACCACCCCTCTGGAGGGCTCAGCATCTCGCAGGGAGAATGCAAGCTTTTGTTTCTCATTGTTTTGCTGGCCTGTGGCGTGCGGCTCTTTCGTCTGTCCAAGCCAGACAGTGTCGTGTATGTCGTCTCACCCGCTTTCCCACGTCTTCATTCATCTTTGCACAGATTTGACGAAGTTCACTTTGGTAAATTCGCATCAAAGTATATCAAGAGCCAGTACTTTGTCGACGTCCATCCTCCCCTTGCAAAACTCCTCATCACTCTAGCTGGCTTTGTCTTCGGCTATGACGGCCACTTTGATTTCAAGGACATTGCAAAGTTCGTTGTCGGCGCCTCCCTCTACCCATCCAAATATCTGAGATCCCCCACAGAACGTACGAACATGTACCCTACGTTGCGATGCGGATGATTCCTGCTGCGCTGGGCGTTGCAACCATTCCTCTCGCATATCTGACTCTCCGTGCTCTAGACTGTCGCGCCACCACCGCTCTTTTAGCTTCTCTCTTCATCACATTCGAAAATGGACTTGTCACACAATCACGGCATATTCTCCTCGATTCGCCCCTCATTTTTTTCACTGCTCTCACCGTCTTTCTTTGGGTTGGCTTTTGTAATGAAGATAAAAACGAGCCGTTCACCACCAATTGGTGGTCTTGGCTCGCATTGTCTGGTCTTTCGCTCGGCGCCGTTGTCAGCTGCAAATGGGTTGGACTTTTTACTATCGCGACAGTCGGTGTCAGTACCTTGTGGCAATTATGGAATCTTCTAGGCGACCTCCGGGTCACCCCAAGGCTGTTCATTCGTCACTTCACAGCAAGAGCCATCTGCCTAATTGTTGTACCTCTCGTCTTCTACATGTTCATGTTCCAGATCCATTTCCTCATCCTTGAGAATTCGGGAGATGGCGACAGTTTCATGAGCTCCGAGTTTCAACATACGCTCAAAGGCCGTGGAATGGCAGATACTTTTGCCGATGTTGCTCTCGGTTCTCAGGTTACCATTCGACATGTCAATACGCAAGGCGGATACCTCCATTCTCATCCACACGCTTATCCCACCGGGAGCAAACGTACGTCTTTCTCAAATCACCTTATCCCCCCACCAACTAAAGGCAATTCGATGCAGAGCAACAAATTACTCTTTATCCTCACCGCGATATGAACAACGACTGGCGAATTATAAATGCAACGGTCGACGACTACCCTCAATACGACTACCAGACTCAGCCCCTCGAATACATTATCCCTCACATGCGAGTCAAACTGCTTCACGTCGCTACTGGTAAACACCTTCATTCTCACGACATCCGACCTCCCGTTTCCGATGTCGACTTTCAGAACGAAGTGTCGGGATATGGTATGCCTGGCTTCGTAGGTGACGCGAACGATGACTGGATTGTCGAGTTGGAATCAGGCGATACGAGAGATTATGAGAGTTTTAGGAGACTCAGGACTCTTCGAACAAAGTTCAGGTTAAGGCATATGTTGACGGGATGCTATCTGTTTTCGCATAAAGTCAAGTTGCCGGATTGGGGGTTCGAACAGCAAGAGGTGACTTGCAACAAAAATGCGGTGAGAGAAAACTCGCTATGGTACATTGAGACTTCGGAACATGTTCGGCGTGCGTTGCTTGATCTTTGCTTGTTTTGGTCTTCTGAAAGATTGTCTACCTAGTTCCGCCTGATGCACCGAAAGTTAATTATCAGCTACCAGGATTTTTGGGAAAGTTCCTCGAACTCCAAAAAGTTATGTGGACTACCAACGCTGGTCTCACCGATCGACACGCATTTGACTCAAGACCCAGTTCATGGCCCCGGCTACGTCGTGGAATCGTGAGTCGTTTTCAAGTCGCCAATCAATGCTCGTTGAATGTTCATTCTAGAATTTTTGGGTGAAAGATCATAAACAAATCTACCTTATAGGTAACCCGATGATCTGGTGGTCAAGTACACTCGCTGTTATTCTGTATGCGCTTGTTCGTAGTCTTCTCATACTACGACAAAAACGCGGTTTCAGGGATTTTGAAAACAGTGCGTTCACCCTTCACTCCCGACCTTGCATACTTATTCGTTTTTTCGATAGCCAAAGTTGTCAAATACGACACCCTTTGCGGATTCCTCTTTATCGGCTGGTCTCTTCACTACCTCCCGTTCTTCCTCATGGCGCGCCAGCTTTTCCTGCACCACTACTTTCCTGCGCTCTACTTTGCTATTCTCCTCTATTGTGCCATTTTTGATCTGGTGACGAGTACGTTGAGACCGAAAGTGAGGTTACAGGTTGCGGGTGTGTTGATTATTTTGGCGATTTGGAATTTCCAACATTTTGCGCCGTTGGCTTATGGGACGGAGTGGACGAGACCGAAGTGTGAGGGTGCGAGGTGGTTGAAGAGTTGGGATTTTTCGTGTGGGGATTTCCATCATGATGTAATTCGTTTTCTCTTTTTTTTTCTTTCTCCTGTGACAGTATTGATCGAGTCGTTTTTGTTTCTTCTTCATAGTATTCTCAGTATACGTCACCATTGCCGACACTCGAGAAAGATGTTGGAATTGGTGTTTCGCCTGCTGCTGTTGTGCCAGCGCCTGGCGATGGAGGCCCTCTGGTTGTAGATCCTGAAGTTGCTCGAGCTAATGTTCAGCCCGATGTACATCATCAAGACGCCGCAGACGCTCAAGGTCAGGGTCAAGTAGCTGCTCCTGCCGCAGTTAACCAACGGGTCAACGCTGACGAGAACACCAACACCGTCATCGACCCAGGTAAACCCGAACCTGGACGAGACATCTTTGCGAATGGTGAAGGTGAGGTGCAGAGTGGTACTGTTCTTCCACCTGTGTACAAGGCGGGTGTTGCTGAAGAGGTGAAGGTGATCAGTTCGGTTCTTGTGGTTGCACAAAATGTGGAGGCTGAGGAGGGAAGGGGAGAGGATGGTAGAGGGTTTACGGTCGCGATGGATTTGAACGGTGGGACGGGCACTGGGCCTAATCGTATAAAGGAAATACGGAAACCTGAGGATGATGCCGAGTCACTTAAAGGAGAGTCGAAATTTTGGACTGAGCAACAGTCGTCAGAGAAAGTTTTGGCAGGGGCGGCGGCGGCGGAAGCAGAAGCAGAAGCAGCAGCAGCAGGACTTGAGTTTCCTATGGGACCTCATGATGAAGCTGGAGAAGTGAGGGAGAAAGTTGCTGAAGAGCTTTTTGGAGATGATGTGGATGAGTGAAAAGGAAAAGGCATCGTTTAAGGCGTCGACATCGACATGGGTAGGATGATGATGGGAGGTATATATTTTGTCTACGTTGATTTCTTCTTTAGTCTGTTGCTTGTGCGTGTGATATTGTATAGCGTATGTTGGGTTAATTGATTGGTATTTATTTTGAGTTGGGGTGGATTTACTGTTTATTGGATGGGGTGATGAATAAAATATCAGTTGAAATGAATGATGCAGAGGTCAAGTATTTTTTTTTTGGGAATGAATTGGGAATGGATACAGTTACTTGGGAATAAAGGAGACTGGGGGAGTGGTGATGGGGAGACTGTTGAGGAGGATGCTTCTTGGTGCGAGGCATTTTCATTGTTACGTTAAATTCTTTTATCATAAGCAAAGAGTAAAGTGATAAAAAGCGGAGATGTAATCACATTTTGTTGATGGAGACATACGTTTGTGCCTTTGTCAGTGGTGTTGCTGTGCTGCAAACATACTTTCGTCCCCTTTTTGAAATATTCGAGAAACTCTGGTCTGACATGGTCAAGAGACTGCCTGATCAGCAATTTTGGGTTGGAGAATGGATGTGAAATGTTTGTTTACGAGTATTCGCTTCATGTTCTTATAGATTCGTGACTTGATCTAGTTTTCCTTCTAGAGCGAGAATAAGAACACAACACACGCTGGTGTCGATCATCGTATGTACTAGTTTCTCCAGGCCCTTAGGTCATGATCCAAAATCTAAGGGTTGTTCCGTAATTGCCGCGGCATGCTTTTGTGAATCATGTTGGTTGACTCATGAGCGACTCAGTGGCTGACTGGGGATTGATAGAGGGTATATGAAGTGGATTTATCCGTTGCGATACTTGACGTGGGTCAAGCTCGTGTGAATCATGAATTTACAGCAAGCGATATATCAGACGGTTGAAATCGTCTCAACATTCATCATACATATAAGATGATAATTGGTGAGACTCCTGGGCTGAGGTA
>Ga0153948_1000512_pt1 | contig 21202 bp, 28 predicted proteins | sample TSNJ032MetaG_FD_104696 | JGI IMG/M metagenome (GOLD analysis project Ga0153948, IMG submission 104696) | Attine ant fungus gardens microbial communities from New Jersey, USA - TSNJ032 MetaG | ecosystem: Host-associated > Fungi > Mycelium > Unclassified | place: USA: New Jersey, Wharton State... | reverse complement strand
TCCTGGAAGCAGAAGCCGTCACTGCGCATTAAATTTGATGATCAGAATTCCAGATACACAGCCTCTTACGCCTGAACAGCTTCTTTCCTCATGAGTTTCCGACCTATATTTTTCTCAATTCTTATATAAAGTTATGCAAGCAGGCCTGAGTGCTGCGTAACGCAGCAAAGAACCGCCTCGTTGAGGGAGGGTGCCCATCAAACCTTGAGGTGCTGCGGCCTCCTGTACCAGGCGTTGTGCAAATGTGATAGACTAGTGGAATATGGCATAGGAGATTGTAGGTTGTTATGAAGATTTAGCACAGTAGGTGGAGCTAGAGGAACAGCAAGATGCTGATGTGCTGTCGTGCAGTAGGGGCATACAGACCTGCTTTTGATCCAAGATTCATTTTCCATGAAGATTAATGTCTATCTGGACAGCCGCACGGGTCTTAGAAGCTGGGACTACCTGATCAAGTCTCTACCTGTTTAGATATGTGTCGAGTTCGATTAATAACATTATCAAGAAGCACGATGATGGAGCATAATGAAGCCCAAAGCAACGACATGGAATATTGCTAACGGAACGTCCTCGTAAAGTTATTATTGATAGTGTGCGGTCGTAATTCGGTAGTCCTCAGATAGTTCCAAATCAAAACCAGTGGAACTGTTTTTTAAAGTCTAATACTCCCAGCTTTTCAAATCCTTGTTATCTCCTCAAATCCATCATACCCGTTCGCAATCGTCCAGCTTCCACTTGTAGGAGTCAATGCCAACGAACTGTCATCGCCTTCATCCTCATCTGCATTGTCACTCACATGGTGCCCCACAGCAGGAATATTTGTGCTCGTATTCTTCAAAGCACCAGGAGACAATGACGTTGAATCATGTCTATCATGTGAAGTGCCGATCGCAAAAGGCTCAAAATCAGTATCTACCCCATCAGCGCTCTGGAAATCACCGAAATCGCCAAAACTTTCGAAAGAATTGCCGATTTCATCTGAGGGTGATGAAGACAGGGGGACGCTGTCCATGGCACTAGTTCCAGATATTTCTGCTGCATCTGTGAAGGGGCCAAACACATCCTAGAGACAGTCAATCAGTGAGAGAGAGAGAGAGATAGAAAAGAACGTACATCATCATGTGGAGTGAATGTATATCTGGACGTAGTTGTTGGTGTGAACGAATCCTACGTGGATAGAAAAGACAATCAGACTGCTGACACGACCCACTTCAGCACAGACATAATGGTGAAAAACGCACATCAAATCCAAAAACATCTAAGGGTCTCCTCCCGCTCCCACTACTACCAGTAGCAGCAACCTGACGTCTTCTCATTGATATTGGTGGACTTCGAGAGTTATTAAAATTCGACTGGGACAACCACCCCTCTTCCTCATCTGACGAATCTGGAGATTCACCAAGATGATTTGAAGACCGGATTTCAGGATATGAAGCGAACTTCATTGCAGTTGCGTGGTATCAGTTTCGAGTGTAAAGCGTTGGAAAAGCTATGAACTCACACGCGTAGTCCGTCCATCTTCAGCCTCATCCTCATCCTCGTCATCCAGAGATGCAAACTCAGTTGTACTCCGGATCCCGGCAACAACACTCCTTCCACTCCTACTTCTACCGCTAAAACTGACTCTCCTAAAGTCTCCTTGCAAATATTCATTTCCGCTTCCATCGTCTTCACCAACATCATTATTTTGAACACGACGCGAGAAAGACTTGATATCTTCAGGAACATCCGCTTTTCTGTGTACACCTCCGAAATTGACCACTCTTTCCCCTTCTTCTCCTGTTTCTTCAATATCATCTTGCACAATTTCGATTCCGGATGAAGCTGATCCAACTGACGTCCGTGGTGCAAATGTAGCAGCATTCGTCTCATCTAGTCGTAAACCTGAGAACGCGGCAGCTTCATCCACTTTCATTCTCGACGCTCCACTTGCTCCCCCTCCTGTCCCAACACCCGTACTGGCACCGGCAAACGAGGCTTTCACCTCCACACCATAGCCACTGACATCGGGCTCCCCATCGAACCCGAACCCTCCACCTCCACTCATACTAAATGCAGCAGAAAAGTTTGGCTTAGGTCCTCCCAAAGCCACTGCATCTTTTTTCTTCGTCTCAGTATATCTCCCCTTGACGTATTCTTCCCATTCAGGCTGAGGAGCGTAAAGCGATGTGATTTGTGTTGAGAGGTCTTCAGGGAATCTGTCTATTGCGGAAATTACTTCTTCAGCGAGGAGAGTGAGGTAACCCATGTAGCCTATCCGGACACCCTTTGATTTTGTACTGGGAGAAGAATGAGTCAATGGAGGTAGGCAATCTATGGAGAGGAGAGAATAGGGTACCTCTCGAGATCGTCAAGTTTCTGGCCCTCAACGATCCGTTGCATGAGTCTTGCGTCTCTGAACAACGAAACCACCAAATCCCTATTCAATCCACTCCTAACATTCCCTGTCAGAATCTGGTGTATTATATCATACACCACACTATGCAAGAAGTTGTTCCATTTGAACTCGAAGAATAAGTCCTATGAAAACAAAACGGAAGGGTGCACGTAATCGCCGTAAGCCCAAATGAGTAATAAGTCGGATGAGAAAGCGTTACCACTAGTGTCGGCAGGATCTCCAAATCCAAAAACAATCTCTTCAATTTACTCCCAGAGGTCTGTGACGAGTCAGTCGTCCCCGGAGCTTTATCCTCTACCATCTTGCTCGAATTACGCCTTGATTTGTCAGCTCTATGTGCCCGTGAAACTTGTGGTGTGAGTGCATGATCATCATTGTGTTCTGCCAACACCAGCTGGGCATCTGCATTACTGCCACCCTCCCTATAAGACTTCATCCATTCTTCTTGACGTGCACTCGGGGTGGATGAAGATGAGGGTGTAGGATATGCAATACTTTGCACTCCAATGTTTGTCTTTGACGAAGTGTCAATTTTCAAAGCTTGCTTCGTTGATGAATTGTTGCTACTACTGCTTGGTGGCTCATCCAACATTGAGACTTCCTCCATCCTCTGTACACTCATCTCAATATCGTCGTCAATGTCATCGTCACCGTCATCGTCTTCAACTTCCTCAGCGACACTGCTCCCAGGGGACATATCCGAACTCCCAATACTGGGAGTATCACCCTCACCACTCTGTTGTTGTAGCTGTCGAGCAGCCCGGGAACCAGGTCCGCCAGAAACAGGTAGTTCCATCGCCGGTTCAATGTCACTCATCCCGCTACTGCTCCCGACGCTTGCTGCCAAACCATCATTACTACTGTGGTCATCCATCTCCTCTTCTGCCGTAGGTCCAGCACCGGAACTACTTTGATCTTCACCCGTGGAAATGCCATTGAGTTGGATAACTTGTGCCAGGTCTTCAAGTGCGGAGAGACCTCCTTGTAGTCTGCCCTTAGAGTCGTAGAGATTATCATGAATTGACGGACGGTTGAGGAGCGCCATGTTGGAACAATGCAAGAGCTCAGCGAAAAGCTCGCAGATCCGGTACCGCTCGAACGTAAGAGGTTTTATTGTACCGACGGTTGTTTGTATGTCTTCGGTCTGAATGTACGTGGAAATATGATCAAGGTAATGAAACTTCATAGGAAAATAGCACTCACCAACGATCTAGGTGTTCTCAAAAACATTGTCAACTCTCGCATTCGGTCACCAACACCATTTAATACAGGTCCCAGATTCACAAGTCCCATGCGATTCACAAACTCTGACATGGCCTGCTCCATCATCTCTTTCGCCTCGTCCGGGGCTTTACCAACCTCTTCTGTCAGATGTTGTTGGTATTGGATGAGTCGATTACGTAGAGTGTGAAAGAGGTATGGCTCAAAATAATCAGAGCTATTCTTACGGATTAATTCAATGATGATAGAGATGGAGTTGATGACGGATGAGATGGACGAATCAAATGAGGGGAGACACTCAATACTATTTTCCGTATCTTCTGTGGTGGTTGGGGAGCTGGAAGGAGAGGATGGTGTGGTAATGACTTTGAGAGCGCTGAAGTCCTGAATGATATACGAGACGAGTCTGTCTACCATCTCTCGCGAAGCCAGCTCGCGTGCAAATAGGTTGGAAGCGGGAACAGGGTCCATAAGACCCGATGCAGGTGCAGGAGTAGCCATAGAAATAATCCCCTTTATGAGATCTGCAATGACATTATGCATATCGCTTGAATGTTGGGGAGATAACATGCTGACGAGTCTCGGGATGAATTCTTGTGATGAAAGCCACTACTCGTTCAGTCAGACAGATGAATTGAAATCAATCAGAGGCGTACCTCAATGACCTCTCCACATCTCTGGTGTTCATCCAGAACTATGATCTGTACGATGAGGTCGACGAAAGCCGAACACTCGATATGTTTCAGAAGTCGTTCCACGATGTTGGGCTGAGCTTGAATGAACGCAAGCATCTCCACGCTGCCCATCAGTACACCGCGATACATCTGCGAGGTGAACCCACCTTTTCTGGCCATTTGAGGATGAAACCGAGGTTAATTTTGACAAAATGGGAAGCCATGACCATTTGAGTCTTCATATCCTCGGGTGATCTGTCGAGAACAAATTCCCAAAATGGAGCAAGGACTACATCAGCCTTGCCTACACAAGTGGCAGATATGGACCAAATATCGCTGCAGAGAACCTCTGTGGCTACGTAGGGGTACCTGGACTTGCACGGTGAGTGTCATGGCGCCGACAAGCGCTGGCTGCGCACTTGAAACGGTCCTTGCCCTCGATCTCAATCTCACCGGTGACATAGGCAAAGAGCCTGTGAAGGACGCCGACCCTGCCGAAATACTCGGCCAAGCGAGAATTCTGTGCCTTGCACTCCTGAAGAAGGTCGTCCTGGTCGAGGATGGTAGCAAGAGAGGCCTCTTTGTCGATGAGACCCTCAATGGCAGAGGCATTATGGAAGCCGAATCTGCAAGGAAACTGAGCTGAAGGCTATTCACAGCACAATGTGATTACCTCCAAAACATGGCCGTCGACGCTCAAAGTGTGATATTATCATGCTCTATATATGGCAGTCTCTCACGCTACTCTACGCTATCTACCTCAGAACTGTGCCCGTGAGCAGTTGAAAAAAAACATACGGCAAGACACTCACCCGGATCTGGTAGGTTCCCTCTGCCTTGGTCAGGTATCGTACCCACTTGACACTCTGGTAGTTCTTTTTCTCAAACACCTTGAGGAACCGCACGATCAGCCCCGATGCAGTGAACATCAGCACTTGAAAGTCCACATCTATCGGCGGCCGCGCCCACACCTGCCGTGTTGTCGTGCTTGTCAGATACGCTGTTCCAGAGAATGTGCACTCCTGTCCTCCCTGGATCCGGGGCAGTTTCCATACCACCACATTCTCCGCTGGCACATACTTGGCCTTCCCATTGGCCACTTTGCAGTCCACGCTGGTCGTGTTGAGTGGTGTTGGAATTCGTAGGACGACATTTGTTGCCGAGAGCTTGTTGTCAAAATTAGTTTTGATTGCAACCGTATACTGGACTTGGCTAGTGCCTATTTCATTGACGGTGGGGATTATGCGTAGAGGTAGCTTGACGTTGCTCGTAGATCGGTACCTGCTAACTACTGAGTCATCTGTAGCAAGTCTTATGAGAAAAGCGTACCGCATAAGCTCAAATTCGCCATCAGGTGGTATGAAACTGATTGTTCTGCTGCTATTGAAATCATGCAGTCGTACACACTGGTGGAATCGACAATCATCCAGTTCGACAGCACCACCTGTCCCATGCTCGCTCCTGTCGATCACCAGCTTGTCATTCAGGCCGAATTTACACTCAGGAGTACCAGACAAGTATGCCCGCATCTGAATATGGCCGTCTACATCTGATCTCAGAATGTTCCCTGTCAAATTATTTAGCAACCTACCACAATGCATATTCAAGTAACTCACCTTTGGCACTCATGCTCAGGTTGATGGTCTCCACGACGTCCACAAACGCCTCGTTCTTCCTATAACTCACATCTCCTCTCCTCCAATTTGTAGCACCGGTGGCCTGCATCGTAATTTTGGATGATTCCTCCTTGAACCAATCATATCATAATTAGTACACCATGTATCCAGGTATCCAGATGCACTGGAAGATGATAACGCACAGCAGCAATGGCACTAGTAGACACTATACTCTCCGTCGTGATGTAACTTTTTAAGGTATCGATCTCACTATTCTGCGGGTATCCAAAATCGCATATCTCTGCCAGCGTCAGGATCAGTAGAAGGATACTTCTCTGAAAGGATGGACACACCATCAATTAACTCATATATCAGCACAAAATTATTCTTCACGCTCTCCTCATCTACTTTACCAAAGTAACTCTTCCCAATGTTGATGAACCTATAACAAAACTCAAAAACGAGCGCGGCATTGGCATTTGTCCTGTGACAATGACGATCATACGTACTCAGAATTAGCAGAAGGAAGAACAGGGAAGACTCACTTTGTCACAGCAACAACATACAAACCATTCACTCTCACATGAAAGAAACTTGTCGATCCCAGCGTTATGATCGGTGACCTGACGTCGCTATTTGAAACTACTTGTATTCTGAATACATCCGCAATGGACCGTCTACAGAGAAAAGTTTGGCTCTCGGAACCGACTTTATGTTTGAGTCATGCCTACTTGAAGTCCGGTCGATAAAACCTCGAGATTAGGACCTACTCCCGGTATAAGCAACCATGTTCAAAACTCGTCAGCACATTGATTAGCATACCTCTCCTTTCTGATTGAAAATAAAGAATGCCTAAAGGACGATAAAAATAAACTAGTTTCGTAGGATGGACCGACAGTATAAACTCACAGAAATCATGTTGATGTCGTTGCAAGTTGAAAGCCGACTTTTTGGCGCATCATCAATTAATTGCAAGTCATAGGCGCTTCAAGCGTGCGACTTTTTTCATGGTATTTTCTGAACCAATGTTCATTAGCTTTGACAAGCAATCTAGTGCTCAGATACATTCCAGACCTAAAATACTAAAATTACCCGTGTAGGATAATATCTATGCACTATGTAAGAGGAATCCTGGCATACTGAGTAACAAGGTCCCAAGTTGTGCCTCCATACACCTCTGAGGGGCCATTGCTGTGTTGCGGCGAATTTGCTATGCTCTGAAAGATCATAGTCAGAGTAGTCACCATGAGGTAGATGACTGAGGTGAGATCATGGATTGTATGTATATGTGTAAAAACACTAATCACCTGGTTAGACCGGAAAACAGTATAGCAGAATCATTCTATCGAAATATTCATTCCATTGACTCTGTTTCATTCCAGTGGAGCAGCCCAAGTGACATTGATACATATCACCGTAACTTTCAGCCAACTACGCAACCAGTTATCCAACCTTGAGCACAATCAAAATAGCATTGACACCTATTTATCAACTCTAGATACAGAAAGCTCTATATCAATGTCACATCTAGCTGTGTCAATAACCAGGCTATCATCATTTCAGGTTAAGGTATCCACAGTCATATAGTATTAGCACTAGTAGAACACCAGTTATGGTTGATCAAAACAAATTCTCAGCACTCAACTTTCTCACCGACATTCGGAAAATCTCGTTTTTCACTTTGGTATCCACGGAGGGTCATCGGAGGCCGAAATCAGAAACGTTCCTGGTCCATATCCTGCAGGTCGTACCGCGAAACGAGATCTGAATCATTTTGATCCTCTCTGAGTCCTCGTGCTTTCGACAACCAATAACTCCTCTTTGCATCGGTATCAGCCATCGACTTGCCATACTCCTTCGCTTCAGCCGCATCTGTGGAATCACTTCTACTTCCATCTTCATCGTCAACAATAAACATCGTGTGTTTATCTTCTTCTCTACCCATCCGTCTCCTTTTCTTAGGAGGCTGCTTTCCAATATCGTATTTCGCGCTCTCTTCAGGATCATGGTTATTTCTATGTGAGATATCACTTATGTCGTGAGCCAAGTTAGCTTCACCACCACCCAAGTCTTTCCAAGGTGAGTATTTGTTTTTCAAACCCAAGGAGGGAGATTTAGAGTGTTTATCCCGATACGATTCGCCATTGAGTTCTTTTACGACAACTTGTGCCTTTGGTTTGACTCCTAGAATATCATGCAAGACACCCTTACTGTAGACTTCGCCTACTAGTCGTCGATGATTGATTGTCTGGAGTATAAATGAGAGATCGAATCAAGATTCAGAGGTCATACGCAAACCTCCTGAGTTACACCCATCACGCTTGACAAAATACTCATATCCTCAGGGTGAAATTCTTGTCGTAATTGAATATCGCGACCTTGTTGTCTTGAGTTGCAGGCGGCAGTTTGGAGGTACGCTGTAGACGTTAAAATTTGATAAGCACCAGCAAATGCTGTCCGAACTTTTGGAAATCCGAATGAACCACTGGAAATGTCGTTGGCTAATGCTGGTTTCAGCATGCATCAACAAGACCAAGAGGTATATGCATACTAGGATTCACGGGGTCCTCTATTGAGAGACAGTCCCATTTACTGGAATCGTACCAGCCGCGCAGGCGCTTGTTGAAGTAGGTACCACCATCACGGATGGAGATCCCCACTTCGTCATAGTTGAAATGGCACCCATACAGCTCAAAAAACTCCATTACAAGCACTCCGAGATTCTTCTCGGGAACAATCTCTCCTCTGCGTATCTTGGGGTGCATCTGGAGGAAGCTGATCGCTAGACATACGATGCTATAACTGCCAAGGCCGCCTGTAAAAACTTCGTTCATGCTCCGTTGACAGAGAAACAGTTTTGTGATGAAAACTAGACTGCGCAGCGCAATTCCATCTCCACCCATGGATTGCAGGAAACCCTTGACGACCTGTCCACTGACGATACCATTCACCTGATTTATGCTAATATCAACGTTAAATCGCCCATGTGTCGTGACAAATTTCACGATGGGTACTTTCGCTTTAGCAATGACAGTGACATTCGAAGTTATTCCTGCCTTGCGCAACACAGCAGCAATGGAATGGAGTACAGAGACCTTGTTGCTGTAAGCCATAGAGTCAGAAACGATGACTAGATCTATGTCGCTAAGCGGGAGCTCAGTTAGCAAGAGAGTAGAAAATTAATGTGTATGCACACCTAGAGGGAAGATATAGCTTCGTCTCGTAACTTCCAAACGGCATGACCTTAGCATCGGGAAACGCGACTGAAATAGCTCCTGAAACGATTGAAACAGTCAGCTCGCGAATTTCATCTTCAATAGGCGTTGGTGAAATCCAATTCGTGAAGGCCTCGACTTCTTGGTGCATCCTAAACAGGGATCCTGATCCAAAACTCTGAGCAAGAAAGTGCGCAGTACTCACATCTCAGCTACGTTTCGACAATCTTTCCAGTCGATATCATACACCCATGGGGCCTTTCTCGATGCCGCGTTCATCCTCTGTTTCTTATTCGCATACCCATCTTCGAAATCTACCGCATCGTGTTTTCTCTTTTTCGTAGATTCACCACCACGCCCTCGACTCCTTTCCCTGATCTTTCCCTGATCCCACTCTCGTTCATTATTCGCCGGCGGTGCGTCTCGCACTGATTCCTTACCTTTGTCTTTCTCGTTCTTCGGTTTTTGAGTCTCTTCACCGTCCGAAACAAGTGCGATATAGTCCTCAACAAATGCAGTGGGAGTCCGCAGTACGGTCTCTGTTTGACCAGAGAGGACATTGGAGGAAGGTATCTGAAGATCCATTGAGGACATAGTTGAAGATGCCGTCGGAGTGACAAAGTAGAATTATAGTAGTCAGTTCCAATGTATTTTTAACCCTCTATTTTCTACATGTGTATTTTGACCTAGTGTGTCTTTTACCTTCCCAACAAAGCAAACTGACTTCGACCATAAAATTCATTTGCAACCTGCGCTCGACAATTTAATTTCCTTAAAGCATTTTATTATCCAAAATATGATATTTGATAACATGTAATCATAACGTGCTAGCAGTCTTCCTTTAACCAGCCACCATGAGTATCACGCGACCATTCAAAGCTTCTGACATGTTCAAGTTTAATAACATGTGAGCGACTTCCTTTGATTGCAATGGCATGTATATTCATGCCAGCCACCGTTCAATAAAAGCAATTTAGACATTTGGACAGAAACTGTGAGGGATTCAATATCCTTTATACAACACGCCGTCATTTAAGTCAATAGTATGGAATTGGGTTTTATTTGACCTATCTCTCGAGGTGGCCTGATATCTGCTGTGTACAAGAAGCACCTAGTGGTCGTATGATGGGCTATGGTGTGTTGCTAACCTCATGATTCTTCCATTCTTTTTTCTCATATGCTTCAGTCATGGGAAAAGCCGAAGGCCAGGGTGCAGGATGGCATGGGCATGTAACAGCCATTACCGTTGCAAATGAATATCGTCGGCTCGGCCTCGCGCGCAGAATGATGAGTTTCCTCGAACTCGTATCAGACGAACTCTACAAAGGATTTTTTGTGGACCTCTACGTGAGATGCGCAAACAAACTTGCGATTGATATGTACGAAGGTTTGGGGTATAGCGTATATAGGCGTGTCAGGGAGTATTATGGAAGTTTAGGTGTGGGAAAAGGAGGGAGGGATGAGGAAGATGCGTTTGGTGAGTGGTTTATGTCTGCGCTGCCATGTGAGTATATGGCCAAATACCTCAATTAGATATGCGAAAACCACTCTCGAGGGATCCAGATCGACATTCGGTTAGGTCGAATGGAAGGGATATAATCGTTAGTGCTCATGATGTTTCGTAAAAGGCTGACTCGCAGCCCTTAATTTGGGTTGCAAGGAATAAATGATAAACTTTCCTTGACTTATTTAGAATGCTAATATTGTGGCAACAGTCCCAAGCAGATTTACTGAAACGGATTGTGACAGAATCGTGGGGGTTGACGTCGCTAAACAGCGAAGACTCACCATCAGTCGAATTCATCCCCTCAGCCATGTTTAATCCTTTAGCATAGGAGATAGACGGTCACATTACTGAAGGATTGAGATTGTATGATAACTCTGATCAGGGTAGCACTTCCAGTTTCTCTGGAGGCTCATGGATTATGTCGTGACGATAATGGTTCTCAACAGACGAAGAACTCCTTATGAAAAAGCTGAGACATTTGGTGTTTTGCTCTCGCATCCGAAGTAATGGTAGTGCCCAACCCCTCGTATCTAGCATACAAACCAAACAACCTAAATACTCAATGGCGGAGGATCTTCTGGTAGAATGCCCAACGATGCGAGTTGTTCCTCATAAAATGCATTCAATGTGTCTGCATCCGAGCAGAACGTGTTGAGCCTTTCCCTGATATCATCTGCCGGACTGATGGGCTGAGAATCTTTCTTGCTCTCTATTTTCGGAGCCAACCGTCCTATCAATCGATTGGTAAGGAATAAAAAACCTTCAGAGCCCCCAATGACTTGAACAAAGGCCGCTCCAGTTTTGTGGATGAATTGCGAATATTTATATGGTAATCGGCGATAAGAGTAAATGACATCGACAGTGTCGGGATATAGCTCAGCAGCTTCGACGTCGACTATGAAATCAAATTTGTGGAGCAGGGCATATTCAAAGTATTTTGAAGGGGTATACCCTGGAACATGGCTCTCAATGTTGGGGAGGGAAGGTGGGAAAACTGCCAGTCGAATGGGAAAGCAGGATTGAAAGGCATTCTGAGAACTGATATCGCTGATTTGGGTGACGTAGGCTTCAACGAGCTTGAGGCCATGGCGCTCAATTAATCTGTTCCATGCTTTGAGCTGTTCGTCAATGCATCGAGCAGTCGTGCCAATCCACTGTAATTCAAAATGGAAGACAGTCGCTGGGTTGTGAATGATGTCGTGGTGGAGAACAACTGATTCAGCTTGGTCACTTTTCTGCTTACAAATTCAGCAAAAAATGAGATGGTGGACTGGAGATGTTTACCTTATTGGAATCAATTTCAATAACCATTGTTTGACTCAGAATTAGTCTCCTTGCCGGTTTCCGCACAGATGTACTCCTTCTTGAGATATTGCTAGCTGGCTTGGGAACAACCTCTTCGCCTGCATATCTCCTGAACCAGCCGCTTTTAGGCGTCATTGGGACTGAATATTCGCCACTCAAACGATAATAGTAGTGACTTGTTTTCAAATGAATGGTTATGTGCAATAAATGTAGGGGGCAGGAACCCTTACCCATCCAAGAACCCATGCTGTCCTCTGCAGTGCTCGAAAAATCCTTGCTCCAATAGTCTTGCACCCCACTCTACCGCCTGTACTCTCGACGTCACATCGTTAAACTCTCGAACCAACCATGACACAAATTCATGGCCAATGAACGAGTTAGGGTACCGATTATGATGCCACCGATAGTTTTTGATAGGTACTCCATCCTCCTCATGCATAGCTTTGATGATCATAGTAGGCAGTAAATCACCTATTTCCCGTTCACTTTTCATCTTCTTTTTTAATGGGCCATGTGCATGTATTTGGTCCAGCTGATCCATAAGAGATTCATCGAGGACAGAGGTAGCAGGGTCAAGAGTCGTAGGAAGGAACCGAATCGGAGGAGCAGGATTGTTGATACGCTCTTCTGGTGGCTGCCACCGAAGTTTTGTAAATAGCTCGGCCAATTTCTCGATACCCAGAAGCCGAATTTCTTCGTCGTTGAGACGCTCTCCTCCTGGCCCAGTATTCAAAATTGGAGGTTCTTTGGTTGGAATTACAACAAACCGCGTGCGCCAATATCGAAGCGACTCATTGAAATCACGCTCATATCCAGCGACTAGCATATCTAACCTATTCCATCCGTAATTTGCAAGGGCAAAGGAGGTGAAAGTTGTCTCATGTGAAGCATATCCTCCTGTTAGAAATGAGCTTAAGGACCTGAACACGATCGTTGAGAGCATCATACCGCCACGTTGAGGCCAAATAAAACACTCATATCTCATCTTCCTTGCAGGAAACAGTCTCCTTACATATCTCCAAACCTGGATTGTATCACCTTTATATGATATTTTATGTATCTCATGGGGCATGCTGAGATAAACAGGATCCCAGGGAGATCGAAGCACATCGGCCAGTCCAGTGAACTTTGGAGTGTAATCATCACTGACCAAAAATTTGCTCTTCCGCATGCTTTTCCTCTCATCATTTATCTGAGTTTTTTGTCGGTTCCTTGGAGCAGAAGGTTTCAGAATGAACTGAAAACCTTGGGCGATGCGAACAGCACTCATGCCACGCATGACGGCAAGTGCCCAAGCATGGCGGACTTCCTCTGTAGTCCCTTTGATTTGAGGAGGTTTAACAAGAAAGGAGCGCATTTCTTTGGGATCAACGACGAAATCATATTGGTTATTGTCATAACAAGACTCAAGTTCGGCGTTGGATGGGAGGTATTCCATGGTTAAGGGCAAACAGGGAGGCGCAAGCAGCGCCCTCCATTTGATGTCATGTTTGTGGGTAGCTTCTGGTAAGAGGTGCTCCCACCGGCGGGCGAGAGATTCTTGGACATAGGGGGCGGGCGCTTCACACTGCAGAGGGTTTGACCAAGATCGGGGAGAAGAAGTAAAGGATTGGCCAAGGATACTCGCTACACTCCGTCTTTTCATGGTGAGGCTATCATCACGAGGAGGGGTATTCAGAGGCGACCTTTTCAAGGTGCCACGTGGCGGCATTATCGTTTCCTCTTCAAAAGTTCGACTCAAGATAGTCTTGGAGACATTTGACTTTATTGCAAGCGGTTGAGCAGAATTTTCAGGTTCCATGGGAGGAGGAATTTTTGGGAGGGTTAGGACCTGAGTTGCTGTTGGTGCAGTGACAGATGGTGCAGTTCTTGGAGAGGCAGACGCAGAGACTTGAGTGGTTTGTGGCTCACTTGGTCCGCTGCGGAATGGATTGAACAACCATGACGGTGCAAGCTTAGAAGCAAAACTAGGCTTTGACTGGCCTACAGAACCGGGAGTGGAGAATTTGGAGAGTGTCGAGCGTACAGAATGAATTGATGCTTGTGAAGGAGAGCTGGCGACAGTCGGCACTGGGAGCATCTGGGCTGCTGCAATCTCATCTGGTAAGTCTTTGATGATGCGCCTGGGGCTTTCTTCGATCGTCGTGATGGTATTAGAAGCTGTTGGTCCATGATTTCTATTTTCGAAGACTCGGGAACCGGTAGAAGAGGGTGCGACATAGTTAGTACGCAGCGAGAAAATATCCATGTCAAATTTGTCCGCTTCTACTTTTCCAAAAGAAAAGGTTTCTTTTTCTGCGATAACTGAGTCGGTGGCAGTTGTGGCCTGATGGAGGTAGGGAATTTCGATGCTTGATAGGACATCAGCTTCAAGTAAACCGAGCATCTGGATTTCGTGCATTTTGGCCCGAGCTACAAATCTATCATTGAGATGAGCAACTAGAAGGTAACTCGGGAAGACAATCTCACCGGTCTTGTCTGAATGGCAGATCCATTTGCTTATCCCAAAAGGTAGTGGAAATCCAGAACGGTTCCCACCAGAAAGTCTTGGATCCCCTGATCCCGCTGCCATCATTCCCTCCCCATAAAGGGTCACTTGCTAGTGGATCGGCGGATCTGTTCTCAATTTCAAACCTAGTCTCCGGCTCTGTGCCCTGGAAACTAAAAATTGGACTCTGGTGTAAAGGAGGTTTTGTCAAAAGGATAAGATAAAGTATGGTGCCTTGGTCAAGCATCCGGGCTGTCGTCAAGCGTAAGAGCATTTTGTTGACGCTAAAATAGCCAGTGCCAGGACTGATCAAAAGGGTCATTGCTCCAGTTATGAAAAGGGAACGGTCAATGTAATGAGTTTCAGTAGGATTAAGACCAAGATTAATGGCCTCCAAAACTGGGCCATCGTGAGCATACGAAAGTCGACCAATGAGACGGGGTCGTGCGTCAGCCTTTGCTCCTTGTGCAGCTCGATAATGGTGGGTTAAGAGAATCTCACGCTGGAAATCCCAGAAAGAGTCCTTTATGCTGACGAGGATTGGTTTCCATTCGCGAAGAATTTCACGGTCTGTTATGACCTTGTAGAAATCTTTGTACCAATTCCCCCTTTCATCTTGGCGTGCACCATCGACAATAGGCCCTTGCATTTCTGACTCTTCGTAGAATACGCGTGATATAAGGACAATCGTCACAGTATGGTTGGTTCCTGTTTCGCGCCATTTGGTGAAAAGAACCGGAAGGAAGGAGTGGACGATCTTTTCGTTGTAGCGCTCCCCATCTCCGGAAAACTCCCAAAGCTCACGACAGACTTGAATAAAAATAGTGACTTTGGCCGAAAGTGAACGAAAGATGGGTCGTGTCGATGATGTCACAGTTGCTGAAGGGACCTGGATCAAAACCGTATCAAACTAGCCCCCGACTGAGGCTTGAGCACATACCTTTTTACCTTTGACATAGATATTCTCTACTTTGGCCACAGCTGCTCCGACAAACGGCACTATCTGGTCTACAAACATACATTGCTCCACCAGTTGCTCACCAAGTCTCCACATGTCGTTGCGTCCAAGATACTGATCTTTAAAAACGAGTTCCACATGACTAGCATTGCACGCCTCTCCATCAACCTATTCATGGATTTGAGAATCAAACATCATGTTCGACAATGTTTGACTGCGCAACCTTGGTTATAATCACTTCAGCGTTGTTCCTGAGATTGAAGGCGTCCGCGATAGACTTGGGTACTGAAAGCTAGAGGTATGTCAATCGTTATCAGCTGAGGATGCTCAGGATATTCAAGGCTCTCACCTGAAACTGAGCACGAGGACTTTGGTCTTCTTTTGGAATGAAGAATAAAAAGCTCTCGTTTGAATCTTGCAAGCCAGATTTACTAACTTTCATCAAATCACCTTCAGCGACCCCTGGCCATAACGAATGATTGAAGAGCACCCCAGGTGCATCCTTTACCTCGTGCACCCAGAGACTGAACGTTTTAGAGTCACCGACCTTGAGCGGCTCCAGAGTGGGTGTAGGCAAAGTGCGTAGGACTGATTGGGCGGTGTTTGAACGGTGCCGACTGAAGTGAGAGTGTTGGGATTCGGCTCTGGACGACGGCATACTGGTGCTGAGATCACAATTAGCTGATGGCAAGGAATCTAGTGACATAACTTGTCACATCTCATTCAGAGCTCTTCATCCTATAATGGATTCTTTCTGATCAGTCCGAAGACTGAAAATATTTTTCCACGAATCCCAGACCCATTGAACTAAGCAGATAGAAAACCTGACTCAAATTACACTCAAATGGTCAACCGAGAACTGGAGAACTGAATTGTAACGTCTCCCAGGTTAAAGATGTCTCTGTAATCACTTCTGCAACAGGACTTGCCCTACATATTTCTCTTCCATAGGTAATGGGTTATGATTGTATCCCTTTGCACCCATTACCATCATCTTGGCAAGGACAGGGTTTCTGACATTGTTCTGCGTTCAGTGATAGCTCAGTGATAGCTCAGTGATAGCATTTGTCAGATTGTTCTGGCGAGGTCCCAGGACGGTGATCTATTTAGTGACACTGTGACTCCTTTCCCCAGCTTTAATCGATTGTCGCAGTCTGAAGTAACTGTTACATCAAATGGAAGCTCTCAGGGCGCTGTGGAAATGATTTGACAATAATGCAAACTTTGTAGCACCAACTCTCAATGTTTGGGGCAGACAGAGACTGAACGGGTGATTTTTAACGACTCTAGATCAGCCACTGGTAGTGAGCGATCCCACAGTCTTTCTCTCAGAGGAGTTCCCATTTTACATGTCCCACAGTACCCTCCACCGAGCCTGAATTTTGCCGCAGCGTCGCATAGCTGACAAATCACCATGATTTTCCCACACCATGATGCCTGTCCTTCACCTTTTCTACTTGACACTTCTCTGAGGGCCAGACTCATGGCAAATACAGTATTAGCGACGCTTACTGGGGAAGCTAATCCAAATGGAAAACCAAAAACAAAGTCCAAGAATCAGCTCCGGCGATTAAAGCAGAAACAGAAGAAGGTAAATGGCTCAACCGTAAGTTCCCAATACATAGTTGATAACTTCAAGCATTTAATGAGTAAACATTTTTTTTATTAGAATAGTGATATCGCTGACGTTGAGCACGTCAAGAACGAGGATGTAGAAGTGCCACTTGCCTCAAGCATCAATTCTGAGTATGCTTCGGAGGAATTAGATGTCAAGGGGAGCGGCTTTGAACAATTTGCGGAAGTGTTCGCACGTTTTCAGCCTCCAGAAGAGGCATCCGTATGTTGTTGTTCCGTTCCACTTGAGCCTGACTAATTTGCTCACAGCAGGTCGAATCCTCTGAACCTCTAAAAGGCGAAATTATCTATTCAGACGATGAAATGCAAAGCGCTGAAGATTCTGACTCCGAGATTAATAAACCATTGTCAAAGAAAAAGCAACGTAAAATGAACCGCCTTACAGTAGCAGAGCTCAAACAACTCGTGAAGAAGCCTGAAGTTGTTGAATGGACGGATGTGACTGCAGCGGATCCACGAATATTGCTTCACCTCAAATCATATCGCAACACTGTTCCTATTCCCACCCACTGGTCAGCGAAGCGAGACTATCTGCAAGGGAAGAGAGGTATCGAGAAGCCGCCCTTCCAGCTCCCCTCATATATTGCCGACACTGGGATTGCGACAATGCGTGATGCAGTCAAGGAGAAGGAGGCAAATATGAGCTTGAAAGCTAAGACAAGGGAGAGGGTTCAGCCTAAGATGGGTAAGATTGATATTGACTATCAGAAATTACACGACGCGTTCTTCAAGTTTCAGACAAAACCACCTGTCACTGGCTTTGGAGAGATGTGAGTGTATTGTTCAACATTGGGAACGTTGAGCTTACTCTTTATCACTCAGGTATTATGAAGGGAAAGAATTCGAGACATCGTTGAAGGAAAAACGGCCTGGAGATCTGTCACCGGAGCTTGTCGAAGCCCTGTCTATCCCTCCCCTCGCTCCACCTCCTTGGCTTATCAGCATGCAACGATTTGGTCCTCCGCCAAGCTATCCCACACTTCGAATACCTGGTTTAAATGCTCCAATCCCTGAGGGGTGAGACATTTTTTTCTGCTCATTGATCCGGTTTATAACGTTCATTTTTCTATTCTGTCAGTGCTCAGTGGGGTTTTCATCCTGGTGGTTGGGGCAAACCTCCCCTTGACGAGTATAACCGACCGCTATATGGTGATGTATTCGGCGTGCTGCCGAAAGTGTCTGATACTGGAGTACATCATCGATTCTTTGGTTGCATCAAAGATAGCTAACAAAGATTTTCTAGTTGGGCGAGCCCGTCGATAAGATATCTTGGGGCGAGTTAGAACCTGAGGAAGGTATGTTGGTAGTTGACTGCTGAATCTTCATACTTATCTTTACATGATATATTACAGAGGAAGAAAGCGAAGAAGAAGAGGAAGAGGAAGAAGAGGAAGAGATCGCAGACGTTACGATGGATGGTACACAGACACCATCAGGTCTCGAAACACCCTCCGGGATGGCTAGTGTTGTTTCGACTGTTGCTGGCGGTCTTGAGACGCCAGATTTCCTCGAGTTGCGTAAAAATGCAAGACCGGTAGCAGATGCTGGAGAAGCAGGTCCAAGAGGCTTGTATCATGTGCTGGAGGAAAAGCAGATGAGTGTGCGTGGAATTATGGGAAGCGAACGTGGATACGATGTTTCTAATCTTGGTGGCTCTGCACTCCCTGTACTCGGGGATGAGCGAATCAGCAAGGTGCGTTTTGGCTGAATGATGTAATACCAAAGTCTCACTCGTATAATTTTCCTCGATTTATCATGACAGAAAAAGAATGGCATTGATGTGTCGCTCGATGCGTCAGAGCTTGAAGGAATGAGCGAGGACGAGTTGAGGCGCAAATATGATGCACACGCAAAAAGTAACGCTGGTGTTCCTGGGAGTAAAGAAGACTTCTCAGACATGGTCGCAAAGGAGATGGCAAGGAACAAACAGAAGATAGAACGGGAGAAGGAAAGGAAGAAGGACAAATTCAAGTTTTAGCTTTTCTTCGTTTCATTGCTGTACTGATGTACTAAGGTGTTTACTCCCGATAGTAGAATGTGAACCCTAAGCTAATATGCATATGATATTTTATTCCTGATCTCTTACTGTCATTGGACACGCCTTTGCATGTTCGCTCACAAACCATTGGGTGATATCAGCTTCAACCGTGGCAGCATCACGCCAGCTAATGATACACCCAAATGGAGATGTCGATACATTGGGGCGGCGACTGAAATCCATCAACTAGGCTACAATTATAATGCAAATTTTTCAAAAAATATTCACTCTATGCGGTGCGATGGGATTTTCTACTCCGCCGTTTGTGATTCCTTTCTGGGAGATGGAAAATCCTACATCGGAAGTGATCGAGATTATGATATTGGATCGAATGATTTTTTCCATGACTGAGAATTTAAGGATGTATTGCAATTGATGGGATGGATACGGCACCTCCCTGATCACTTGCCTCATTCCCCTTCCACTATCCATTTTCCCGTCCTCTCCCTCTCTCCCTTCGTTCATGTCCGGTGTTAAACTGTGCGTTTGATTCCATTCTAGCTTTGTTTTTATATATCATTATCTGGCCAACAGCACTCTTCGGCCGCCCCCAAATGTCGATTACGTCCAGGGTGCGTATTTTTTCTGCGTCTGTGACCAGAACATCCATTTGTTGTCTGCAGGTTATCCAGGGATACCTCCGAGTCAAGACAGGCCCCAAGCAGCAGTGAAGGGGGTTTGTCGAGCAATGTGTGAACCATAAAATCAGGTCTAATCCCTGTTCACAGGCCATCGAGGTGCGAACCCCACCGGCAGGCGTCAAGGCGCAATGGGTGCGCATCGAGCTGCGCAAAGTGGAAACACTTCCTGGAGGAGGGGACAAAAATACTTTCTATGATTATGTTGGGCCTAGTCCAGTCACACTCTGGACGGCACCCGATGGCTTCAATATCCTGCGTACTGTAAGTCATCTTTAATTAACGTGTAAATATATGCGTTTATCCTTCTGGTAGCAAGACTTCCCCTTCTCAATCCGGATTCCGGAGTCCATACCACCCAGCGTGGCCCTTGAAAACCGGGGTGGGTATTTCAACCGCGTGTGCAGGTGGTGAAATTGATTTCTTCGTGACATCACCAGCTGGGATCCAGTATGAGCTGGTTGCGACCGTATGTACGAAGGGAAAAAGGTCAGTCGAGCCTGTAGCCTTTTGTTCTAGTTTACAGTTAAACACTGCCTATAGAGGATTCTTCCGTAAACGGAAAAACATCGTGACAAAAGAAATTGCACCCATAGTCATCGATAAACACGAGTTACATTCCACTTGGCCCGTGTACTGCCAACCGGAGAAGCGACAACTTGCTCAGGAGGGTGTCACCCTGATAGTGGAGCGACGACACGCTTGCCATGGACCAGGAGATCGCATCACAGTCATGGCAACCCTCAGATCTGATAACCTGCATACGGTCATCCTTCAAGGATTCGAGATGGGACTAAGGGAGACAACCATCTTCCGTGCACAAACATATACTGCGGTTCGCAAAGTTGCTCCATTGGTCAGGGTCGCTAGCATTGGAGAGACAAAACTGACAATTGGTGCAACTCTGTACGGCGGAACAACGCACCAGGCTGAGCTCTCCTGCCAACTGCCTCCCAATCATACGACGACGACTTTGAACGCTGCTCGTCATATCGATGTGACGTATGTGTTGTGTGTCAAGGCTCTAATGGGAACAGGAGTGCAATTATCCATGGAACTCCCTGTCATCATTTCTAATTGGCAAAGGCAAGACTGACAATGATCCTGACTCGCTTAATTACTCATCTCTTACCAGATATGTTTCTCAAGAGGCCGTCAGGTACCATTCCCTCTCTCTTGTTTTTCAAAGCCTTAACTGGTTCCCAGGCGTATTGGTGGCACCTCTGCTCTGTGCCTGACTCCATCACCTGCCCCACCCATAATGTCTATAGAGCCAACGAGTCCAACAAGAGCTCAAAAGCCCGCCATGACCACTACATTACCTTCCGCAACTCATGTGCGGACACCCTCCAATAGTCAATTCAACACTGTTCCAGCCTCAAAAACCTCGGGCAGTCCTGGGGCTGCAGATGTTTCTTTTACGGAAGAATTTGGTTACGGCATTGGCCATCGGAAACTTTCTCAACGACAGACTGCGAACACAAAAGGCTACCCAAACGATTCCACAAC
>Ga0153948_1000510_pt1 | contig 21262 bp, 14 predicted proteins | sample TSNJ032MetaG_FD_104696 | JGI IMG/M metagenome (GOLD analysis project Ga0153948, IMG submission 104696) | Attine ant fungus gardens microbial communities from New Jersey, USA - TSNJ032 MetaG | ecosystem: Host-associated > Fungi > Mycelium > Unclassified | place: USA: New Jersey, Wharton State... | reverse complement strand
GCTTCGGTTTTCCGGAAGCACCCAAGTTTCGTGTTTCACATAACCGGCGGCAGCCAGGCCCGCGCGCATCTGCTTCATGTAGAAACTCGATGGTTTTTTCGCGGACGGTTTCGAGCGCTCTCCCTTTGGGCTCTCTGACGCAACAGTGGGGGAGCGGCTTTTCATGGCAATGACTCCGTTATGAACATCTCACGCGTGAGCCACACTACAACCAATTCAAAATGCCATCAATGGCTCACGCGTGAGATTTTTTCGGCCTGTGGAAATCGCTGATGAGGTGTGGTCGCAAACGTTGTCCCGGGTGGAGAGTGCGTTTCTGATTAATCACTGATGTTTATTGTCTGGCAGGCGAATTTATTTTCAATTCTCCCGCTGTGAATCTTCACTGTTTAAATATTGAAGATAATTCCTACATTGTTTTTGCATGTTTCCGTAAGAGGTAATAGCGATACTTCGTAAAATCGTAGGAAGTGTATTTGGTGTGAGTAATATTAAGAAACAAGCTCGGTTCGCAACCACTGAAAACTTATTCTAGTTTTGGGGGGTGCACACCTTCACCCCGGTGGAAACAGCTTCACCACCGGCCCTTCAACTTTTGAGGAAATCATTATGACTTTCGAAAAAGCATCTTCGGCTGGCGATTCTCAGATCGGCTGATCTGATCAGTAAGAACCGGGGCCTTAATGGTCCTGGTTCTTTATCAAGTTGTTTTAATAGTGATTGAGGCTCGAATATGAAACTTAGTCTTAAACCGACGATTATTCCGTTCAAACTTGATGGTCAGGTAGTCCTGCGTTTTAACGGTCAATACGCAAAAATCCCCGATCCCCATGGTGCTGTCTGGGCGTTCGTCAGGGCACTTGATGGCCGTACACCCTACGAAGCGTTGATTACCCAGGTGGCAGGCCGTTATCCCGGGGTGGATCAGGACGAAATCCGAAGCGTCGCGCAAGATCTGATCAAATACCGGTTGGTCGAGAGTCCGGATGCTTTTGAAACGACTTCTCTTTCGGATCATGATCGCATCAGATTTTCCCGCAACATCGACTTCTTCGGGTCGATGGCGGCTGTGGGCGAGAACAAGTTCACCCACCAGGAAAAACTGCGCGCGGCCAGGGTCTGCGTACTGGGCTGCGGCGGTCTGGGCACCCATATCCTGTTCGACCTGGTGGCGCTGGGCGTCCACCACTTGACGATCCTCGATTTTGACACGATCGAGTTGAGCAATTTGAACCGGCAGATTCTTTACAAGGAAACCGACGTCGGCATGCCGAAGGTTGCAACGGCCAGGCGCAGGTTGCTTGAATTCAACAGTCACCTCGACATTACTGCTCACGAAACCCACCTGCAGTCGGCGCAAGACGTCGCCGGCATCGTACGCGGTCACGATATTGTGATTTGTGTCGCCGATAAACCCGCGAACTACATGGCCGACTGGCTGAATGAGGCCTGCGTTGAACAGGGCGTACCCTTCATTTCAGGCGGGCTTGATGTACGCCGCTCGGTGTTCTATTCGGTGGTGCCTGGCTCCTCGGGCTGCAGTGCTTGCTGGCTGACGTCGGCGCGTAACAAGAGCAGCCTGGTGAACAGCGTTTCGACCCTGGCCAAACAGCACGACATCACTTATGAGCATCCCGGTCCGGCTCTTGTGACTTTGGTGGCCGTCACCGCTGGGATGATGGTCAGCGAAACGGTCAAGATCATCACCGGCTGCCAACCGCCACAATTGACCAACAAACTCAAGGAATTCACATTCGACGACCTGGACGTCAGCGTTGCTGAAGTCTGGCAGCAGAATCCGGACTGCACGGTGTGTGGACATCTCGCGAACGGGCAACGGTCGCGGCAGGCGGAGACTGTCTAGATGTTCAAACTCCTGGCGTCCTATGCCATCACTTCCATCTGTTCATGGGCCATCGCGTTTCTGATCCCGCTTTATGTTTATGAGCAGACCGGCTCCCCAGTCTGGACGTCGCTGGCTTTTTTCGCCGCGATGGCGCCCTACATACTGGTCACGCCCTTCGCCGGTGTGTGGAGTGATCGCTACAGCAAACGGCGTTTTCTGATCGGTGGTGATCTGATCAACATCGTCACCGGCTGCCTTATATATGCTGCTGTGAGTACGCTGTCCGGGAACAGCTTGAGTATCACCCTGTTATTGCTGAGCTTTCTGCTGGCAAGCGTCGGTGCCACTCACCACCCGGTTTTCCAGAGTATCGCGCCAGCGCTGATTGAAGGCCCCAAACTTCATCGGTTCAATGCGATCGTCAACGCCAGTGACAACATCATTCGCATCGTTGCGCCAATCGGTGTTGCGGCCTTGCTCGCCGTCAGTACCAAGGAACAGTTGCTGATTGGCAGCATTGTCGGATTTACGCTATCCCTGCCGCTTTGCTTCTTGCTGAAAGAGCTGGGTAAGCCTCCGCCCGCCACGACGCGGGTGTTCACGGAAATCAAAGCCGGGCTGCTGTATGTCATCCAGCATCGAGAACTGCGTTCGTTCGTCATGCTGTTCTTTTTCTGCAATTTCGGTTTTGCCTTGATCGGTGCAAGCCTTGTCTATGTCTACACCACGTTACTGGCCGTGCCATTGAGTGATGTCGGCTATTACTACGGGCTCATTGGTGCTGGTGCCGTCGCCGGATCAGCTGTGGGGGCGTTTCTGGTGAAGAGATACCCGGCCGGCATTCTCATCCGTCGAAGCTGCTTGCTGGCTGGGGTGTTCACCCTGATGGGGGCGATGGCCGCCGATCCATGGTCACTTTCGGCACTGTGGGCGCTTTCTACCGCTTGCCAATCCGTGGTGGTCATCGCTTTTTTCACCTATCGCCAGCAGGTGGTTCCGCAAATCATTCTTGGCCGAACGGTCGGAGTTACACGGCTCATTGCCTACCTCGCGATTCCGCCGGCGAGCCTGCTGAGTGGATGGCTGTTACTGCATTTCTCAAGTAGCGCTCTGCTTCTTGCGTCAGGCGGTCTCTGCATCATTTTCGCCTCTCTATGCGCTTATTTTCTGGCCAGGTCTGAGCCCCGCGCCATTTGCAGCGACTCACGATGAATACGGCTCTTGTAGGTTTGCCAGGGTTTTCGGGATAACTGGAAAGTTGCGATCGGCTGGATGGCTGATAATAGTTAAAAGGAATTTAAAGTTGGAACAAGACAAAGAGTTGAATGACGGCAATGTGGCAAAGGTTATTGAATTCAGAGCCGGAGGCACATTGTGGGACGAATGGCTGGACACTGATGCGTTAGAAGGATTGGTTAATCATGAGCTGTTGCGAGCAATGCAAAACGGCCATGTTTCCCTGAGGGGGATGCAGTACTTTTTGATTCAGCATCATTACTACTCGCGAAACTTTACCCGTTTTCTGTGCGCAATCCTCAATCGCCTCGAGTCCCTTGGCGACATCAAATTGCTGTTGGAAAACATGCAAGAGGAAATGGGCATGGATGGTGATAACAAGCTCACGCATGCCGAGCTGTTTCAAAGGTCGCTGCGGATCCTGGGCACCCATCCCTTGGCTGAATCGCCTTTACCTCAGACCGTGGATTTTACCCGATGCATCCTGCAGCTTTGCCGCAGTGAAAATCCTGTCGAGGGCCTCGCAGCGCTCTGCCTGGGAGCCGAAGCCATTGTGCCACTGATTTACAAACCGATCCTGCTGGCACTGGAGGGACTGAAAGTCAGTGAGGAAGGCCTGGAGTTCTTTCGCTTGCATATCGAAGAGGATGAAGATCACGCGATTACCATGCTGGGAATTCTGCAACGACTGACTCATCAGACTCCTGAAGCAAAGCGGCTTGCGATTCAAATCGGACGTCAGGCTATCCTCAAACGTTGTGTCATGTTCGATGCTATCTGGAAGGAAATCAGTCAGCAGTAGCCGGCGTCCCGTTTCGTGCAAATTGCCGCGGATTCGCTGGAAGTCGTGCAGATTGAAACAGGCCTGATGCCACTATGCTTGTTCCAAGCGATTGATTCATTGGACATTCCCGTTGCCAAGCGATTGGCCTGATCTCTGCACTTCTCTCATTACATTCATCAATTGGCTTGAAGGGGGACGCATGACCCCGACGTCGAGCAGGAAAGTGGTCGTCGCCCATTCGGTTCGGGCCGAGGCGCCGCAACATGAAGTGCAGACCAACAAAGCACTTGCCCGCTGGCTGGCGCAGATTCTGGGACTCAACTTCGGCGGAAGTTTTGACCCGCAGAAGCATCGCGGTCGTGATTTGTATTGGCTGCCGACCCAGACCATTGTTGGCCCGGCCAGCGCGCGCAATCTGGGGATCAAAGGCCCGGGCGATTTATGGGGCGGGTACGTCGAACACGATTTCATTTGCACCAAAGCCATCAGCCACGGCTTGCGCAGTCATCTGGCTCACGCGCCACAAGGCTGGGCGCCGCTGTTCTCCGAGCGCGTGCGCGATGTGGTGCTTGATGGCTTGACGGTGTTTGCCTTGGAAGATGCGCGGCCCGCCGCCGAGCATTTGCTGTACAGCGGGCCGATCCGCCTGAAGCCGATTCACGCTTGCGCTGGTCGTGGCCAGGAAGTTATCAACAGCCTCGACACGTTCGATGAAGTACTGGCCCGTGCAGACGCGAAAACGTTGTTTCGCGATGGCGTGGTGCTCGAACAGGACTTGAGCAAGGTCTTCACCCACAGCGTTGGCCAGTCATTCATCGGCGACAAAGTGCTGAGCTACTGCGGTGATCAATACTTGACCAGAGATGCCCATGGCGAAGACGTCTATGGTGGTTCGAATCTGTTGGTCGTGCAGGGCGGCTACGAAGATCTGCTGGCGCTGGACTTGCCGGACGACGTGCGACTGGCCATCAAGCAGGCACAGATTTTCGACCGGGTGGCGGATGAGGCCTACCCAGGTTTCTATGCATCGCGGCGCAACTACGACATCGCTCAAGGCCTGGACAGCAATGGCAAGCCCCGTAGCGGGGTGCTCGAACAATCCTGGCGCATGGGCGGTGCCAGCAGCGCTGAACTGGCCGCGCTGCAAAGCTTCGTCAATGATCCGCAGATGCCCGCGATCCGCGTGTCGACGGTGGAAACCTACAACGATCAAACCCTGCCGGCCGACGCCATCGAAATCTATCGCGGGCCGGCGGAGAACAGCGAATTCCTTCTCAAATACGTAACGGTCAAATCCTATGACGGCTAGAAGCGAAAGCATTCAGATCGACATTGATGATGAACAGATGAGCGGGACGTTTCTCAGCCCCAAATCGAAAGTCCCGGGCGTATTGTTTGTGCATGGTTGGGGTGGCAGCCAGGAGCGCGACCTCGAGCGTGCCAAGGGCATCGCCGGTCTGGGTTGTGTCTGCCTGACCTTCGACTTGCGCGGCCACACTGGTGGTACCGGCATTCCGCTGACCCGGGTCACGCGCGAGGACAACCTGCGCGACTTGCTCGCCGCCTACGATCGCCTTCTGGCGCATCCGGCGCTCGATACCTCGGCGATTGCGGTGGTCGGCACCAGTTATGGCGGTTACCTGGCTTCGATTCTCACCTCGTTGCGTCCGGTGCGCTGGCTGGCGTTGCGGGTGCCGGCGCTGTATCGCGACGAGCAATGGCACACACCCAAGCGTGATCTGGACAAGGCTGACCTGCGCGACTATCGAGCGACGTTAGTCCGGGCCGACAACAATCGTGCGCTGCACGCCTGTTCGCAATTCACCGGGGATGTGTTGCTGGTGGAATCGGAAACCGACGACTACGTGCCCCACGCGACAATCATGAGCTACCGCGCAGCGTGTCAGCAGACGCATTCGCTGACCCACCGAATTATCGACGGCGCCGACCATGCCTTGAGCGAACCGGTTTCGCAGCAGGCCTACACCTCGATTCTGGTGGACTGGATTACCGAGATGGTGGTCGGGGAGCGGTTGAGCATCATCCAGTCCACTTGAACATATGCCCCTGTGGTGAGGGAGCTTGCTCCCGTTGGGCTGCGAAGCGGCCATGATTCTTGTCACCTTCGATACTGAAGCAGAAGGAGATTAGCGGTATGGCGACTGCTGCGCAGCCGAGCGGGAGCAAGCTCCCTCGCCACACAAACGGAATCACCCGGGTTTCTTCTCGATCCGCAACGCCTTCGCCTTGGCCTCCACCAGCAGATACATCACCAGCGTGATCAACAACGGCAGCAGAAAATAAATCGCCCGATACGCCAGCAACCCGGCCACCAGACTCCCGCGTGAAGCTTCGTGTTGCAGCAGCGCGACAAACACCGCTTCCAGCACGCCGAGTCCCGCCGGGATATGCGTGATGACCCCGGCAATCGCACTGATCAACAGCACGCCGAGCACCAGCGGGTAATCCAGTTTGCCCGGCAGCAACGTGAAAATCACCGCTGCCATCAGCGACCAGTTCAGCGCACCGAGCAGCAGTTGCAGGACGGCCATGCGCAGGGATGGCAGGTTGATTTCCACCCCGCGAATCGACCACTCGCGGCGCTTCGAGAACTGGCACGCGGCGAGGTAACCGGCACTCAACAGCAGCAACAGCACGCCAATGCCCTGCAACGCGGCGCTGCTGATTTTCCAGCCGGGCGGCATGCTCACCAGACCACTGCTGAACACCACGCCGGCAATCGTCATGTAGCCGAACCAGTTGGTCGCCAGGCTCAGACCGAGGATCTTGGCGATGTTGCTTTTGCTCACCCCCAGGCGCGAATACAGCCGATAGCGCATGGCAATCCCGCCGACCCAGGCACTGAGATTGAGGTTGAACGCATAGCTGATGATCCCCACCGGGAGGATCTGCTTCCAGGTCAGGTCCTGGCGAATGTAGGTGCGGCCGATCAGGTCGAAACTGGCGTAGGTGAGAAAGCTCAGCAGGGTCAGGCTGGCGGCGATGATCAGCGTGCGCACCTTGAAGTCAGCCAGGGTTTGCAGAACTTCCGCCCATTCGATACGGGTGGCGAACATCGTCAGCAACACGATCAGCGCGAGGAAGAACAGCAACGTCAGTGGGCGTTTCCAGCGACTCCATCGAGAGTGAGTAGCGGGAGCAGACTGTGCGTGGGAATGGCTCATGACGTGCGCCCCCGAAACGGCTTGAGCCGCGGTTTGTGCGCCGGCAACCAACCGGCCATCGACGGGAAATGCCGCAGGAAGTGAAACACCAGAAACCCTACGGTCATGTGCCAGATCCGTCCTCGCGGGGACATGCTGGCGTCCATCGCCTTGCAGTGGTTCTGGCTCAGGTCTTCGAGGCGCTGAAACAAATGCTGACTGAACGCACGATCGCGGATCAACACGTTGGCTTCGAGGTTCAGTGACAGGCTCAACGGGTCGAGATTGCTCGAGCCGACGGTGCTCCATTCCTCATCAACCAACGCGACTTTGCCGTGCAGCGGGCGCTGGCAATATTCGTGGATCTGCACCCCGGCCTTGAGCAGGTAGTCGTAGGTCATGCGCGCCGCGAGTTTGGCCACCAGCATGTCTGGCTGACCTTGCAGGATCAGTCGCACCTCGACGCCACGGCGCGCGGCGTTGCGAATCTCGCGCAGCAGGCGGTAGCCGGGGAAGAAATAGGCGTTGGCGATCACCACCCGGCGTTTGGCCTGGCGCAATGCGTGCAAGTACACATCTTCGATGTCGGTGTGATGCTGATCGTTGTCGCGAAACACCAGACGTACCTGACCGTCGTGATCGTTGAAAGCCATGTCCGCCCGGCGCTGACGCCGGCGCTGCCACCAGAACCGTGCGCGTCCCGGACGACCACTTTGCAGCAGGGCGAAATGATGGATGTCAGCGACCGCTGGCCCCTGAATCTGCACCGCATAATCCTGTTTCGCCTCGGGACCGAAATCGGCCAGGTGATCGCCGGAAAAGTTGATCCCGCCAATGAACGCGATCAGTCCGTCGACCACCACAATCTTGCGGTGCAGGCGGCGGAACCAGTTGGTGCGAATGCCCAGGTGCTTGGGCGCCGGGTCAAACATTTGCAGATGTACGCCCGCTTCGCTCAGTGCCGCGAGATAACCGGTGGTCAACTCGCCGCAACCAAAACCGTCGAGGCTGACAGTGGTGCGCACGCCACGCCGGGCGGCGTCGATCAGGATCTGCTGCAACTCGGCGCCGACCTTGTCTTCGAAAACGATGAAGGTCTCCAGCAGAATTTCACTCTTCGCCGCACGCATGGCGTCGAACACTCGGGGGAAATATTCCTCGCCGTTTTCCAGCAACTCGACGCGGTTGTTGCCCTGCCAGCCGTACTCGACATCGACGTGCCCGGGCTCGCGCACCGGCGGGTTGATGCTGATCGGTTCCACGGCGGATTTCTCCAGCGGTGCGCTGCTCATAATTCGATCTCCACCGATAACGGGGCGTGGTCGGAAAGGTGTGACCAAGGCCGGCTCGCCAGGACCTTCGGCTGACTGGCCTTGAGGTTGCGCACGTAAATACGATCGAGCCGCAGCATCGGCAGGCGCGCGGGAAAGCTGCGCGCCGGTTTGCCGTGATGTTCGGCGAACACTTCGCGCAGACCGCAGGGTTCGAGCAGCGCATCGGCGCGCTGGCGCCAGTCGTTGAAGTCACCGGCGACGATCACCGGCGCATCATCCGGCAGTCCCGCCAGACGCTCGCCGAGCAGTTTCAATTGCGCATTGCGATGACTTTCGCGCAGGCCCAGATGCACGCAGATTGCATGCACCTCGACACCATCGCCGGGCAGACGCAACACGCAATGCAGCAGGCCACGGTTCTCGTGGCCGCTGATCGAGACGTCGAGGTTGTCGTGGCGGATGATCTGGAATTTCGACAGCAACGCATTGCCGTGATCGCCCTCCGGGTACACCGCGTTGCGCCCATAGGCGAACTGCGGCCACAGGCTGTCGGCGAGGAACTCGTATTGCGGCATCGTCGGCCAGTTGCTGTAGCGCTTGGGATGATGCTCGTGGGTGCCATGGACTTCCTGCAGAAACACCACGTCGGCGGCCACGCTGCGCACCGCTTCGCGCAACTCCGGAAGGATGAAACGGCGATTGAGTGCGGTGAAGCCTTTGTGGGTGTTGACCGTCAGCACGGTGAAACGGCGCACCGACACTTCGATGCTGGTCTGCTCGTCGGTGAACCCGACCGGCTCTGGAATACTCATGCCAGCACCCCTTCGGCAGCCGGTTCGCCGGGGGTGGTGGCGAGCGTTTTATCCAGCTCGAATCGGTGGAGCAAGCTGCGCGCGTCGTAGGGCGCGCGGACTTTGATGTCGTTGTCGAAATAGCAGAACACTTCGCGGGATTTACGCGCCCGCGGCTTGAGGCGCGGCGCGATCAGGTGCGCATCGCCAGGCTGTCGGCCGTGATGCCAGGCGTCGATGCGTTCGGCCCAGTTTTTGAGCGCCGACTCGGTGTAGCCGCTGGCGTACAGCTCTTCGGCGCCGTGCAGGCGCAGGTAAACGAAGTCGCTGGTGAGGTCTTCGCGGTACGGCCATTTGCCGGCGGTGTCGGCGATCACCAGGGCGGTGTTGTAGCGTTTCAACAAGCGCACGAAGTCGGGGTCGATGAAGCTGTCGTTGCGCACTTCCACGGCATGACGCAACGGTTTTTTGCGCCAGGCTTTGAGGCTGGCGTGGCCGTGCAGATGCGAGTCGTGCTGGCGGGCGAGGGCGGCAGCGGCTTCAGTATCGCGGGGCAACAATGTGAGGAAGTGTTCGAAGCGCTCAGGGTCGAATTTGAAGTTCGGCGGAAACTGCCAGAGGATCGGCCCGAGCTTTTCCTTGAGTTCCAGCACCCCGGAGGCGAAGAAATTCGCCAGCGGTTTTTCGATCTCGCGCAAGCGCCGGACGTGGGTGATGAAACGCGGCGCCTTGACACTGAACACGAAGTCATCCGGCGTTTCGCTGTACCACTGCGCATAACGTTCGGGCCGTTGCAGGGCGTAGAACGATCCATTGATTTCGATGCTGTTGACCGCCCGCGAAGCGAACTGCAATTCGTGCTTCTGCGTCAGTCCTTTCGGGTAGAAATCCCCGCGCCACGGAACGTAGCGCCAGCCGGAAATACCGATGTGAATCGTCGCCATGCCGCCCTCCCGTTGTCAGTCCTCGTACAGCCTGTGTCTGTTGATGACTGTGCGCGGTTCGGGAAAGTTTCGGTGGCGTTACGGACGGTAGTCTGTAGGAGCTGCCGCAGGCTGCGATCTTTTGATCTTAGATCGCAGCCTTCGGCAGCTCCTACAGGGGGATCGTGGGATCAGTGGCCGGTGACGACTCGCGAAGTGCTTTCGGCATAGGTTGGACCGAGGCGATCCAGTCGCCCACTCCACGCTGTGAGTGCCAGCGCCAGCAACACCACCAGCCCGCCGATCCACGCCGTGTGAATCAGGCCCAGATGCTCGACAATCAGTCCGCCGCCCCACGCACCACCGGCAATCCCGAGGTTGAACGCGGCAATGTTCAGCCCCGACGCCACGTCTACCGCATGCGGTGTGTGATGTTCAGCCTGACGCACCACATACACCTGCAACCCCGGCACGTTGCCGAACGCTACCGCGCCCCACACCAGCACCGTGGCCAGCGCCAGCCATGGATTGGCGGCGGTGAAGGTCAGTACGAACAGCACCGCCGCCAGCAGGGCGAAGATGATTTTCAGGGCGCTGATCGGCCCGCGCTTGTCCGCCAGTTTGCCGCCCCAGAGGTTGCCGACCGCCACCGACACGCCGTACACCAGCAGCACCAGGCTGACAGTGCCGGCGCTGAAACCGGAGATGTCCTGCAGGATTGGCGCAAGGAACGTGAAGGCGATGAACGAGCCGCCGTAACCGATCGCGGTCATGGCGTACACCAGCAGCAGACGCGGTTGTTTCAGCACTTGCAGTTGTTGCAGCAGAGACGCCGGTTTGCTGTGGGCGATGTTGTTCGGCACGTACAGCAGGCTGCCGATAAACGCGATTACACCCAGCGCCGAGACGGCGAGGAAGGTTTCACGCCAGCCGAAATGCTGACCGATGAACGTGCCCAGCGGCACGCCGGTGACCAACGCCACGGTGAGGCCGGTGAACATGATCGCAATCGCGCTGGCGGCTTTTTCCTTGGGCACCAGGCTGGTGGCGATGGTCGAGCCGATGGAGAAGAACACCCCATGCGCCAGACCGGTGACGATCCGCGCCAGCACCAGCGATTCATAACTCGGCGCCAGCCACGCCAGCAGGTTGCCGAGGGTGAACAGCACCATCAGCGACAGCAGCAACAGTTTGCGCGGGACCTTGCCGGTGAGGGCGGTCAGCACCGGCGCGCCAATGGCAACGCCCAGCGCATACAGACTGACCAGCAGCCCGGCGGACGGCAGGCTGACGCCAAGATCGGCGCCGATGGTGGGGAGCAGGCCAACGATGACGAACTCGGTCGTCCCGATGGCGAATGCGCTGAGGGTCAGCGCGAGCAAGGCAATGGGCATGACAGCACTCCGGTAGAGGTTTGAATGGAGCGCAGTGTCGGGGTTTGGCTTGTGCGGAAAAATACGGGGTTGGGCATTTGATATTTGCTGCTGACGCAAATATCCACGGAGTGCTGTGAATTCTGTGGTGAGGGGATTTATCCCCGATGGGTTGCGGAGCAACCCCAACCGTTTCCAGAGGGTGTGAAAGCAGATGTTTACGTCTGCTGCGCAGCCGATCGGGGATAAATCCCCTCACCACAGGGGAATGCAGTGGGCACTGGGGTTATTGAGGCAAAAACCGAACTTGTCCGCCATTCACCGATCAGTTCCTTACAGGTTCAGCCAAGAGGGATCGGAGTTTTGATCAAGTTCAGGATCGCCATTTTGCTGGGAGCGCTGCTGTTTCTCGGCGCCAGCGAACTCGAAGCCGCCACGCTGCCGGGCGTTCCGGCCGCTGCTGAAGAGCCGGCCAAACCCGAGCCCATCGTTCAGGGCGGTCTGCTCGGTGCAATCAGTTCGAGCATCGACGATGTACAAGACAAACTCGATCTCAACGAGCATCTGGTCGACGCCTGGCGTCTGCGTGCCGACCGTGCGGCGGACGAAGTCGACAAACTGGTCAACCAACCGTCGAACCGATCCGGCTGGAGCGTCGCCGGAGATTTCCTGATGCTGTCCGGCGTGTGGCTTGGCGCCTTCGCGTTGCTTACGGTGCTCGGCAGCCTGCTGGCCAAGCGGCTGAGTCAGGGCCGTTGGCTGCGTACACGCCAACGCAGTCAGGATCTGGCGGGTTACCTGCTGCCGTACACCGTGCCGGCGCTGATCTGCCTGCCGCTGACGCTGTACGTCAGCCACTTTCTGCAAGCCTCGGTGGGTCGGGCGCTGGCGTTGTGTCTGGCGTATGCCACCAGCAGCGGGATTTTCTCCACCTCGATGCTGTTGTGCGTGGTGGTGATGTTCAACGTCGGCCACAAACGACCGGCCGCGCGGATCATCCGCGACTACTGCCCGAAACCGCTGTTCCTGATCGGCTTTCTCGCCGCCCTCAGTGATGCGTTGACCAGCCCACAGATCGCTCGTCAGTTGGGCGGCAATATCACCAGCAGCGTCGCGGTGTTTACCGGGCTGATCGCCTCGATCATCTTCGGTCTGCTGGTGATTCGCCTGCGTCGGCCAGTGGCGCATCTGATTCGTAACCGACCGCTGGCGCAACGTCTGAAACAGCCGTCGCTGCAGGAGTCGCTGCGGATTTTTTCCGGGCTCTGGTACTGGCCGATCGTGCTGATGGTGCTGGTTTCGGCGGTCAATCTGATCGGCATCGGTGAGGACAATCAGAAGGCCCTGCGCTGTGCGCTGTTCACCACGGTGCTGCTGATCGGCACGGTGTTCCTCAGCACCATCCTCCAGCACCTGTTCAAGTCGCGAAAGGCCGAAGCGATCCAGCGCAGCAGCGCCTACAAGGAACGCTTTCTCAGCCTGTTGCACGCGTTGCTGCGGATCGTTATTGCGATTGCCTTCATCGATATTCTCGGGCGGATCTGGGGCGTTTCACTGCTCGACTTCGCCCAGAGCAGCACGATCGGCCGGGCGATCAGCAACGCGTTGAGCAGCATCGGCCTGATCTTCCTCGTCACCTGGCTGTTGTGGGTGGTACTCGACACGGCGATTCAGGAAGCGTTGAAACCACCGGTGAGCAAACGCTCGTCGCGCCAGCCCAGCACCCGGGTGAAAACCATCCTGCCGCTGCTGCGCAACGCGATCAAAATCATCCTGGTGGTGATCTGCGCGATCACCACCATGGCCAACCTCGGCATCAACGTTGCGCCGCTGTTGGCCGGTGCCGGGGTGGTCGGTCTGGCGATCGGTTTCGGTTCGCAGCAACTGGTGCAGGACGTGATCACCGGGCTGTTCATCATCATCGAAGACACGCTGTCGATCGGCGACTGGGTGGTGCTCGATTCCGGACATGCCGGCACCGTTGAGGGCCTGACCATCCGCACCCTGCGCCTGCGTGACGGCAAGGGGTTTGTGCACTCGGTGCCGTTCGGCCAGATCAAGGCTGTGACCAATCAATCACGGCAGTTTGCCTATGCGTTTTTCTCGGTGCAGTTCACTTACGACACCGATGTCGACAAGGCCATCGAGCTGATCCGCGAGACCGGTGATTCGATCCGCGAAGACCCGTTCCTCAAGTACAACCTGCAAGGGCCGCTGGATGTGTTCGGGGTGGACCGGATGGACCTGAACGGGGTGGTGCTGACGGCGCAATTCCGTACCGTGTCGGGTGGGCAATATGCGGTGAGCCGGGCGTTCAATCAGCGTTTGAAAAAGCTTGTGGATAACAGTCCTGACGTGCATTTCGCGCAGACTTATCCACAGCAGGTTTTGTTGCCCAAGCGGCAGGTTGAGGGGGAGTTGGTGGCGAGCGAGGTGCCGCAGAAATCGAGTACTTGATTGCCGGATTTTGTGCTGGGATTGCCGGCCTCTTCGCGGGCAAGCCCGCTCCCACATTGGATTTGTGAACGACGCAGATCCCCTGTGGGAGCGAGCTTGCTCGCGAAAGGGCCAGACCTGTCGACATCAATGCCGGATCAGCTTGCTACGCACCTGCTCCATGGCCACCTGATCCAGCTCGGTCCAGAACACCTGCTTGCCGGCAATCTCCGCCGCCACCGGCAAACCATCCCGATACACCAGCCGATTACTCGCCAACGCCGGCACCTTCGCCCCCGGCAGCAACGTCCCCGCCAGATTCAACGGATCCACCCCGCACACCGCGATCAAGCTGCCGTCATGCGCCCGCCGCCGTACCTCCCGCAGCAACGGAATCGCCTCCGGCAAGGCAAACTGTTCCCCCGCCAGACCACTGACAAAGCGCCCGCCGCGAATCTCGCCACGGGCTTCCAGCCGATGAAACATGCGCAGCAATTCGCGCCAGCTCGGCAGCCAATCCGCCTCGCGCTCCAGCAGGCGCCAGAACACTACGCCATAGCGGCGCAGCAACGTCATGGCGACATGTTCGAGAGTTTCGGGTGACGCCATCTGACCGCTTTCCAACGGTGGCCCGCGCCGCAACAACGCCCAGCGCCCGGCATCGTCCATGCCGCCGACAAATGCCCCGCGCCCGCGTCGACTGCTGCGTTGCTGGCGCTTGCTCGCCGGAGTGATCAGGGCGCGCAAACCAGCGAAGCTGTCGGCGTTCACCAGGCCGGCGCCGACCAGTTCCTGCAAGGCGATCTCCAGCTCGGTGCGCAGCAGGTGCGCTTCGTGGATCAACTCATCGAAAAACAACGCGCCATGCTGACTCAGCGCCTCATAAACCTTTTGCGTTTTCGGCGACAGTTCGCTGACCGGCGTCTGCTCGGCCAGCGCACTCCACAACCCGACCTGACTGCGCGGCAGCAGCACAATCGGTGTACTGCGCAGCGCCGTGCCGCTGACTTTCTGCCGGGCGCTGAGGCGCGTCCACACCAGTTTGCCGTTGCGGCACAGGTCATCCAGCCAGCTCGGCGAATAGTCTTTCAGGCGTGCCGGGAGAATGTCGCTGTCCCACGCCGAAGCCGCTGCCGGGTAGCCTTCGAACTGGCCGACAATCGCCGGCAATACCGCGCTGCCCTGACCGCGCGTGGCGCTGGACAAGTGCTGCCAGTCGAACAGGAAACGCATGAAATCCTGCAACGCCACCGGCTCGATTTCCCGGCGCAGACGCTTGACCGTGTAGCGATGAATGCGCGCGAGCAGATGCCGTTCGCACCATTCCTCAACGGCCACACCCGGGGTGAACTGACCGCGCAGCACATAGCCTTCACGCTCCAGTTGCGCGAGGGTTTGTGCGACTTGTGCAGCGGGCAGCGCCAGCGGTTCGGCAATAGCCGGGAGCGGCAGCGGGCCGAATGCGCCGAGCCGCGCGCGGACCACCTCGACCAGTGCTTCCTCGAACGTCCAAGTTTCGTTGAAACCAGGCAAGGCCTGCTGCTGCGGTTGCAGCGTGGCCTGTGGATAAAGCGCCAACAGGCAGGTCAGGCGTTCACGTGCCAACCACAACGAATGTTGAGGATTGATCATCAGGCGACAGGCTCGACCACTTTCGGCCAACGTATCCAGCCATTCACGCCAATTCCCGTTGGCCTGAACTTCAGCCTCGTCGATGCACGCCAGACTCATCAGCGCCTCGTGCATTTCATCGGCGTTGGCCGGCGTCGGCCATGCTTCCTCGCGCACCGCGTTGATAGCGTCGGCGTCCAGTGCCCCAAGGTCATCGGTGGATTGCGGATCGCTCCAGCGGCGGTTGATCACCGCTTGGGTGCGGCGTTCTTCCAGTGGTGCGTCATCGAGAAAGCTGTACGGCCGCGCACTGAGAATTTCTGCGGCCAGCGGTGACGGCGCCGGCAGATCGCGGCTGAGCAAACGCACCTCGCCACGCTCCATGCGCCGCAGCAGATTGAGCCAGCCGTCGCTGTCCATGGCCTCGTGCAGGCAATCGTCGAGAGTCTGTTCAACCAACGGATGCTCGGGAATTTCCCGCTCACCGGCGAGGTTTTCCAGGCAGGCGATCTGGTCGGGAAACACACTGGCGATCAGGTCTTCGCTTTTCATCCGCTGCAACTGCGGTGCGACTTTGCGCCCGCCGGTAAAACGCGGCAACGCCAGCGCTACCCCGGCATTCCAGCGCCAGCGCACGCCAAACAACGGCGCATCCAGAATGGCCTGAATCAGGATGTGCTCGGCGCTGTTGCTGTGCAGGTAGCGCCAGACGTCGTCCAGTTCGAAACTGTGGCTGGTGGACAGCGACAACACGATCGCGTCCTCACTGGCAGCGGCCTGCAACTCGAAATTGAAGGTGCGGCAGAAACGCTTGCGCAGGGCCAAACCCCAGGCGCGGTTGATGCGGCTGCCAAATGGCGAATGGATGATCAACTGAGTGCCACCGGACTCATCGAAAAACCGCTCCATCAGCAGCGTGTCCTGTGAGGGCAGGGCGCCGAGGGTCAGGCGTGCGCGGGCGAGATAGTCCACCAGTTGTTCGGCGCTGGCGCGGTTCAGGCCCAGGGTCTGGGTCAGCCAGTCGAGCGCCGGTTGCAAGTCACCCGGGCTGGCGCCGAGCAGTTCGTCGAGGGTCGCTTGCAGGCGCGCCACCGCCGCAGACAATTCACCGCTGCGCCCCGGGGCTTCGCCGAGCCAGAACGGAATGGTCGGTGGTTGGCCCTGGGCATCTTCGACCCGCACCTTGCCGGCTTCAACTCGCAGGATTCGGTAGGAGGTATTGCCGAGCTGGAACACGTCGCCCGCGATGCTTTCCACGGCAAAGTCTTCGTTGACGCTGCCGATGTTCAGACCTTGCGGTTCCAGCAGCACGCTGTAGTCGGCGTTGTCGGGGATGGTGCCGCCGCTGGTCACGGCGGTCAGTTGCGCGCCACGGCGACCACGCAGAGTGCGGCTGACGGCGTCGCGGTGCAGGTAGGCGCTGCGGATGCCCTGACGACCGTTGTAGCCTTCGGCGAGCATCGTCAGCAGCGCCTGATAGTGTTTTTCGTCGAGATCGCGGTAGGGCGAGGCTTTGCGGAACAGCGCCAGCAGCGCGTCTTCCGCCCATTCCCGGCAACTGACTTCGGCGATGATCTGCTGCGCGAGTACATCCAGTGGCGCTTGGGGAATGTGCAGGGTGTCGAGTTCGCCACGGCGCACGCAGTCGAGCAGGGCGGCGCACTCGATCAGGTCGTCGCGGGTGGTGGCGAACAAGCGGCCCTTGGGCGTGCCTCCGACCTGGTGCCCGGAGCGACCGACTCTTTGCAGAAACCCGGCAATCGAACGCGGCGAGGATATTTGGCAGACCAGATCGACTTCGCCGATATCGATGCCCAATTCCAGCGAAGCCGTGGCGATCAGCACTTGCAGTTCGCCACGCTTGAGCCGCTGTTCGGCGTCGAGGCGGAATTCTTTGGCCAGGCTGCCGTGATGCGCGGCCACCGCGTGTTTGCCCAGACGCTCGCTGAGGTGTCGGCTAAGGCGTTCGGCCAGGCGCCGGGTGTTGACGAAAATCAGCGTGGTGCGGTGTTCGCGGGCCAGTTCGGCGAGCCGGTCATAAACCAGTTCCCAGACATCGTTGGCCATCACCGCCGACAATGGCACCGGCGGCACTTCGATGCCCAGATCCCGTGGTCGGGCGTGGCCGATGTCGATGATCTCGCACGGGCGATCAGTGCCGACCAGAAACCGCGCCACGGCATCAATCGGTTTTTGTGTGGCGGACAGACCGATGCGGGTCAGCGGTTCGGCACACAGCGCCTGCAGGCGTTCGAGGCTCAGCGCCAAGTGACTACCGCGTTTACCGGCGGCGATGGCGTGAATCTCGTCGATGATTACTGTGCGCGTGCTGCCGAGCATTTTGCGTCCGGACTCGGAGCCGAGCAGCACGTACAGCGATTCCGGAGTGGTCACCAGAATGTGCGGCGCACTTTTGCGCATGGCGGCGCGGTCTTTTTGCGGGGTGTCGCCGGTGCGCACCGCCGTGGTGATCTGCAATTCCGGCAGGCCCATCTGGCGCAGCTGTTCGGTGATTCCCGCCAGCGGATTTTGCAGGTTGATGCGGATGTCGTTGGATAAAGCCTTGAGTGGAGAAACGTAGACCACCAGGGTTTCGTCGGGCAGGCCGTCAGGGTTTTCCAGGCCCCGGTGAACGAGGTCGTCGAGCACCGCGAGAAACGCGGTGAGGGTTTTACCGGAGCCGGTGGGCGCGGCGATCAGTGTCGAGCGGCGCTGGCGGATCAACGGCCATGCGCGGGCCTGGGCGGCGGTGACCGTCGCGAAGGTGCTGCTGAACCAGGCGCTGACGGCGGGGTGAAAGCCTGCCAAGGCGGCGTCCTTGGGAATGGGCAGATTCATGGCTCAAGTTATGCGGGTGAGGGCGGCAAGATGCAAGTACCGCTGGGGATCTAGACAGACAGTCGGGGCCTCATCGCTGGCAAGCCAGCTCCCACAGTGATTTTTGTTGTCCACAAGTCTGGCAATCAATTCTGAACCCTGTGGGAGCTGGCTTGCCAGCGATGGGGCCAGTTGATTCAGCACAATTCCCGGCGATCTGCACTTTACGGGTGACGGTTGCGTACTAAACCCGCAAAATGCAACGATTCCGGCAATTATCGACGACGGGTGTCACAAGCACCGTCGCTAAAGCCATCGTTCCAATCAGACTGGGCCTGCTGACTCTATGCGAATGCGCCTTATGTTACTGGGCGGCGGAAATGCCCTTGGGCAGGCGCTGATTCGCCTCGGTGCAGAGGAAGACATCGGTTTCCTCGCCCCCCGCCCGCCCGAAGACGGCTGGGATGCCGCGAGCCTGACGCAACTGCTCGACGATACCCGTCCGGATGCGTTGATCAACCTCGCCTACTATTTCGACTGGTTTCAGGCCGAGACTGTCAGCGAAAGCCGTCTGGCCGGGCAGGAACGCGCCATCGAGCGACTGGCCGAGCTGTGCCAGCACCACAACATCATCCTCGTGCAGCCTTCCAGCTATCGGGTGTTCGACGGTTCGCGGGCGACCGCCTACAGCGAAAAAGACGAGCCGGTGCCGCTGGGCCTGCGCGGCCAGGCGCTGTGGCGCATCGAGCAAAGCGTTCGCGCCACGTGCCCGCAACACGTGCTGCTGCGCTTCGGCTGGCTGCTCGATGACAGCCCTGAAGGTACCCTCGGACGTTTCCTCGCCCGCGCCGAACAGCCGGACGAATTGCTCATGGCCGATGATCGCCGCGGCAATCCGACCCCGGTCGATGACGCCGCACGGGTGATCATTTCGGTGCTCAAGCAACTCGATTGCGCGGCGCCGCTGTGGGGCACTTACCATTACGCCGGCCACGAAGCGACCACGCCGCTGGCGCTCGGTCAGGCGATTCTGACCGAGGCGCGCAGCCTGCATCAGTTGGCAATCGAAGCGCCGACCGCTCAGGCCCACGCCGCGCGGCCGGACGCCGCCGAGGAACCGCAACACGCGGTGCTCGCCTGCAAGAAAATTCTGCACACTTTCGGGATCAAGCCCCGCGCCTGGCGCGCCGCACTCCCGGCTTTACTGGATAGGTTTTATCGTCATGGCTGAAGGCCCTGTTTTAATCACCGGCGGCGCCGGTTTCATCGGCTCGCACCTGACGGATGCGTTGCTTGCCACCGGCCATTCGGTGCGGATTCTCGATGACCTGTCGACCGGCAAACGCAGCAACCTGCCGCTGGACAACCCGCAGGTTGAACTGATCGTCGGTGATGTCGCCGATGCCACGCTGGTTGCGCAGGCGATGCAGGGTTGCAGCGCTGTCGCGCATCTGGCGGCGGTGGCCTCGGTGCAGGCGTCGGTGGACGATCCGGTGAAGACGCACCAGAGCAATTTCATCGGCACCCTGAATGTCTGCGAAGCCATGCGCCAGGCCGGGGTCAAGCGCGTGCTCTACGCATCGAGCGCGGCGGTTTACGGCAACAACGGCGAAGGCGAGTCGATCGACGAGGACACGCCAAAAGCCCCGCTGACCCCGTACGCCTCGGACAAACTGGCCGGCGAGCACTACTTCGATTTCTACCGTCGCCAGCATGGCCTGGAACCGGTGATCTTCCGCTTCTTCAACATCTTCGGCCCACGCCAGGATCCGTCCTCGCCGTACTCCGGGGTCATCAGCATTTTCAGCGAGCGGGCGCAGAAAGGCCTGCCGATCACGGTGTTCGGCGATGGCGAGCAGACCCGCGATTTCCTCTATGTCGAGGATCTGGTCGATGTGCTGGTGCAGGCGATCGACAAGCCTGAGGTGGAAGTGGGTGCGATGAACGTCGGCTGGAATCAGGCGATGAACCTCAAGCAGATGCTGCAGGCGCTGCAAGACGTGGTCGGCGAGCTGCCTCCGATCAGCTACGCCCCGGCACGTTCCGGTGACATCCGCCATTCGCGGGCGAACAACGCGCGTTTGCTGCAACGCTTCAAGCTGCCGGAGCCGACGCCGATGCGCGTGGGACTGGCGCGGTTGCTGGGCCGCTAAATCGAAAAAACAAAAAAGGCGCCTTTGCAGGCGCCTTTTTTGTGGGCGGGGTATCGCTTTGACGCTCGGTGCAATCCCTGTGGCGAGGGAGCTCGTCGAATCGTCGCACCGTCCCGCTCGACTGCGCAGCAGTCGCAAGTTCAGTCAACGCGGTTTTTCTGAAGCACCGCTTTTGCCTTGTTCAGGGCTGCTTCGCAGCCCAGCGGGAGCAAGCTCCCTCGCCACATTAGCCCGCATTCACCACCACGCGAATGTTCGAATGTTGCTTAGAACTTGTAGCCCAGACCCACCATGTACACAAACGGATCGACATCAACATTCACCTTGGCACGGGTGCCCGGTGCCACCGCGTTGTTCTCGACGGTGGCGCGGGTGTCGATGTCGATGTAGCGCACCTGGGCGTTGAGCATGATGTTGTCGGTCAGCATGTAGTCGGCGCCGACCTGCCAGGCCAGGCCCCAGGAGTTTTTCGCCTTGAAGTTGCTGAAACCGTTGGACTGGGCTTCGCTGCCGACGTGCTCGTCGTAGATCCAGGTGTAGTTGATGCCGCCGCCGATGTACGGCTGGAATGGCGATTTCGCATCCAGCGGGTAGTACACGACGCTAAGGGTGGGCGGCAGGTGTTTCAGGGTGCCGAGTTTGCCGTTGGCGGCTGGCAGCGCGGTGCCTTTGATTTTCACGTCATGCTCGAACGGCGAGGCCGCCAGCAACTCGATCCCGATGTTGTTGGTCAGCATGTAGGCGAAGTTCAGACCCAGTTGGGTGTCGCTGCTCATGGTCGCCTTGCCGCCCAGGGTGGTGCCGCTCAACGGACCCCGATCGCTCTCGACCTTCGCGGTGGCGGCCGTAGGATT
>Ga0153948_1000508_pt1 | contig 21291 bp, 20 predicted proteins | sample TSNJ032MetaG_FD_104696 | JGI IMG/M metagenome (GOLD analysis project Ga0153948, IMG submission 104696) | Attine ant fungus gardens microbial communities from New Jersey, USA - TSNJ032 MetaG | ecosystem: Host-associated > Fungi > Mycelium > Unclassified | place: USA: New Jersey, Wharton State... | reverse complement strand
GCTCACGTACCCAAATGTACGCTCCGCTCCGGTTCTCGAAATCACCATTTTCGCCGCGGCCTGTCGCTTTTTGATTCAGGCCCTAAAAAAGAAACCGCCCCGCAGCGGTCTAGCGCGCTGGGGCGGTCACTCCCTCCTCCAAGTGGAGCACACAATAATGAGGGAGTTTCTAAAAGCAAGCCCTCAACAAAACTCTATAAATTTCAGAAAATACTGAAATCTATGAAGCTAATTGAGCAGGCAGCCTATGTCTCGGGCGAGGCTCGCTTTGCCTCGACTAAGTTGCGGCAAGTTCATGTAAAGATCGCGGCTGACAGTGCAGCGAAACTGCCGTCTAATATTTGATATAATTTATAGACTACCTAATTATTGCGAGGGCTGGCTAACCAACCGCTGCCATGTATGGCTCAACCGGTTGTGGATTTAGGTCGCGGTTACGCTCTTTTCTTTAATTGCCATTTCCATTTTGGAACAGGTGTGGTTAGGTGCATTCGGCTTAATCAAAGGAATCAACTTTCGGATTCCTCGCCTGAGATTTGCCAGCGTGAGCGAATTTTAGATGGGCCTTTAAAAAAGTGCCGCCGAGTCCCGGTTTCAAAAAACCCTGTGATCTCGGATATTTAGCCAGAATGGCACCCCAATTAATTGGGTGAATTATCTGCTTTGATCACGCAATCTTTCAAGCTGGAACCCTTTGTTGGTTTTAGAATCGGTCTTTACCCGCCATTTTTTCCCAGCGTGCACTCCTGAGAGCTCGCCCGCCTCGCGCCCCTAAGCCCCCCGCCCAAACGCGAGGCGGTTCCTTGTTTAGGAACCACTCATTCTCCCCCGAAAAAGCTACCCAGCAAAGCTGCCGGAATCAGTCGACTTCGTTCAGTGACTTTGGCCCTGCGGCATGTGTCGCCGTCGTTTCGGATAAAAATCACAGTCACGTTTTAAGACTTAACGCAGCGTCAGATTTGATTGGGATTTAATCGTAAATCTGAAGCGCTTTCTTCTGTGGAAGACGTCGAATAGCCCGGCTGACGCCCTATTCTTCAGCTACGTTCGAGGCAGTTGAGTCGATTGGTGCGTAAAGATCGTCACGGCTCTGAATGCATGCAGCATCGGCTCCCGCTTCATGCTTACGCGTCTTCGCTTCGTTGGCGGGTGCGCATGGGCAGGACGCCAGCCAAAAATTAACCATCTGTTAACCATTCCGCATATAGATCGAGTAAACCGTTTTTTAACCAAGATGAATCAAGTGCTAACACAATCTCGTCCGATCCGTTTGAAAGGGCGCTCCTTTCTTGCGCTGGTGCTCTCGCCTGAATTGCCGCTGGATGGCTGGCTCGACAGGCTGGACGATCTTGCCGCGCGTTCGGCGGGGTTCTTTCTGAATCGCCCGGTCGTGCTTGATCTTGAGAATCTGGTTATCGAACGGATGCAGCTGGTTCAGCTACTGGAAGATCTTGCAGGTCGCGGTGTCTGGATCACGGGTTTTGAAAATGCGCGTCCTTCGCTTCTCGGGCCTGGCATGCCGCCAGCTTTGCGTGGCGGGCAGGTGGCTGCGGATTTCAATCCCGAGGTGAGCGAGCCTGCAGCGCCTTCAAAACCGGTTGCGGCAGCAGCGCCTGCCAATGTGCAGCTGGTCAAGGCCGTGCCTTCGATGGTGGTGACGGAGCCTGTGCGCTCTGGCCAGTCCATCTATTTCCCGGACGGCGAGGTCACCGTGGTGGGTTCTGTGGCTTCCGGTGCTGAAGTGGTCGCGGGCGGTTCCATCCACGTCTATGGCGCGCTGCGCGGTCGTGCGATGGCCGGTACGGCGGGCAATTCCAATGCGCGCATTTTCTGCCGCAAGATGGAAGCCGAACTCGTTGCGATCGACGGCCTCTACAAGACGGCTGAAGACATGGAGGCCAGATTGCGCGGGCAGGCGGTGCAGCTCTGGCTCGATGGCGATTATATGATGGCCGAAACGCTCGGCTGATCGATTTGTTGAAAAGAAATCATGCCCGGTTGGGCGGGCAATACTCTCATAAGGCGTGCGGGAGCTACAGGAGACCAATATGGCAAAAGTAATTGTTGTAACTTCCGGCAAGGGTGGCGTTGGCAAAACGACATCCACTGCAGCCATCGGCGCCGCTCTTGCGCAGCGCGGCGAAAAGACTGTCGTTATCGACTTCGATGTCGGTTTGCGTAATCTCGATCTGGTGATGGGTGCCGAACGCCGCGTGGTGTTCGATCTGGTGAATGTGATTCAGGGCGATGCAAAGCTGCCTCAGGCGCTCATTCGCGACAAGCGTCTCGATACCCTGTATCTGCTGCCTGCCTCCCAGACCCGCGACAAGGATAATCTCACGACCGACGGTGTCGACCGTGTGATCGAAGACCTCAAGAAGGAATTCGACTGGATTATCTGCGACAGCCCGGCTGGTATCGAGCGCGGCGCGACACTCGCCATGCGCCATGCCGACATGGCCGTTGTGGTGACCAATCCGGAAGTGTCGTCGGTGCGCGATTCAGACCGCATCATCGGCCTTCTCGACGCCAAGACTCTTAAGGCCGAACGCGGCGAACGTGTAGAAAAGCATCTGCTGCTGACCCGTTACGACCCGATCCGTGCCGAACGTGGCGACATGCTGAAAGTCGAAGACGTTCTTGAAATCCTGTCTATCCCGCTTCTGGGCATCATCCCTGAAAGCCAGGATGTGCTGCGCGCATCCAATATCGGCTCTCCAGTGACGCTTGCCGACCAGCGCAGTGCGCCGGCTCTGGCCTATCTGGATGCAGCACGCCGTCTGGCGGGCGAAGAAGTGCCAATGACTGTCCCATCCGAAAAGCGCAGCCTTCTGGGCAAAATTTTCGGAAGGAGAGCGGCATGAGCCTATTTCGATTCTTCACCAAGCAGGCTTCGGCGCCCATGGCGCGCGAACGTCTGCAAGTTCTGCTGGCGCATGAGCGAGCGTCCGAGGGACATTCCGATCTTGTGGCGGTGCTGAGGGAAGAGATTCTCGCAGTTATCGCCAAGCATATCCAGATCGATCGCGACAAGGTCAGCGTGAAGATGGACCGGGGAGATCAGATGTCGACTTTGGAAGTCGATATCGAACTGCCCTTGAAGAAAAAGGTGCGGGCAGCCTGATCTTCAAAGCATTTCCGGCAAATCGTGTCTGGAAGTGCCTCAATACAACGTGCGGGGGCGATAATGGAGGGATATTTCCATGAACCGCGGCACACTTCTTATCCGTCTGAAAGAGCTTCAGGAACTGCCAAAGTTTCAGAAGCGCGATATCTGTACGGTAAGCGCCTTTCTACCTCTCGAGGCTCTGGCTGAACATGTCAGGGTGTGCGAGGAGGCGGCAGGCGTTGCGCAAACGGGGCAGGATCATTGATCCTGCCTTTTCCATTTGGCTCACATCTTCATCACGGCACGGCAAAGTGCGTCTGCAAGTAGCAGCCGAGAAGCAGAAGTACGGCCGCAGCCGCTATGAGAGCCAAGATTTTCATATAATAGCATTCGCTCAATCTTCGCTCACGTTCAATAAAACTGATGGTGATCGAAGCGCGGGTGTTTAAATGACTGATCAGGTGGCGTTCTGAAGCAGCTCGCGCCGCGCTGTCGCAACAACCTGCTGCGTCAAATCCGCGAGCCGATCTGCCGCGAGGCGATTGACCTGCCAATAGAGCGGTACGTCCAGCGGCGTGTCGGGAACAAGCTCGACCAGCCTACCCGACGCGAGGTGATCCTTCACCAGCACGATGGGGTTCACGCCCCAGCCCATACCATCCAGACTCGCTTCGACAAATCCTTGGGTGGATGGCAGCCAGTGGGTCGGACAATTGACATCCGCCTTCAGCTTTTCCTTGATCCAGCGATCCTGTAGCCGATCTTTCTGGTTGAAGGTGAGGGCAGGCGCGAAGGCAAGGGCTTCGCTTGTCACGCCGTTCTTGAAATATCGTCGCATGAAATCCGGCGATGCTGTCGCGTGGTATCGCAGCGTGCCGAGCGGAACGATCCGGCACCCTTGAACCAGCTTCGCATGGGAGGTCACCGCAGCCAAAACGCGCCCGCGCTGAAGCCATTCGGCGGTGTGGTCCTGATCGTCCACGGCGACATTGAGCAGGTGATCGGATCCTTTGGTGAAGGCGGAGATAGCCTTCAGAAACCAGGTGCCGAGACTGTCCGCATTGGTTGCGATGTTTAGTGTGACGCGTTGCTTGAGATCGTCTGCCCCGGCAAGGGCTGGCAGTTCTTCAAGCAATTCGCGCTCCAGCATACCCACCTGTTCGATGTGGCGGCAAAGCCAGTCGCCTTTTTCTGTCGCAGTGCAAGGCGTGCCGCGCGAAATGAGCACTGTGCCGAGCCGCTCCTCCAGATGTTTTACCCGCTGCGATATCGCCGATGGCGTGACATTCAGGGCCCGGGCCGCTTTCTCGAAACTGCCGGTTTGTACCACCATGGCCACGGCGCGCAGTGCGGAATAATCGATCATTAGCTTGTCTTAATTCGAATTAGTATCTTTAACTATATTAATCCAGATAAGGCATATATCCAAGCGCTACCGATCATTCCATATTGCGTGGCGTTCAGCAGGCCTGAGCCATGCTTCCGTAGCGAGCCGAAATGAATTTTTCCGTTTATCTGACGGGCCTGACCATGGGCCTCAGCCTTATTGTAGCTATCGGCGCGCAGAACGCCTTCGTTTTGCGTCAAGGGCTGCGCGACGAGCATGTTTTCGCGGTCAGTCTTGTCTGCGCTGTGTCGGACGCGGTGCTGATCACGCTTGGAATAACCAGTTTCCAGAAGATTGCGGCGGCGCTGCCCGCCATCGATCCGATCATGCGTTATGGCGGCGCTGCCTTCCTGATTTGGTATGGCGCACGGAGCCTCTATTCGGCGATCACATCTTCTGCCGCGCTTTCATCCGGCAATGGAAATGCAACCGGCTTGTGGAAGACCATCGCCACCTGCCTCGCTCTCACCTGGCTCAATCCGCATGTCTATCTGGATACGGTTGTGCTGCTGGGCACGATATCCACCCAGTTTCCGGGTCTCGAAAACGCATTTGCTTTGGGAGCGATTACCGCTTCGTTCGTCTTTTTCTTTTCGCTGGGATTTGGTGCGCGCTGGTTGCGTCCGGTCTTTGCCAGACCGTCGTCCTGGCGCGTACTGGAGGGCGCTATCGCTTTTGTGATGTGGGCAATCGCATGGAAATTGCTGGCTGGTGCATAAGCGTCAGTCGTTACAGATCAATCAGGATTGCTCTTCCGGCTGACGCTGCTGAATGCGTTCGGAAACGTAAGTATGCAGCGTGAAGGACGTCGCCGGGTTGTGATCCGCCGATTTTGGGAAGCCCTTGAGGTCCTGCGGCGCGATGCCGAACCGCTCCTTGAAGAACTTGGTGAACTGGGCGCGATCGGAGAAGCCGCAGGCATAAGCGACTTCCTTCATGCTGAGCCGTCGCCCGCCATCATTGATCAGGCGTCGATAGGCAAGATCAAGCCGCTTGTTACGAATTAGCTTGGTGACACCGCTGTCAGGTTCAAATGCGCGATAAAGATGCGAATGCGACAGCTTGAACTGTTGCATAATGCTCTTTGGCGAAAGGTTCGGATCGGCCAGATTCGCATCGATATGGTCGAGCACGCGCTGGCGCAGCGGCAGACTGACGACCAGATATTCTTCCAAGGTGAAAGCCTGCCGGTTGATGGCTGCTTTCAGCAGAACCATCAGGGATTCCTGAATTTCAGGATAATCATTCTGGTCGATCGTATCGATGATGCGATCGAGCTTGAGAATGAAATTGAACAGGATTTTGTTCGTTGCAACATTCGAGGGCAGCACCAGACCGTGCAGGTTTTTGCCCGGGAAAGCCTTGTTGAGCTCCTTGCGCGGAAGAGCGAGCGTTACGCGCGCGCCAGCATCTTTCTTGCTGGCCATCACCTGTGTCAGATCCATAAGGAATATATCGCCGGGTTTCACATCAACATTTCTGCCGTTGAAGTCCCCACGATAATCGCCTGCCAGCACGAGTTGAATGAGATAAAGGTCGAGGTCCGTTCTCGCGATAATTTTCGGCGTCCGATCACAAAACTGATTGCTGAATGTGGTGTTGCCGACAACCATGTCGCCAAACAGGCGTGAGCGGACAGAACCGCTCATGACCTTTTCGCCGCGTTCAAGGGTAGGTGAAACCTCATAAATGATAGACGACGTATCCTGCCAGAAATCATTGCGGTTTTTCTCGTCGACCATATCTGCCGATATATAATGGCCGCTCTTCATGTGCCCCACCCCCGACAGCTATCAGCCGATAACGCGGCATGCGGACACTCCCATGCAATCGTCAGGCATCAAACCGTGTCGTATTACTCCCTAGTTGAAATCGAATCTATCAAATTTGTCCCTCTAAACGCAATATGGGACAAATTTGTCCTATATTGGGGATTCGAATGTATTGCATGCTGAAACACGCAGGCTATTTCTATGTATTCGGGATATTTATTGTCATAATTTGATAAAACGTCGAAATAAGCATCTGTATTTTGATATATCACGCGAGACGCAAAGCAGATTTCCCTAATAGATTCATCCTGGCGAGATGTGAACGGGAAAAAATTGGGCTCTAGGATCGAATATTTCTTATGTTTAAAGAAAATGGTCGGTGATAGGGGTAGAATTATACAGTGGTTACAATTCAGGATTGTCGAAATTTCGTTCTGTTTGCGACAGACGAAGTCGTATCAGGTCGATCCGTCATCGAAATTATCCCCTGCAAAAAATACGATCTGATCGGCAGCTTCAGACGCCGTCGTCGCCTGTCGAACATGGGCCAATCAGCATTTTGAACGGTTCGGCTGGAATGAAATCGCCCTCTCATATCGCAATGAACCGCTTTATCAGAAAGGATCGATAATGATCATAAAGCGAACAAAGCTGTTGCTCTCTTGCATGGTGGCGCTGGCACTTGCCTCGCCGGTGCAGGTCGCGTTCGGTCATGACTGGCATCATGACCACTGGGGACATCATGACCATGATTTCCCCCCCTTTGGCCATGATCATGATTTTCATCACCATCACGACCATGCGGGTGCGGCCGTTGCCGCTGGTATTCTCGGCCTGGCAATTGCTGCAGCAGTCGCAGACAATGGCAGCAACCGCCATTCTGACGTTTACGCGCCGCCGCAACCTTACTATGCGCCTCCGCCCCCTTATCGCTTGAGCAATGGCAACACCTGCTATCCGGCACAGCGGGCCTGTTACCTTCCAAACGGGCATTACGCAGGCATCACGACCCATACCCAGTTCGGCAATTAGGACATATTATGAAGTTTCATCATCTTTTACTGGGCGCAGCTCTGCTTGCAGCCTTTCCGAAAGTGGCTTTTGCGGAAGATGCTTCCAATAACCGCCTTCATGCGGCGTGGGACGCATTGGCGAAAGGCGAGGGCGAGTTTCTGTCATCGCAGCAATTTGCAAGCTTGAACAACCTCGCCTATCAGGCGGCCATCGTGAGAATCTGCGAAGGTCATGAGCTTGACCATGAATCATTCCGCAGGAAAATCGAAGACGTCATCAACCATACCGATAAAGACCTCAGCGACGAGCAGGCCGACCTGCGCGAGGCAGCCGTTCTTGTAGCGTTCGGCGCGCGTTTCGGTCTGTTTTTGGCCGAAGGCAGTGATGACAACGGTAAGGCAGGCTTTTGTGCATCTGCTGACGAGATCAAGGCCTCGCAGGATATTTCTGTTCTGGCCAAATAAAATTACCAGACAAAACAAAGCCTCCCGCGTGGGTGAATGTCCACGCGGGAGGCTTTTTTATTGACGATCAAGCCGTATGAGGCTCGATTTTGCGCCTGCGGAACCAGCGAGCGCTGGCCAGGCGGTCAATCTCGACGAAGATCACCGGCGTGATAAACAGTGTGAGAACCTGACTGAGCAGAAGACCGCCTACCACTGCAACGCCGAGGGGCTGGCGCAGTTCGGACCCTTGACCGCTTCCAAGCGCTACTGGAACTGCTGCCAGAAGTGCGCAGAATGTCGTCATCATGATCGGCCGGAATCGGCGAATGGCAGCTTGATGGATGGCCTCTTCTGCCGGATGATTTTCATCACGTTTCAAAAACAGCGCGACGTCGACCATCATGATTGCATTTTTCTTGACGATGCCGATCAGCATCAGCAAGCCGATCAGTGCAATAATCGACAGATCGAAGCCGAAAAGCTGGAGCGTGATCAGCGCGCCGAAGGCGGCTGATGGCAAGCCCGACAGAATGGTCAGCGGGTGCGCGAAGCTTTCATAGAGAACGCCGAGCACGATGTAGATCGTTGCAACGGCAGCGAGGATCAGAAGTCCCATATTGCCGGTGGATTGGGCAAAAATCTGCGCTGCGCCCGATGGCTGCGCCGATACGGATGCCGGCATTCCGATTGCGGTGCGCAGGGCTGTCACGCGGTCCGTGGCCGTGCCGAGCGACACCCCTGCGGGCAGATTGAACGACAGCGTAACCGATGCGAGCTGTCCGGACTGGTTGACGGTCACAGGCCCGTTGGTTCGCATGATGGTGGCAAAACTTGCCAGCGGAACGAGGGTGCCTGACGATGATGGAACGCGCAGCGCACCGAGCTGCGTTTCATCCCACTGGCGGCTTTGGTCGAGTTCCAGAATGACGTCGTAGCTGTTGCCGGTGGTCTGTATTTGCGAAACGGTCAGCGTGCCATAGGCTGCTTCCAGCGTGTTGCGGATCGCGTCCGAAGAGATGCCGAGGCTTCCGGCCTTGTCATTGTCGATCTCGATACTGGCTTGCAGAGCGTTGTTCTGAAGGTCGGATGCGACATCGACAAAGGTTTGCGGCTCGGCCTTCATGGCATCGGCCAGCTTTACCGACCAGGACCGGGCTTCATCCGCATCCAGCGACTGAAGAACGATCTGATATTGGCTCTGCGTGCTGCGTCCGCCGAACCGCAGATTCTGCACCGGCGTTATATAGGCGGTGATACCGGGAAGAGCGGCCAGCGATTTGCGCAATGCACTCAACGTCTGCTCCAGTGGCGGCCGCTGATCACGCCCCTTGAGCTGCACCAGAAGCGAACCTGTGTTGAAGGTCGATCCGCCAGGCCCGCTGCCCAGCGAAGCTGTGACATGCTCCACGGCAGGATTGCCGGATACGATAGACGCCGCTTGTTGTTGCAGGTCTCGCATCGCTTGATAGGAAATATCCTGTCTCGCCTGCGTTGAAATGGTGAGGATGCCAATATCCTCCTGCGGGAAAAAGCTGCGGGGCAGGGTCATGAATGACCAGACCGAGCCGAGGAAACTCAGGCCGAAGGCGAGCAGCACTATCGCGCGATGTTTGAGACACCAGCCGACAGCGCGTCCATAGCCTTCGGTCACCCGATCAAACAGGAGGGCGATCCTGCTGGGTTTTATTTCCTTATGCGGGAGGCGCGCGGCAAGCATTGGCGTCACGGTTAGCGAGACGAGAGCCGAAGAAAGGATAGCCAGTGTCACCACCATGCCGAATTCGTTCAGCACGCGCCCGACAATGCCGCCCATCAGAAGAATGGGCAGGAAAACCGCGACCAGCGACAGCGACATGGAGATGATCGTCCCGGTCACTTCCTGACTGCCCTTGATGGCAGCTTCAAACGGCGGCATCCCTTGTTCGGTATAGCGCACGATGTTTTCGAGCATCACGATGGCGTCGTCCACCACGAGACCAACCGCCAGTGTGAGCGCCAGAAGCGAAATATTGTCGATGGAAAAGCCAAACGCATACATGGCGGCAAATGTCGCGACCAGGGAAAGCGGCACGGCAAGACCCGGGATCATCGTCGCCCAGAACTGGCCGAGGAATAGAAAAATGACCAGCACGACGAGTGCAATCGTAATGCCCAGCGTCTTTTGAACATCGGCCACCGCATCGCGGATCGAACGGGACACGTCGTTCACGACAGAGATGTGCATCTGTGCGGGCAGGGCAGATTCGATCTCCGGCAGTTTGGCCTTGATCGCGTCGACAACGGCAACTGTGTTCGATCCTGGCTGGCGCTGAACAGCAAGCGCGATGGACTGTTTGCCGTCGAGCCAGCTGCCCTGATTGACGTTCTCAACGCTGTCGAGAACTGTCGCGACATCTGCTAGCCGAACCACGCGATTACCGCTGCCTGAAATGATGAGGGTTTTGAACTCATCGGCATTGGTACGCTGGGTCTTGGCATTGACTGTCAAAGCCTGCGACCCGTTCTGCAAGGTGCCGACAGGTGTCTGGCTGTTCGCTGCGGCGATGGTATTGCCGAGGCCGAACAAGGACAGATTGCGGCTGTCGAGCTTGTCGGGATCAACCTCGACGCGAACGGCGTAGGTTTTGGAACCATAAACCTGCGCCTGCGCAACACCCGAAATGGTGGAAAGCGCCGGCGATATGATGTTCTGCGCGATGTCGTCCATCTGCGTCAGGCGTGCGCCGTCGCCTGTCAGCGCCAGAATGATAACCGGGGCATCGGCGGGATTGGCCTTGCGATAGCTGGGCGGTGTGGTCAGATTATCGGGCAACTGACGCTGGGCGCGGGTAATTGCAGCCTGCACATCTGCTGCTGCCGCGTCGATATCGCGCGACAGGTTGAACTGTAGCGTGATCGACGTATTGCCGAGCGACGACGTGGCGCTGATCGTATCAATACCGGCAATCGTCTCAAATTGCTTGATGAGCGGGGTTGCGACAGAAGACGCCATCGTGTCGGGCGATGCGCCTGCCAACTGGGCGGACACGTTGATGGTCGGAAAATCCGCTTCCGGCAGAGCCGCGACGGGTAGCTGTAGATAAGCCGCAACACCGCCAATCAATCCGCCAATGACAAGGAGGATCGTTGCAACGGGGCGGCGAATGAAGACTTCGGAAATGTTCATCGCCTTGATGCCTTCATTCAGTTGGAAGAGACTTTTGTCTCTGCGTCGGTGCTGGCCAGCTTCACCTTGCTGCCATTGGCAAGCGAGGCCTGACCTTCCGTCACCACTTTTTCACCGGGTTGCAAGCCAGCGCTCAGACCAGCCATGCCATTGGCGCGCAAGGCGACAGTGACCGGACGCACTTCAATGCTGTTGTCCGTCTTCACGACATAGCTGATCGAACCGTTTTCCTGCGGCTGTACGGCAACGCCCGGCACGAGAACCAGATTGTCCGCTTGGCCGGCTTCCACCAGCACACGCAGTGACTGTCCGGGCCAAAAATTGCCGGATTGATTATCCAGCGTGGCGCGCAGGCGGACGGTGCCGCTTGCGGCATCAATATTGTTGTCGAGGAAATTGACCGGTCCGCTTTCCGAAGTGTCCTTGCCATCTGCTGATACGGCTGTGGCTGTCGCCTTCAGGGTGCCCGTGGACAGAGTTTCGCGGATAAGCGCGAGATCCGTTTCCGGCAACGTGAAATCCGCGTAGATCGGCTTCATCTGCGTGATGGTCGCAACCGGTGAGCCAGCCGACAGATAAGCGCCAAGCGAGACCGATACAACGCCGAGCTGGCCATCGAAGGGTGCAAGGATCTTGGTGTCGTCAAGTGTTACCTGATCAGCTGCCAGCTGCGCCTGATCGACCTGAAGCTGCGCTTCCGCCACTCTGAGAGCGGCCAGAGCATCGTCACCCGCCTGCGATGTGTCGATGCCCTTGGTGACAAGGTCCTGCGTCCGCTTGAGCACGAGTTGCGCGTCGTTCAGCGTCGCCTGCGATTTGGCGACAGAGGCCTGATCCTTCACGACGGTGGCGCGAATAGCGCGATCATCAAGCTGGGCGATCAGATCACCCTTTTTGACGATGGCGCCGTCTTTCACGTTGAGGATCGCTACATTACCGGCCTCAGGGCTGTTGACGGCTGTGGACGCAACGGCAACAACCGTGCCGATCGTGGTGCGCTGGATCGGCAGTGATCCCGCCGTCGCAACAGCTACCTTGACGGCATGCTCGCCGCCGCCCGAGCGGTTGCCGCTTTTCCGGCTATCTGTCTGAACCGTGTTCGGAGCGCTAGCACCGTTCTGCTTCGCGGCATGTTGCCAGCCGACATAAGCGGCACCTGCAACCAACAAAATTGGGACACCCCAAACAACCCAACGCTTCACTCAAGGCTCCTGTCAACGAAGGGATACGCCGCAAAATCGGCTATCCGAACGCTAGCACAAAGCAGCCGCGCGGCAATTAAATTGATTGAGAGCGCCAGTTGTTCAATTCGTGATAATTAGCGAGGTCACCATTTGCGGCGTTCGTTGCTCCGTAATTGTGGCTATTTGAGAATGCGGAGAATGTCGCGAACGACTTCCGCCTGCAGGGGGCGCTGTTTCTCGATATTGAAATGGCCGACTTCCTTCATGCCGGCAAAATCACGATTGTCCAGCTTGCCCTTGAAGCGAGGGCCGGGCACCAGCGGGAGGCCCCAGCCATGCTGCGAGAAATAGAAATTGACGACGCGGCGGATATTTCCGGGCAGGGGGTCAGGTGCCGTTGCGGCAAACGACGCCATGTAATCCACGCGAATACCACGCTTTTCCAGAACTTCGGCAATGGAAATAATGGCATTGGCACCCAGTGAGTGCCCGACGAGGATAACCGGTTGCGGGCCGTATTTCTGCCGGTCGGCGATGATCCGGTTGGCGACAAGACGCCATGCGGCGTTGCCCTCGACATGAGCATCAACGCCTGCTGCCTGCAAATCGGCACCAATTTCATCAATGCCGGTGGAAAAAATATTGGCAAAGCCGCGCAGGAGATAGACGTCTGGTCGCCCGGCTTGCGCGCCGTTTCCCTGTTTGTCGTTTGTGTTGGGTGACGGCACGGCAGTCTTGGCGGATTTGGCAAGTGCTGCGACCGGCATCGCAGCCATGAGAAGGCTAGAAGCCAGCCCGGAGGCCAGCAGAGAGCGGCGGCTTATGAAATACTTCGCCGAATTGCCTGATTTGTTCGTCATGTAAATTTACCAAGGTTATGGCCAAGGTTTCGGAATGACACGTCCGGTGCGCTTGGCATATTCGTCATATGAAGCGCCGAATGCCTTGCGCATCATCGCTTCTTCATGGCCTACGCGGTAAAAATAAAGAATGCCGACACCAACGATACCCGCCAGACCGGCGAACCAGTTGGGAAGCAGGCAAAACTGCGCTATCGCCCAAAGCCAGAACGATAAATACATCGGATGGCGGACATATTTATAGAGCCCGTCCGTCACGAGTTTGTGTTCCTTGCGGATTTCCAGCGAGACCGACCAGTTCTTGCCGAGCTGGCGATGGCTTGCATAAAACAGCCAGAGAAAAGCGAGTTCGACCACAACCCCGATCCAGCCGAGCCATGGCTGAAAGGTGTAGTCCGCGATAGCCGGAAAACCCGTTGCGACATAGATGATCGGGATCAGCGACAGGCCGAGGCTGGCCGCGCCCAACGCTGCACGGTCGGGAAGCGTTTTCGCATTGGTCGTGACCTTGATCTTGCGGGCGCGACGCTGGTGCGGCACCCGGATGACCACCCAGGCGACAAGACCAATTGCCCAGACGATCATTGCCAGGGTGGGCGTCATTCGGAAGCTACCTTTTCTGGCGACAAACCGCCCACAATATGGTCATTCACGCGCTCGGACAGAAATTTCGGACCGCAGCAAACCTGAAAGAAATCATACCAATAGGGCTTCGTATTGCCGAAGACATATTGATAATGCACGCGAAAAAGGTTGCGCTTTACCCGCTTGTAAGTCTCGGCCAGCAGCATGTCCTTAACGCGCACCTGACGCACGAAGGGAAACCGTCGGCCTTCGGCCCGCTTAAGCTTCATTTCCGCCACCGGGTCAGTCTTGTAAAAATTGATGGCATCGGTCAGGCACTGGATTTCAACCCATTCAAGCTTACCATCATCGGTAAGTCTTTGCACGCCTTCACGAAATTTCGTGGCAGCGGGATGATACCCGGCCTTGAGCGCGGTGGAGCCAAGCGTCAGAACGGTGACTTTTGGAGCGCGCCCTGAAAATGCGCTGTCGATGGCCAGACAGCGGGCGGCGACATCCAGCATCAGCATGCCGCCGGTACTGTGGCCGATCAGGATGACCTCATCATATTTGCCCGCGCTGATGCGCTGGACAATGCCTTCTGCAAAGCGCTGCATCAGCGCTTCGGCATCCGGTCTCCTGCCGCGAAAGAAGTTCAACGAGAACGACCAGAGATCCATCAGATGGTTGGTGGACCAGCGTTTACCGAGCACCGTCAAAGCGACCGAAAATACGACAAGCCCGATGATCCAGCTGATTGTGCCCAGCCAATGCACCGTCAGGCGCGCGGCAGCCAGTCCCAGAAGCGCAAACAGAATGATCGCCAGAAAAGGATAGAGGAAATAAAGCCCGAAGCGCCATGCTTTGGGAAAGAAATGAAATGCCGTGCCGGAAAAGACGAAGTCGGCGAAGGCGCGCAGGTATTTGCCAAGTCGCACCGGCAGGGGGCGGGCGAAATCTGCCAGCACGATAGAATCGAGGGCGAGGAAATTAAAGTCGGTTGTCGTTGACCAGTCTTCGCGTGCAGCATGGGTTTCGATGGTTGCAAGCCCGATCTCGTGATCAGGCGTGTCATCGCCTCTGGAGACCGTTGATTGGTAACCCCAGAGCGTATCGAAACGGGAAATTTCCTTACGCAGCCGCTTGAAAAACGCGTCCGGCGTTTTTGGATCATACCCGCCAATGAAGAATACGGCACGCCGCTGGACCGACTGATTCATACGAAAAGCGTAATTTGCATCTTAGGCATTGTCGAGATCAAACCGCGCCTCGTTTTCGTGAAATTCGCCGATGCTTTTTTATGCAGGCCAATTTTTCGGGGAGAAAAGGCTTTTGAGCCGTTTCAGCCGGTCTATATATAAGCTTTGTGTCAGAAACATTTTTAAAACAATTGGATAGCCGGACTTCTTCAGTCGATGTATTGAATCTCGCATTTAGCGCTGCCGTCTAACAACCGCTTTGCAACGAACGAAAACGTGATATGCGAAACTGGGGCGATCCGGGGAGGACGCTGTCAGTCACGCATTTGGTTGCAAGTTCTGGATCGCATATCATGAGCCGCACTATTCTCTGCCTGGGCGCTTTGACGCTCGACACAATCCTTCGCCTTGACGCTTTGCCGGAACAGGCCGGGAAATATCTGCCGAGTGAAGCGGTGCAGATCGCTGCCGGTATGGCTTCAAGTGCGGCTGCTGCCATCGCTCGCCTTGGCGGGGATGTGGCGCTTTGGGCTTCGGCAGGCGATGATGCCACAGGCGAACGGGTGATCGCGGAACTCCGTGCCGAAGGGATCGATTGCAGCCATATTCGCAGGCTTGCGGGTGCGCGCACCGCCTTTTCCTCGATTCTGGTTGATCCGTCTGGCGAGCGTGTCATCGTTCCGTTCTATGATCCGCAACTGGGCAGCCCGGCTTCAATCGTGCCGCCTGTCGAGGCGGGTGCTTTTGCGGCCGTTATGGCAGATGTGCGCTGGGCATGGGCAGCCGAAACTGGCCTCAAGGCCGCGCGTCGCGCCGGTATTCCAGCGATTCTCGATGCCGATACGGCCCCGGTCGAACTCCTCGAGCGGCTGTTGCCGCTTGCAACGCATATCGTCGCCTCCGAACCTGCTGCCATCAGCCTGACCGGTACGACAGATTTGAGCGAATGCGTCGAGATACTGGCCAGCCGATATGATGTTTTCACCGCGGTAACCGCCGGTGCGAATGGATGCTACTGGACAGAACGCGCCGGACACGCGGTGCAGCATGTCGCGGGTTTCAGCGTCAAAGCAGTGGATACGCTCGCTGCGGGCGATGTCTTCCATGGCGCTTTCGCACTTGGCCTCGTCGAAGGCGGGTCGATGCATGACATCATCCGTTTTGCCAATGCCGCCGCAGCCATCAAATGCGCACGCTTTGGCGGACGCTCCGGTTCGCCAAGCCGCACAGAGGTCTTGGCGTTTGTGGAGAGCGGTCTGCTTCCAGCCTAGGACATAAATCCCCCCCCCCAGATTTTGCATAAATGCACAGTGAACCCGAATTGACTATTTACTAACATGTTAGTATGTGCCAACTTACAGTTCAATCTTGGGAGGAGACGGCTTTGCCGCAAAATCATTCTGGGCAGGAGCGCTTTGGGCTCTCTGCAGCGCTGACGACGCCATTCGATGCTGATGGCAAGATCGATGTGACCCGTGCGCTTAAGCACGCCCGTGCGCGCCTCGATAATGGCTGTTCCAGCGTCACTTTGTTCGGCACCACCGGCGAAGGTTCGTCGATTGCCGATGCCGAACGCGCAGCCCTTCTCGACGCCTTCATTGCACAGGGCTTCCCGACCTCCAAAATCGTTGTCGGCGTGATGGAAAATTCGGTGGCCGATGCGGTGCTTCAGGCTGGTGATGCGCTGCGTCGCGGCTGCAAGGCCATTCTTCTGGCACCGCCTTCCTATTTCAAGAATCTCTCCGACGACGGTCTCTTCAACTGGTTCTCCGCCGTGTTGAAAGGTCTTGGTTCGGATGCGCGCGATATCATTCTCTACAATATCCCGTCGGTGACGGCGGTTGAACTGTCCGTCGACCTGATCGGTCGTCTGCGCGACGCTTTCGGTGCGATTATCTCTGGCGTGAAGGATTCGTCGGGCAATTGGGCTTACACCGAGGAGCTTCTGGCGGCCCATAAGGACATTGCCATCCTCATTGGTGACGAGCGCGATCTCGCCGCTGGCGTCCGTCTGGGCGGGCAGGGTGCGATTTCCGGCATGGCAAATCTGTTCCCGGATCGTCTTCTGCGCATGGTCAATGATGGTCAGGACGATGCCGAGCTGGTCGATGCCGTGCGCAAGCTTCTCAACTATCCGGTAACGCCTGCGGTGAAGGCGCTGGTGGCGCGTCATACTGGCGATATGGAATGGCGTCATGTCCGCGCACCTCTGGTTGCGCTGAATGATGCGGATTTCGATGCAATTGGCAGTGTATTTGGCGGATTGCATATGGCAAAGGCTGCCTGAGCCGGGCATAAGCGATGCAGACATGCTGCGGAAAAGTGGGAGAACTTTCCGCAGTATAACCAAAGCGGTTGGGAGAGGACGAAGCCTTGGCGGAAGATCAGAACGAGCCGGTGAAGTTGCGGGACAAGGCCTACCAGAGCTTTACCCAGCATTTGCTGGCGCGCGATTTCCATCCGGGCCAGTTCGTCTCGCAGCGGCAGCTTGTCACCATGACGGGACTGCCGCTTGGCGCGATCCGTGAATTGATCCCCCGTCTGGAAGCCGAAGGTCTGATCAAAACCGTGCCGCAGCGCGGACTCCAGATTGCCCATATCGATCTCAATCTCATCCGCGAAGCTTTCCAGTTTCGCCTGTTCATAGAGAAAGAGTCGGTTGCGATTTTCTGCCAGTCGGCTTCCGATGAGTTGCTGCGTTCGCTACGTGCCGAGCATGAAGACACGCTGAACCGTGCCAAGAGCGAAGGCGAGACACCGGAGCTTGAGGAGCAGGCGCAGAATATCGACTGGAGCCTGCATGACACGATTGTCGCCTCGCTCGACAATGAAATCATCTGGCGCGCTTACCAGACGAATACGATCAAGATGCGCCTGATCAATCAGGAGCGTTTCCGGATCACTGGTCGCGTCATCCCGGTCATGCAGGAGCATCTCGCTGTTCTCTCGGCGATTGAAACCCGCGACCCGCAAATTGCCATGGATGCTATCGCCGTTCACATCAACAATGCACGGACGCTGGCATTGCATATTTAGCTAAATAGAATCAGTGGCTTGGCAAGAGGAGTTGCCAAGTTTGGAACATAGGGGAGGAGAAAAAATGAAACTATTTCATCCAACACGCCGCCAGTTTCTGGCGGGTTCTGCGGCAATCGCCGCATCGGGCGTGACTGGCATCAGCCCGTCTTTCGCCGCTTCCACGGTTGACTGGAAGAAATATGCGGGCACCACGCTTGAGGTGAACCTTATCAAGAGCCCGCGCGGCGAAATCCTTCAGAAGCATCAGAAGGAATTCGAAGAACTGACGGGCATCAAGGTTCATTCCGAACAGATGCCGGAACAGCAGCAGCGTCAGAAGGCCGTCATCGAGCTGACCTCCGGTCGTCCGAGCTTCGACGTCATTCACATCAGCTATCACGTTCAGAAGCGTCAGTTCGAAAAGGGCGGCTGGCTTGCCGATCTCAACCCGTTCCTGAAAGATCCGACGCTGACCGACGCTTCGCTGACGGAAAGCGATTTCGCAAGTGCTGGCCTGACCTTCGCCAAGGACGCCAATGGTCGCTTCGGCGCTCTGCCGTTCTCGGTCGATTACTGGATCATCTACTGGAACAAGGATCTGTTCGCCGCCAAGGGCATCGAGTATCCGAAGACCTTCGAAGAACTGGTCAAGGCTGCGGAAGCGCTGACCGATCCGTCTTCGAACACCTACGGCTTTGTGGCCCGCGGCATGAAGAACGCCAATGTTCCGGTCTGGACGAGTCTGATGCTGGGCTATGGCCAGAGCGCGGTCGATGCCGATGGCAATCTGAAGACGGACTCGGCAGAAGCCATCGAAGCAGCCAAGCTCTATCAGCGCCTGATGACCAAAGCTGCACCTCCCGGTGTTGCCGGTTTCAACTGGGCGGAATGCCAGTCGAGCTTCCTTCAGGGCAAGGTCGGCATGTGGCTCGACGGTATCGGCTTTGCGCCGCCGCTCGAAGATCCGAACAAGTCGCGCGTTGTCGGCAAGGTCGGCTATGGCGTTATTCCGGCTGGACCGAAGGCCCAGGCCGCACCGACGACCGGCGACGGTATCGGCGTGACCGAAGCATCGACCAAGAAGGAAGCCGCTTATCTTTACTGCCAGTGGGCCATTTCGAAGGAAATGGGCGCACGTCTGCTGCAGACGGGTTCGGGCGTTCCGTTCCGCAAGTCGATCATCGACGATGCGGAAGTGCGCAAGGGCGTGACCATGCCGGAAGGTTGGGTCGAAGCCCTGTCGAAATCTGCACCGATCAGCCAGCTCTGCCTGCCGGTTATCGTCCCTGTCACGGAATTCCGCGACATCATGGGCGTTGGCCTCACCAATCTTCTGAATGGTGCCGAAGCGGAAGCTGAAATGAAGCGCGCGACGGAAGAATTCCGTCCGGTCCTCGCACGGAGCGAAGGAAAATGACATCTGCCGCCCCGACAGGAGCAACAAAGAGCATGAATGGGGAGGCCGCCACAAAGGCGGCTTCCACACCGAAAGCTGCTGGCAAGGCTGGCAAAAGCCATCTGAAGCCGAGCTATTGGCCGTTTGTGCTTCCCGCCTTGATCACCGTCGGGGCGGTGATCGTCTTCCCTTGGCTTTTCACTCTCTGGATGAGCGCCAATCAATGGCAGCTCGGCGGTGGCATCAGCTTTGTCGGCTTCGACAACTATATTCGTCTGGCAGGCGATGCTCGCTTCTGGGATTCCATGTGGCACACGGCTGTCTATACGGTCCTGTCTGTGGTGGCACCCATGGTGCTCGGCACGATTGCCGCTCTCATTTTCGACAGCAAGCTGCCGATGCGCGGGCTGTTACGCGGTATCTTCGTCATGCCGATGATGGCAACGCCGGTTGCTGTCGCGCTGGTCTGGACGATGATGTATCACCCGCAGCTCGGTGTGCTGAACTATGTCTTGTCGCTGGTCGGCATCGGCCCGCAGGAATGGATTTTCAACCAGAACACCGTTATTCCGTCGCTGGTCGCAGTCGAAACCTGGCAGTGGACGCCGCTGGTCATGCTGATTGTGCTCGGTGGCCTTGCCTCCATGCCGCGCGATCCGTTTGAAAGCGCTGAAATCGATGGCGCGAATGGCTGGCAGAAATTTCGCTACATCACGCTTCCGATGATCCTGCCTTTCATCATGGTTGCCGTCATCATCCGCTCGATCGATGCACTGAAAAGCTTCGATATCATCTTTGCGATGACGCAGGGCGGCCCGGGCACGGCATCGGAAACCATCAACATCTATCTCTATAACGTGGCGTTTTCCTATTACGACATCGGATATGCTTCGGCGATTGCCGTGGTGTTCTTCATCGTCATTATCGCCATGTCCATGATCCTGCTGGCCTTGCGTCAGCGGACCAAATGGAACGCTTGAGGACCGGCTAATGGCACGCAAGTCAATTCTGTCGAAGCTCGGCACTGCGCTTCTTGTTTTCATCATCGTTTCGCCGGCGCTTTTCTTCTTCATCTGGATGCTGTCGCTTTCGCTCAAATACGAAATCGACAATGGCGCTTATCCGCCGATCCTGATCCCGGAACGTTTCGCCTGGTCGAACTATACGCAGATTTTCGAAGCCAATGATTTTCTGCTGTATTTCTGGAACAGCCTTCTGGTGACCGGCATGGCGACGCTGCTCGCCCTTCTGGTCGGTGTTCCGGCGGGCTATGGCATTGCCCGACTTCGGGCGCATAAATCGGCGATTGTCATCATGATCGCCCGCATGACGCCGGGTCTGTCCTATCTGATCCCGCTGTTCCTTCTGTTCCAGACGCTGGGTCTTTTGGGCACGCTCTGGCCGCAGATCATCATCCATCTGGTCGTCACCGTACCTATCGTGATCTGGATCATGATCGGCTACTTCGAAACGACGCCGATGGAACTGGAAGAAGCGGCGATAATCGACGGCGCGTCCTCGTTGCAGGTGTTTCTCAAGGTGGCGCTGCCCATTGCCAAGCCCGGCATTGTGGTGTCGCTTATCCTTGCGGTGATCTTCTCGTGGAACAATTTCGTGTTCGGGATCGTGCTCGCAAGCCGCGAAACGCGCACATTGCCGGTCGCCGTCTACAACATGCTTTCCTTCGAACAGGTGAGCTGGGGTCCGCTTGCTGCCGCAGCACTTGTGGTCACGCTGCCTGTTTTGTTGCTTACCGTCTTCGCACAGCGCCAGATCGTTGCAGGTCTGACCGCAGGCGCCGTCAAATAAGAGTTGAGGTTCAAGATGGCATCTGTATCCATCCGTAATGCAGTCAAGAAATATGGCAATGTCGGCGTTCTGCACGGCGTGTCGGTCAGCATCGAGGACGGCGAGTTCGTCGTGCTCGTTGGCCCTTCCGGCTGCGGCAAGTCCACGCTTCTGCGCATGATCGCAGGGCTTGAGGAAATCAGCGATGGCGAGATCGCAATTGGCCCGCGTGTGGTCAACGACCTGCGCGCCAAGGAGCGCGATATTGCCATGGTGTTCCAGAACTATGCGCTTTATCCGCATATGACGGTCGCCGACAATATGGGCTTCGCGCTCATGCTCAAGAATGCGCCGAAGGAAGAGCGTGAAAACCGTGTTGCGCGCGCGG
>Ga0153948_1000504_pt1 | contig 21348 bp, 19 predicted proteins | sample TSNJ032MetaG_FD_104696 | JGI IMG/M metagenome (GOLD analysis project Ga0153948, IMG submission 104696) | Attine ant fungus gardens microbial communities from New Jersey, USA - TSNJ032 MetaG | ecosystem: Host-associated > Fungi > Mycelium > Unclassified | place: USA: New Jersey, Wharton State... | reverse complement strand
TGAAGCTGCCCTCCAACCGCGACCGTCGCTCCGAACTGGAGGCCTGGGAGGGCACCGCCCTCGACATCGCTGCGAAGGCCGGGATCCGCGTGCCGCGACGACGGCTGATCCCACTGGCCGAGCGGGGGTCGTCGCTGCTGATCGAGCGCTTCGATCGCGACGGGGAGCCCGGTGCACCGAATCAGCGCAGAGTGGGATTCATCTCGGCGATGACCGCCATGCAGCTGGGCCCGCAGAACCAGCAGGCGACCTATGCGGATTTCGCAGACACCATCGACCACCTCGTACCTGAGCACGCCAAGCACGATCTGCGGGAACTGTTCCAGCGAGTGGCGCTCACCGTGCTCGTCGGCAATGCGGATGACCATTGGAAGAACCACGGCTTCCTGCGCCGGGACTCCGGATGGCGGCTCAGCCCCCTTTTCGACGTCAACCCGACTCGGGCGGGCGGGCGGATCCGCTCCCGGCGGATCAGCGATCGCGACGACCCGGTGGACCGCGACATCCGGCTCCTGATCGAGACCAGCGACGTCTACCACCTGAATGCGATGGCCGCCGCCGAAGCCCTCGTGCCGGTGCTCCGCGCCGTGTCCACCTGGCGCGAGACGGCGGCTCGCAACGGGATCGGAGCCGCGGAGATCGAGAGCATGGCATCCGCCTTCGATGAGACGCAGTTCGCGCACGCCGCCGCGTTCGTCGCCACGGTTCCCAGCGCCGCCACGACGCTCCTGTAGCCTCCGGCCCCGCGACATGCGGCACACTGTGGTGATGACCTCCATGGAGAGTTTCCGGGCGGCTCGCGACACCCTGCTCGAGCACCGCACCGACGAACGCGCCGCGACCGCCGCCTTCGCATGGCCGGACGTCGGCGACCACTTCAACTGGGCGGTCGACTGGTTCGACGCGATCGCCCTCGGCAACGAGCGGCTCGCCCTCTGGATCGTGGAGGAGGACGGCCGCGAGACCAGGGTCACGTACGACGGGATGCGGCAGCGCTCCGATCAGGTCGCCGCCTGGCTGGCCTCCACCGGCGTGCGGCAGGGCGACCACGTGATGCTGATGCTCGGCAACCGCGTCGAGCTCTGGGAGTCGATGCTGGCGATCATGAAGCTGGGTGCCGTGATCCTGCCGACCACGACACTCCTGTCGAGCACCGACCTCGCCGACCGGCTCGAGCGCGGGCAGGTGCGCCACGTCATCGCCGACGCGGCGGAGCTGGACAAGTTCGCCGGGATCGAGGGCGACTTCGGCCGCATCGCCGTCGACGGGGGAGCGGGCTGGCGGGACTACGCCGAGTCGTACGACGAGCGCGGAGCACGGCCCGAGGTGACAGTGCGCACCGACGACCCGTGCCTCGTCTACTTCACCTCGGGCACGACCTCCAAGCCGAAGATGGTGGTGCACACGCACTCCTCCTACCCGGTCGGGCACCTCTCGACCATGTACTGGCTCGGCGTCGAGCCCGGCGACATCCACCTGGCGATCAGTTCGCCCGGCTGGGGCAAGCACGCCTGGAGCTGCTTCTTCGCGCCGTGGATCGCCGAGGCGACCGTGTACGTGTACAACTACCGCCGCTTCGATCCCGCTGCGCTGCTCGCGCACCTGGACGAGGCGGAGGTCTCGACGTTCTGCGCGCCGCCGACGGTGTGGCGGATGCTCATCCAGAGCGCGCTCGGCCCGAAGCCGCGCGCGCTCCGGGAGATCCTGTCGGCCGGCGAGCCGCTCAACCCCGGCGTGATCGCCGCGGTGGAGCAGGCGTGGGGGCTGACCATCCGGGACGGGTACGGCCAGACCGAGACGACCGCGCTGATCGCGAACCCGCCCGGAGCCGCGGTGGTCCCCGGCTCGATGGGACGGGCGCTGCCGGGAGTCGCGATCGCGATCGTGGACCCGCTCACCGGCGAGCGGGCGAACGTGGGGGAGATCTGCCTCGACCTGTCCGTCGAGCCCGTCAACCTGATGTCGGGCTACCTCGGCGACGACGAGAAGACGGCGGCGGCGCGCGCCGACGGCTACTTCCACACCGGAGACGTGGCCGAGCAGGCCGAGGACGGCACGATCACCTTCGTCGGCCGCACGGACGACATCTTCAAGTCGTCGGACTACAAGATCTCGCCGTTCGAGGTCGAGAGCGTGCTGCTGCGGCACCCGGCGGTGGCCGAGTCGGCGGTGGTGCCGGCTCCGGATGCGACCCGGCACAGCGTCGTGAAGGCGTACGTCGCGCTCGCCGAAGGATGGGCGCCCGACGCCGAGACCGCCGCCGCGATCTTCGCGCACGCCCGCACCGAGCTCTCCGCCTTCGAGCGCGTGCGCCGCATCGAGTTCTTCGAGCTGCCCAAGACGATCTCCGGCAAGATCCGCCGCGTCGAACTGCGCGAGCGGGAGGAGGCCGCCTTCGACCGCGGCGAGGCGATCGACAGCGAGTGGCGCAGCGAGAGCGTCTGAGATGCGGCCCCCGCGGTGACGCTCAGGCCGCCTCGCCGTCGGCCACGCGTGGCACGGACTCGATGAGCAGCTTCGTGTAAGGGTGCCGGGGATGCTCGAGCAGCTCGCTCGTGCGGCCGCGCTCGACGATCTCGCCGGTGCGCATGACCACGGTGCTCTCGCAGACGCGCCGCACGACGGCGAGGTCGTGACTGATGAAGAGCACCGTGAGGGCGCGGGCACGGCGGATCTCGGCCACGACGTCGAGCACCTGCGCCTGGACGGAGACGTCGAGCGCGCTCGTCGCCTCATCCATGACGAGCACCTCCGGTTCGATCGCGAGCGCCCGTGCGATGGCGACACGTTGCCGCTGCCCGCCCGAGAGGGTGCGCGGCTGCGCGGCGGCATGCTTCTCGTCGAGGCCGACCTGGCCGAGGAGGTCGAGCACACGGGCGCGGGCATCCCGTGACGTCAGCGGAGTGTGGAGCCTCAGCGCGTCCTCGATGGCCCGCCCGGCCGGGATCCGCGGATCGAGCGACAGGTACGGGTCCTGGAAGACCATCTGCACGCGGCGGGCGTGGGCGAGCCGTTCCTGGCGGCTGTTCGTGGGCGTCGCACGGTCGACTCCGGCGACCAGGACGTCCCCGGCGTCGGGACGCTCGAGGCCGACGATCATCCGGGCGAGCGTCGACTTGCCCGATCCGGACTCCCCGACGACGCCGAGGGCCTGGCCCGCCGCGACGGTGACCGAGGTGTCGATCACGGCACGGACCGGATCCTTTCCGCGGAGGTGGTACGTCTTCGAGAGCGAGCGGACGTCGAGCATCGGCCGGGCGGCCTCGGGCTGTGCCGTCGCCGCCGCGCGTTCGACGGTCGCGACCGGCGTCGCGCCCGTGAGGGTGGGCGTGGCGGCGACGAGCCGGCGGGTGTAGTCGGCGCTCGGATGCTGGAACACCTGGAGTGCGTCCCCGTGCTCCACGATGCGTCCGGTGCTCATGACCGAGACGCGGTCGCAGATCGAGGCGGCGAGGTTGAGATCGTGGGTGATGAACAGCATCCCCATCCCGCGCTGAGCCCGCTGCTCGATCAGGACCGAGATGATCTCCGCCTGAGTGGTGACATCGAGCGCCGTCGTCGGCTCGTCGCAGACGAGCAGCTGCGGGGAGCCGACGAGTGCCCCGGCGATCATCACCCGCTGCAGCATCCCGCCGGAGAACTCGTGCGGATACTGCCGGAGATGCTCCTCCGGGCGCGGCAGCCGGACGGCGTCCAGCAGCTCGACGGCCCGGGCGCGGGCATCGACGGCGGACCAGCCTTCCCCGAGCCGGAGCGTCTCGGTGAGGTGGTCGCCGATCGTCCGCATCGGGTTGATGCCTGCGCGGGGGTCCTGGAAGATCATGGCCGCCCGTGACCGGCGCAGGCGCTGGAGGTCCTTCCGGCTCGCCCCGAGGACCGCGGCGTCGTCGAGGCTGATCGAGCCGCCGGTCGTCGACCCGTCCGGGAGGAGGCCGAGCACGGCTCGCGCGGTGAGCGACTTGCCCGAGCCGGACTCGCCGACGAGGCCGACCGTCTCACCGGCAGCCACGCGGAGCGAGACGTCGTCGAGCAGGCGCGCGCCGCTCGGGAGGTCGAGGGTGAGGTGAGAGATGTCGAGGAGCGTCATGCCCGCCCGCCTCCGATGCGTTCTGAGAGTTCTTCGCCGACGATGTTGACCGCGACGACCACGATCACCACGGCGACGGCCGGGACGATGGCGGGGAGGAGATGTCCGCCGACGATCCCCGCCTGGGCTTCGTTGATCATGGCGCCCCAATCCGCGGTGGGGGCCTGGACACCGAGACCGAGGAACGAGAGGCCCGCGAGCTCGGCCAGCACGTAGCCGAAATTCAACGTCGACTGCGCGCCCACGATCGGCGAGACGTTCGGGAGCACGCGCCTGAGCGCGATCCATCCGCCCCCGAACCCCTGCACCCGGTAGGCGGCCACGTAGGGCCGGTTGCGCTCGGCGATGACCAGCGAACGGGTGAGCCGGGCGACGAACGGTGCATAGGCGATGCTCATCGCGATCACAGGCGCGACGAGCCCCTTGCCGAACAGCGCGACGGCCATGATCGCGATCAGTAGCGACGGGAAGGCGAAGAGCACGTCGAACACGCGGCCGAGGATCGCGTCGATCCATCCGCTGCGCCACGCCGCGAGCAGTCCCAGCAGGATGCCGACGACGGTCGAGGCGATCACGACGATGAGCGGGCCGAGGAGCGCGGTGCGCGCCCCGTAGATCAGCCGGCTGAGGGTGTCGCGGCCGAGGCCGTCCGCGCCCAGCCAGTGGGCGGGGCTCGGCGAGGCGTAGATGGCGCTGAAGTCGACGTGATCGGGGTCGTACGGCGCGACGAGCGGTGCCAGCAGCGCTGCCGCGGTGATCGCCACGAGCACGCACAGGCTGATCGTCCAGAGAAGCGCCGGCCGGCGGGTTCGGGGGGCCCGCAGGACGCGGACGGCCATGGTCGGTGTCGGGGTGGTCATCGGGCTCCGGCTCCTGCTGCTGATCGGGGGTCGATCACGGGTTCGAGGACGTCGACGACGGCGTTGACGACGACGAACGCGGCGACCACGAGGAGGACGATCGCCTGCACGACGGGGAAGTCGAGCCGGTCGACGGACTGCACCAGCAGCGACCCGATCCCCGCCAGGCCGAACGCCGATTCGACGATGGTGCTGGCGACGAGGAGGCCGGCGACGAGCACGCCGCTGACAGTCAGGATGGGGCCGATCGCGTTCCGCAGCACATGACGGCGGATCACGGTCGCCCGAGGGAGCCCGCGACTGGTCGCGACCTCGACGTGCTCCCGCCCGAGCTGGTCGACCATCGAGGTGCGCGTCACCTTGCCGATGAGCACGATGAACACGATGGCGAGTGCGATCGACGGCAGGATCAGGTGGTAGATCGTGTCGACGAACCCGCTCCCCGAGCCGAACGACGGGAACCAGCCGAGCTGCACGGCGAAGACGCCGATGAGCACGATCGAGCCGACGAACGAGGGGATGGCCGCGAGCACGGTCAGCAGGATGAGGATGGCGCGGTCGAGCAGCCTCCCCTTGTTGAGCGCGGCGACGATACCGGCGGCGAGCCCGACGACCGTGATGATGAGACCGGCCATCACCACCAGTCCGAACGTGACGGGGAGGCGCTCGCCGATGACGGTCGAGACGTCCTGCCGATACTGCAGAGAGCGCCCGAAGTCGCCGTGGAGGATCCCGACGACCCAGTTCAGGTACTGCTGCCAGGGCGGCAGGTCCAGGCCGTACTGCTTCGTGAGCTCGGCGATCGCCTCCGGGTTCGGCTTGCGGCCGCGCAGCAGGAAATCGATCGGGTCGCCCGGTACGAGGAACCGGGAGAAGAAGACCAGCAGCGACGCCAGGAACAGGGTGAGGAGGAGGGAGCCGAGCTTGCCGAGCACCCGGCGGCTCACGCTCAACGCGCTGCCCGCCGAGCGCTCGGGAGCCGGGGCTCAGCGGGCGCCAATGGTCGCCGCCCAGGGGTAGTAGAGGAATGCGACGGACGGCTGGACGCCGGTGATGCGCTTGCCGAGGTACACGGACATCGGCGCTTCGAACAGCGGCAGCCAGGGCAACTGCTCGTTGACGATCCGCTGCGCCTCCGCGGATTTCTCCGAGCGCGCGGCGGGGTCGTCGATGCCGATGGCGGAGTTGACGACCGTGTCGAACGCGGGATCGGACCAGTCGCCGTAGTTGCTGTAGTCGCCCGTGCGGAGCACCGCGAACATCTCGAGCGGGTCGGGGGAGGAGAGGTACCAGGAGGTGTAGAAGAGGTCGGCGCCGGCGCGGGCGCTCGGGTCGGTGAAGAGCGTCGTGTAGGTGTTCGGCGTCATCGTGTCGATCTTCGCCTTGAGCCCGATGGACTCGGCCGCCGCCGCTGTCGCCTGCGCGACGATGCCGAAGTCGCTGCTGATCGGCGCCGTCTTGATCACGATCTGCTTGCCGGTGGCCCCCGCCTTCTCGACGAGGGCTTTGGCCGCCTTCACGTCGTAGGGGTAGTTCTGCAGGCCGTCGAACGCCTTCGACAGCGCGTCCGAGCTCGCACCCGACCAGACCGAGCGGGTGGTCAGGGCGTCGGTCACCGTCCCGTACCCCTTGACGGCCGCGTCGACGATGCCGCGTCGGTCGAGCGCCATCAGCAGTGCCTTGCGCACGTTCGGGTCGCCGAGCACACCCTTCAGATTGCCGACCACGAGACTGTTCACGGCGGTGTTGAGACCGAAGTAGAGCGAGCCGGAGCCTGAGCTCGTGAGCTGGTCGACCGCGTCCATCGGCACCATCCAGGTGCCGTCGACCTGGCCGGACTTCAGTGCATTCGTGCGAGCGGTCGCGTCATTCATGAAGAGGATGTCGACCTTTCCCGCCTTCGCCTTGAGCGCAGGATCCCAGTAGTGCGCGTAGCGCGTGAGGGTGATGCTCTCGCCCGACTTCCACGACGTGAGCTCGAACGGGCCGGTGCAGTTAACGCCCCCGGTCGAGTTGCCGTAGTCCGCACCCTTCTCCTTCAGTGTCGACGCCGACTCCACCACGCCTGCCGAACCGCCCATTGCGAGGTTGAACTGCGAGTCCGGTGCGCTCGTCGTGACGGTGACCTCCATCGGACCCGTCTGATCGATCGAGGTCACGTTCTGGTAGACGGAGAACCACGACGAGCCGACCTGCGGATCGATCTGCCGGCGCATCGACGCGACTGCGTCGGCGGCCGTCAGCGGGGAGCCGTCGTGGAAGGTCACCCCGGGTCGGATCTCGTACACCCATGTCAGCGGTGTCGGGTGGCTGAACGATTCCGCGAGCCCCGGCGACAGCGTCCAATCCGGGTTGAGGCGGAGGAGCGACTCGCAGACGTTCGCGAGCACCTGGTTGTCCGGGTAGTCGAACGCGTGCGTGTAGTCGAGCGAGTACGGCTCGGCGTAGAGCGCCCAGCTGAACGCGTCGATGTCCCCTGAAGGAGCCGGAGTCTGCGCGGTCAACCGGAACGACGGTGTGCCGTTCGTCTTCGTCGGTGCCGCTGACGAGCAGGCTGCAAGCAACAAAGCCGCGCTGAGGGCGGCGGCCACGACGGCGATCGTTCGTCGCCGGGGATGGTTCGCTCGGGATGAGGACATCGTGTGCTCCTTGGGTAGGGGGAGATCAGACTTCGCGGGAGTGGACCGGCCGGCCCTCGACCCAGGTGGAGGTCACCGCGGAGAGGTGGATGGCGTCCGCCGGGGCGTCGAACGGGTTCGGTTCGATCACGACGAGGTTCGCGAGGTAGCCGGGCGCGATGCTCCCCGTGTCGTGGTCGCGGTGGTTCACGTACGCGGTGCCCGAGGTGTACGCGGCGAAGGCCGTCTCGAGGTCGAGGCGCTGCTGCTCACCGCCCAGGGGCTCGTCGTCGCGCCCGGGAGAGACCCGGTTCACCGCGATGTGGATCGCCTCGATCGGGTTCGCGCTCGACACCGGCCAATCGCTCCCCGCAGCGAGACGCGCGCCGTGGCGGTGGAGGTCGCCGAACGGGTACTGCCGGGCCTTCGCCTCCTCCTGGAGGAAGGGCAGCGTGAGCTCGTCGAGCTGCGGTTCGTGGCACGCCCAGAGGGCCTGGAGGTTCGCGATCGCGTCCAGAGTGGCGAACCGCGGAGCGTCCTCCTCGGCGACGACCTGAAGGTGCGCGAGGTGGTGGCGGCCGTCGGTCGCGCCGTTGGCCGCGCGCGCCGCCTCGATCGCATCGAGCGCCTCCTGCACGGCCCGGTCGCCGAGGGCGTGGAAGTGCACCTGGAAGCCCTCGCGATCGAGAGCGGTGACGTAGCCGCGCAGCAGGTCCGGGTCGATGAACGAGAGACCCGTGTTGTCGGTGTCGTGGCCGTGACCGTCGCGGTACGGGGCCTTCATCGCGGCGGTGTGGTTCTCGGCCACGCCGTCGACCATGATCTTCACCGTTCCCAGCTGGAACCGCTCGGGATCGACGGTGGCCAGCTCGTCGCGGCGTGCGACCATCTCGGCCACCTGCTCGGCCCCGCCGCTGCGCGACCACCACTGGGCGCCGACGACATGCGCGACGAGCGTGCCCTCGTCGAGCGCGCGACGGTAGACAGCGAGGTTCTCGGGGATGCCGGCGGCGCTGCCGATGAGGGCGTCCTGCCAGCCGGTGATACCCAGCGCGAGCAGTTCGGACTGGGCGCGGAGCAGGCCGGCGTAGACGAGCTCCTCATCGACGGGCGGCAGCACCCGTTCGAAGGCGTCGCCGGCGCCCTCGTGGAAGGTGCCGGCCGGGAAGCCGTCGGCCTCCCGCTCGATCCGGCCGTCGGACGGGTCAGGAGTGGAGGCGTCCAGGCCGGCGAGCCGGATCGCCGCCGTGCTCGCCCACACGCTGTGGTGATCGCGGCTGCTCAGCAGCACGGGCCGATCGCCGACGACGGTATCGAGGGACTGCCGCGTCGGGGCGCCGCCGGGGAAGTGGTCCATCGACCAGCCCCCGCCGAGGATCCAGCCGTCGGGGTTCGCCGCGGCGTAGCCGGCGACGCGCCGCAGCGCGTCCGACGCGTCCTCCGACTCGGACAGGTTGCACTGCAGCAGCTCGATGCCGCCGCCGACGGGGTGGATGTGCGCGTCCTGGAATCCCGGGGACAGCAGGGCCCCGTCGAGGCGGACGACTCGGGTCTCGTCGCCGCGGTACGCGTCCGCATCGGTCTCGGGAACGATGGCGACGATGCGGCCCCCTCCCACGACGACGGCGTGCCCGATGATCGGAGTGCCGGCGCCGGTGAAGACCGGCCCCCCGGTGAAGATGACGTCTGCTGGTGCCACTCGATCGCTCCCTTGTCTTCGTCGAACGCGGATTGAGTGGGATGCTATGGGCGTCACAACACCATTGTCAACAGTGTTGACTCATCCGGGTTCGCAACTAAGGTTGGGGAAGGCGGCACGGGATCCCCTCGTGGGGCCGCCGAAGACGGTGAGGGACCCATGACGCACGCTCGAGACGCCTCCGGAATACGTCGCGGGCGCCTGACCCGGGAACGCATCATCGAAGTCGGGGTGGCGCTCGCGCAGGGGGCCGACGCGTCCGCGATCTCGGTGCGGAGCATCGGCGCGGCGCTCGGAGTCGATCCCACCGCGGCGTACCGCTACTTCCCCAGCAAACAAGCCCTGATGCAGGCCCTCCTCGATGCGGTGCTCACGCAGGTGCTCGCTCGTGTCGACGTCGCGGCCGACTGGCGCACTCGGCTCCGCTCACTGGCTGTCGCGACCCTCGACGTCTTCACGCTCTATCCCGCGATCGCGGTGGAGGCGACGGTCCTGACGACGAACGGCCCGGCGGAGACGGAGACCGTCGAGATCATCCTGGGCGCGTTCGCCGAGGCCGGGCTCGACAGTGCGTCGATGGTGCGCCATTACGCCCTGTTCTCCTCGTTCGTCCTCTCCGGCGCCGCCGGGATCGCCCACGCGCGCATCAGCAACGGCGGCTCCGATGGCGACGGCGCTGACAATCTGTGGCTGGAAGGCCCGTTGCTCGTCGACCCGACCAAGCACCCGCACTTCGCGGCCGCAGCGAGCGAACTCGTCGCCTTGCGCGACAATGAGATCTTTCTGTTCGGAGTCGACTCCGTCATCGAGTCCGCCGAACGGCACGCCGCGGGCTGAGAGCGGCGGCCCGGCGCGCGTACCGTGTGCCGCGTGCAGACCTTCCTCCCGTATCCGTCCTTCGCCGAGAGCGTGCGCGTCCTCGACCGTGCCCGGATGGGCAAGCAGCGCGTGGAGGCGCTGCAGGTGCTGCGGGCGATCACCGTGCCCGGGTACGGATGGCGCCACCACCCGGTCGCACTGATGTGGCGGGGATACCTCCCGGCGCTGACGAAATACGCGCTCGAGTCGTCGGACGCCTGGATCGAGCAGGGGCATGCGGACACGGTGCGCCCGCAGGTGCTCGCGTTCGCCCCGGAGGTCGCCGACCTCGCCCAGGACGATCTCGAGCTGCCGCCGTGGATCGGCGACGCCGGCTTCCACCGCAGCCACCAGTCGAACCTCGTGCGGAAGGACCCGGAGTTCTACCGGCCGTTCTTCCCGGACGTGCCGGACGACCTCCCCTACCTCTGGCCGGGCGCGACGCGGGACTGAATGCCCGCGCCGCGTCGCCCTCAGACCAGCGCGCGCACCGATGCGTAGCCGTCGGGCAGCAGCTCGGGGGAGGCCGGGTCGCCGCCGAACACGCGCGTCGCGCCCTCGGCCTCCGACCAGGGCCGCCATCCCGGTGCACCCTCCCGGACGAACGCGACCGCCGCCGCGTGCAGGGCGGTCGCGAGCGACTGCGGCGGGTTGTCGCCGGCGATGAAGTCGACCTTCTCCGCGTCGAGGCAGTCGAACCAGAACGGGACGTCGAGGCAGTGGGCCGCCCAGCCGAGCTTGGGCGACACCCACGAGAAGCGGTAGACCCAGGTCGGGTGCGCCGCGCGGGCGTCGGCGATGCGGACGACCGGCGCCCGGAACACGCTGTCGGTCACGAACCGGCCGAGCACGGCCGCGGTGCCCTTGCGGCGCTGCGGCGCATTGGCGGCGAGATAGGCCTTGCGGCGCGCCTTGTCGCTGAGCAGCTTGCCGAGCGCGATCCCGGCCGGGATGAAGCGGAGCTTGTTCTTCGCGGAGTCGGTCGCCATCGTGAACTCGTCGTCGTTCGCCCCGAGCACCAGCGGCTTGTCGCTGCCGACGCTGCTGCGGAGGGAGTCGAGGGTCGACTGCACGAGCAGGTCGCCGTCGATCATCGGCCCCCAGGGGAGGCCCTCCGTGAGCATCGCGGTGACGCCGGCCATGGGATCCAGGTCGTCGGGGTTGGTCGCCTTGTCCTGGAGCTCGAGGATGCGCGCCTCGGGCACCGTGGCGAAGCCGTCCCGGTTCGCGTCGACACCGGCGAGGCGCGCGAGGTTCTGCGCGATCCCCTTCGCCCGAGCCTCCGCGACGTCGCCGACGGCGCCCGAGAGGCTCCACACGGCGCGGAAGAGATGCTGCGCGGCGGGCATCCCGAGCAGCGTCAGCACCGCGCCGCCGCCGGCGGACTGCCCGGCGATCGTGACCTGCGCGGGGTCGCCGCCGAACGCCGCGATGTTGCGCTGCACCCAGTCGAGGGCGAGCAGCCAGTCGCGCACACCGCGATTGCTGGGGGCGCCCTCGATGTACCCGAAACCGTCGAAGCCGAGCCGGTAGGAGAGGGAGACCATGACGACGCCGTCGCGGTTGAACGCCCGGCCGTCGTACCAGGGGCTCGCGGGCGAGCCGGCCGTGTAGCCGCCGCCGTGGATGTAGACGAGCACGGGCAGCGACGCCCCGGGCTCCCCGGGTGCGGGCGTGTACACGTTGACGTTGAGCGTCGAGTCGCCGGGGATGGAAGGCTCGGGGATCAGGGTGATCTCGGCGAGCTGCTTGCGTTGCGGCGTCGCCCCGAGCCGCGTCGCATCCCGCACGCCCTCCCACGGGGCGACCGGAACAGGTGCCTCGAACCGCAGCGGGCCGACGGGCGGCTCGGCGAACGGGATGCCGAGGAACGCGGCGGACGACTCGCGCCACACGCCGCGGACATCGCCGGCGTCGATCCGGACGACCGGACCTGTCGCTGCGGGATCGGTCGCGTCGACGTCGATGGCGGGATCGCTCATGGGAAGGTGCTCCGTTCGGGGGTGAGGACGCCGAGGGCCACGAGCAGTCGCTCGAGCTCCGCCGCCATGTCGATGGTGGGATCCTGCAGCCACATCGTCTGCAGGCCGTCCGCGGCGGCGTTCAGGATGGTGCCGAACGCGGCCGTGTCGAGGTCGGCGGGGTGGCGCCCCGCGCGTTTGCCGTCCTCGACCATCCCGTCGAACAGGGCACGCATCGCCGCGCGACGGGCGAGGAAGAACCGGTGGGCGGGATGGGCGTGGTCGCTCGCCTCGGCGGCGAGGCGCGTGTACAGCTCGACGAGCCCGGGGACCTCGGCGTTGTGGCGCATCACCCGCAGGAAGGCGCGGAACGGGTCGCCGCTCTCGGAGCGGTACGTCTCCAGATCGAGGTCGTCGCGCTTGCGCAGGATCTCGGTGAAGAGCTCGTCCTTGCTGTCGAAGTAGTGCAGCAGCCCCGCCTGGCTCAGCCCGGCGGCGTCGGCGAGGGCCTTCACGGACGCGCCGCCGTAGCCCTCCCGGGCGATCACGTCGAGCGCTGTCGAGAGGATCTCCTCGCGCTTGGCGACGCCCTTCGCGTACGAACCCCGTTGTGCCATGGGTCGACCATAAACCGAATGGCACTTGCTTTTCAATCTACGACTCATGCCCGCCAGAAATTGCGTAGCCGGAACAGCCGACCACGGTGGTACGCCGACCGCGACCGCGGAGACGGTCGCCGCGGATACGCAGGTCCGTCCCTCGGCTGCGGAGATGGCGTGTCCGCACCCCGATATTTAAAGTCCGGCTGGAGTGCTGCTCGCCCTTGTGCGTAACTCTCGTTCCGGAAGCCCACTCGACACGAGATCCCGATTCTCGTGTCCCGTCCCGCCCGCGCCACTCCGGTGCATTGTGCCCTCCCGATTGGAACACTCATGTCTCGCGCCCTGCGCATCTCCCTCGTCGCGGCAGCCGTTGCCGTCACCGCCGCTCTCGCGGTCCCGTCCGCCGCCCAGGCCGCAAACAGCGACGCGCTCACTCTGACCTCTCCCAGCCCCGGTGCGACGATCGCTCCCGGCCAGGTGTTCACGGGCACGGCCGTCTCTCCGGCTGCCCTACCGGGCGACGAGATCCGGCTGCACGCCTACCCGCTCTCGAGCCCGCCGGAGGAGCTCTGCGCTCCCGACACGCTGGTCGGCAGCTCCCGTGTGGCAGCGGACGGCTCGTTCGCGATCACGATGGAGAAGTCCGTCCGTGATGGGTTCACGATCGCCACGGTCTGTACCGACACGGCCGACGTGTCACCCGGGGTCCTCACGGTCGACAACCCGTTCACGCTGACCTCGCCCGCCGACGGGAACACCCTCCATGTCGACGATGCGACCGTCACCGGAGTCGGCAGCCCCGGCTCCACGGTGAACGCCGTGGACGGCAACGGCCAGCCGCTCGGCAGCGCCGTGGTGGCGGACGACGGCACCTGGACGCTGACCTTCACCGGTGTGGCCCAGGGTCCGCTGGACGTCACGTTCACCCAGGGCGCCAAGACCATCGACGTCGACTTCGTGATCACCGCGGAGACGGAGTCCACCCCGCTGGTCGATCCGGCCATCGCGGGCGGAGCCCTGGTCCTGGCCGTCGCGGCGGCCGGAGCGGTCCTCCTCCGTCGTCGCAGCCTGCGCACCGGCGTCTGAGACGCCCGGGTCCCCCTACGCCGGCGCCGCCCCGACCGATTCCCGGCTGAGCAGCCGGGTCTCGAAGACCAGGGCGGCGTCGGCGACGCGTTCGTCGCGCACGCGCTGCAGGGCGCGCCGGGCCGCTGCGGCGCCGAGCTCGTAGATCGGCTGCTCCACCACCGTCAGCGGCGGGGTGGTGATGGCCGTCCACGCCGGGTTGTCGAACGCGATCAGCGAGACGTCGTCCGGGATGCGGAACCCGTCGCTGCGGAGGGTGCTGAAGACGGACATGGCGATCAGGCTGTCCGAGGCGATGATGGCGGTGACGGGAGAATCCTCCCGGAGGAGCTCGCGGGTCACTGCCTCCACGCCCCGCCGCCGGGCATCCAGTCGGATGTAGCGCTCGGGGGTGTCGATCCCCGCCGCGTCGAGCGTCTCCAGGAAGCCGGTGACGCGGTCGGCCACGGAGGACATGGTGATCTGGTGGCCGCGGTCGTAGGTCGGCTGCGGGTACTCGTGGGTCGAGACGAACGCGATCCGGCGATGGCCGTGGCGGAGCAGCTCCTCGGTCGCGGCCCGCGCCGCCGAACGGTTGTCGACGGTCACGGAGTCGTAGCCCTCCCCGTTCGCCCGGCGGTCCAGCAGCACCAGCGGACGCCCGGCGCGGGAGGCGTTGCCCAGGTGCTCGACGTGAGCGGAGGAGGCCGGGGCGACGATGACCGCATCGACCTGGTTGTCGAGGAGCACGTCCAGGGCGGCCTCCTCGGCCTCCACGGTCTCGTCGGAGTTGATGAGGATGACGGAGTAGCCGGCCTCGCTGGCCACGTCGGAGATGCCGCGCATCGCCAGGGCGAAGAACGGGTTCTCGATGTCGCCCACGACGACCCCGATGGTGTTCGAGCGGCCGGTGTTCATCGACTTCGCGAGCGCGTTCGGGCGGTAATCGAGCTCCTCGGCGGCTGCCAGCACGCGATCCCGGACCGCTTGGCTGACCTGCCCGTACTCGCCGAGCGCTCTGGCCGCGGTGGCCTTCGACACCTTCGCGACCCGGGCGATGTCCGCCACTGTCGCCGCACGTCTCGCCGGGTGCTGGGGGCTCATCGACGCCGCCTTCCGTTTCCATCTCGCCGCTTATCGCAAACATCATCGTATTGACGAACCCGCGAAGTGTCGGGTACAGTCCCAGAAAACCAACTGAGACCGGTCTCAGCGTAAGTTACTGAGACCGGTCTCTGCAACCACACAGATCGATGAGGATCGCTCCTTTCGCGTCCCCGCCGAACCGCCCAACGCACGATTGGACCCCGCAGTGAAACGACGCACTCTCCTCCGGCCCGCCGGACTCCTGGCGGCCGCCGCCACCGCCGCCCTCGTCCTCGCCGCCTGCAGTTCGGGCGGGGCCTCCGGCTCCGCCACGAAGGACAACCCGTACGGATTGATCGAGGCGGGAACGGTCCGGGTCGCCAGCCTGGGCGATGCCAAGCCGTACACGTTCACCGACGCCAGCGGCAACTTCACCGGCTTCGACGTCGAACTGTTCACCGACGTCGCCAAGCGCGCCCACCTCGGCAAGGCGGTCTTCACGGGCCAGGACTTCTCCGGCCTCCTCTCCGCCGTCGCCAACCACCAATTCGACGTCGGCGTCGCCGCCATCGGCATCACCGACGAGCGCAAGAAGACGGTCGACTTCTCCGCCGGCTACCTCGCCGGCTACCTCAGCGTCCTCACCACGAAGAGCTCGGGCATCGACTCCTCCGCCGACCTCGCGGGCAAGCGCCTCGGCGTCGTGCAGGGCACGCTGCAGGAGACCTACGCGGTCAAGCACTTCCCCAAGGCGAGCCTGGTGCGCTTCCCGGACAACAACGCGGCCGTGTCGGCGCTCAACAGCGGCTCGATCGACGCGCACTTCCTCGACTACGAGGCGCTGAAGAGCTACATCGCGCAGTACCCGGACCTGAAGGACGCGGAGGACATCCCGTCGTTCGACGCCCCCGCCGGCTTCGCCATCGCCAAGGGCAACCCGGCGCTGAAGAAGGCGCTCGACACCGCCCTGCACGCGGCGATGGAGGACGGCACCTGGAAGACGCTCTACCAGAAGTGGTTCCCGGGCTCGCCGATGCCCGAGCAGTACCTGCCGAAGGCCGAGCAGACCTCGACCCCCACCCCCAGCAAGTAGGTCGACAGGGAGAATCCCCATGGACTGGCTCAACACCATCTCGCACACCTTCTTCGACATCCCGTCGATGCTGCAGGTCTTCCCTCAGCTGCTGACCGTCGGACTGGTGAACACGCTGATCATCTCCGCCGCGGCGACCGTCCTGGGCGTCGTGCTCGGCATGGTCCTCGCGGTCATGGGGATCTCCACGTCGCGCTGGCTGCGCATCCCGGCGCGCATCTACACCGACGTGTTCCGCGGGCTGCCCGCGATCCTCACCATCCTGCTGATCGGGCAGGGCTTCGCGCGGTTCTCGCAGTCGGTCTTCGGGCCGTCGCCCTACCCGCTGGGCATCCTGGCGCTGTCGCTGATCGCCGCCGCCTACATCGGCGAGATCTTCCGCGCCGGCATCCAGAGCGTCGAGCGCGGCCAGCTGGAGGCCTGCCGGGCGCTCGGCCTGAGCTACGGCAAGGCGATGCGGCTGGTGGTGGTGCCCCAGGGCATCCGCCGGGTACTGCCCGCCCTCGTCAACCAGTTCATCGCCATCGTCAAGGACTCGAGCCTCGTCTACTTCCTCGGCCTCCTGGTCGGGGAGCGGGAGCTGTTCCGCGTCGGGCAGGACGCCGCCGTGCTGACGGGCAACCTCTCCCCGCTGGTGCTGGCCGGTCTCTTCTACCTGGTCATCACGGTTCCGCTGACCCATGTCGTGAACCACTTCGACAACCGGTTCCGCACCGGGCGCCGCCGGCCGGCCCCGCCCAAGAGCGGACTGGATGAGCTGGACGAGGTGCAGACACCTGCGCCGATCACCCTCGGGAGCAACACATGACCTACACCTCTCCTTTGCCCGCGCAGACCCGCGCGGACCTGCGCGGCTCGTCCCTCGAGCTCGTCGACCTGACCATGGCGTACGGCGACATCGAGGTGCTCCGCGGCGTCTCCATCGCCGTCGCGCCCGGGACCACGACCTGCGTCATCGGCCCCTCGGGCTCGGGCAAGTCGACCATGCTCCGCGGCGTCAACCGGCTGCACGAGCCGAAGAGCGGCGACGTACGGCTCGGCGGCGAGAGCATCCTGGCGACCAAGCCGGACACCTTGCGGCGCCGGATCGGGCTGGTCTTCCAGCACTTCAACCTCTTTCCCGACCACACCGCCCTCCAGAACGTGACGCTGGCCCTGCGATCGGTCAAGAAGCTCCCTCGGGAGCAGGCCCAGCGCATCGCGGAGGAGCGTCTGACCGAGGTCGGCCTCGGCGAGCGGATGGACCACCGGCCCCGCGACCTGTCCGGCGGTCAGCAGCAGCGCGTCGCCATCGCTCGCGCGCTCGCCATGGAGCCGGAGGTCATGCTGTTCGACGAGGTCACCAGTGCGCTTGACCCCGAGCTGGTGAAGGGCGTCCTCAACCTCATGGCCGACTTGGGCCGCCGCGGCATGACCATGGTCGTCGTCACCCACGAGATGAACTTCGCCCGCAAGGTCGCCGACCAGGTGGTCTTCATGGACGAGGGACGCGTCGTGGAGGCCGGCCGCCCGGACGACCTGTTCGACCGGCCGCAGAGCCCGCGTCTCCAGCGCTTCCTCTCGGAGGTGCTGTGAGCGGCGGGGACATGATCCGGGTCGGACTGATCGGCTACGGCGTCGCCGGACGCGTGTTCCACGCGCCGTTCCTCGCGGCGGACCCCGCCTTCGAACTCGCCGCCGCGGTGACATCGCAGGTCGACCGGCTCGCCGCCGACCACCCGGCCGCGATCGCGGTCGCCGACGTGGAGGCGCTGCTCGCGCATCCCGGACTCGACCTCGTGGTCGTGGCCTCGCCGACGCCGCTCCACGTCGCCCACGCGACCGCGGCGATCGACGCCGGGATCGCGACGGTGGTCGACAAGCCGTTCAGCCCCGACGCCGCGTCCGGCCGGGCGCTCATCGAGCGGGCCGACGCCGCCGGCGTGCCGTTCACCGTCTTTCAGAACCGCCGCTGGGACGGCGACTTCCGCACGCTGCGCCGCCTGGTTTCGGACGGGGCGCTCGGCGACGTCCGGCGCTTCGAGTCGCGGTTCGAGTGGTGGATGCCCTCCGCCGGCGACTCCTGGAAGGCGACCACCACGGCCGAGGACGGCGGCGGCGTGCTGCTCGATCTCGGAGCACACCTCGTCGACCAGGCCCTGCTGCTGTTCGGTCCGGCGACGGTGGCGCACGCCGAGGTCCGGAACCGCCGCGGGGGAGCAGCCGATGACGACGTCTTCGTCGTGCTCGACCACGACTCCGGGACCACGAGCCACCTGTGGATGAGCGCGGTGGCTCCGCTCTCGGGCCCGCGTTTCCGCGCCCTGGGATCCCGCGGCGGATTCCTCTCGTGGGGGCTGGACCCGCAGGAGGAGCAGCTCGGAGCCGGGATGCGTCCCGGCGACCCGCGACTCGGCGTCGCGGGCACGACGGCCCGCCTCGGCACGGACGCCCACCACGACGACGTGCCGCTCGAACCGGGCGACTACGCCGACTTCTACCGCCGGCTCGCGGCCTCCCTGCGCGGCGGTGCGCCGCTCCCGGTCGACCCGCGGGACAGTCTCGCGGCCCTCGAACTGATCGACACCATCCAGACCTGGAACCGAAAGTGAGCATCATGAGCACCCCTTCCCTCCGTCCCCGCGTCGTCGTCATCGGCGGCGGCATCCTCGGAGCGTCCACCTGCGCCCACCTGGCCAGGGGCGGCGCCGACGTGACGCTCGTCACCGCGGGCTCGATCGCCGACGGCGCGTCCGGCCGCTCGATCGCGTGGCTGAACTCCTCCGGCGACCGCACCCCCGAGTACCACTACCTGCGGCTGATCGCGCTCGACCGCTACCGCACGTGGCGCGAGCAGCACCCCGACAGCCAGGCGTACCTCCGCTTCGACGGAGCTCTCAAGTGGGCCGGGGAGGGCGAGAGCTTCCGCGACACCTTCGCCTTCGAGCGGGCCAACGGGTACGACTCGATCTGGGTCGAGCGGGATGAGGTCGCCCGGTTCGCGCCGGATGTCGACCCCGCGTCCGTCGCCGAGGAGGGCGCCATCTTCAACGCGGGGGAGGGGTGGGTGAGCCTGCCCGACCTCATCGCCGCCCTCGTCGCGGAGGCCGTGGCGGACGGCGCGACGGTCGTCGAGCACGCCGGCCAGGCACGGGTCGATGTGGTCGACGGAGCCGCGGCCGGAGTGATCCTGGCGGACGGCACCCGGCTGGCCGCGGACCACGTCGTGCTCGCGACGGGGCCTGGCGTCCCCGCGCAGCTCGCCGCGCTGGGTGTCACTGTCCCGGATGCGACCCCGACCGCCTTCGTGGTGTTCACCGAGCCCGTGGATGCCGGGGTGGCCACGGTGCTCAACACCCCGCGCGTCGCCGTGCGGCCGACCCCGGACGGGCGTCTCGTGCTCGACGCGGACTGGGCGGAGCAGTCGACCTCCGTGGCGGACGACGGCACCATCACCGTGCCCGAGGAGTCGGTTGTGGGTCTGCTCGAGGAGGCGTCGAAGGTCCTCGCCGGGCACCCGACCCTCACCGCTGCACGCGTCGGCGCCGGTCTGAAGCCGATCCCCGGCGACGGTGAGCCGGTCGCGGGACCTGTGCCGTCGATCCCGGGCCTGTACGCCCTGTTCACCCACTCGGGCGCGACCCTCGGCCTCGCGCTGGGCGAGCTCGCCGCGGAGGAGATCCTGACCGGAGCGCCATCGCCCGTCCTGGAGACGTTCCGCCTCGACCGGTTCGGCGCGGACGCACAGGACGACGCTGTCGCGACGGGCGCGTGGAAGCCGGTGCTGCAGAAGTAGGGCCACCGGTCTGCCCCGGCGCTGCTATCCGAGATCGGGGGGCGCCGGGGCGTCCGGCTTCGGGGTGCCCTGGTCGAGGACGGCCTGGATGATGGCAGCGGTCCGCGCCGTCAGCTCGTCGCCGGGGTAGAAGGACTCGTAGAGGGCCTCGACATCATCGACCGTCGTGAGGCCGATCGCGGGGATCAGCGTCTCCAGGTCCTCGAATTCGCGGCGCCCTCTCTTCTGAGCGGCGTACACCTTCATCGCGAGCAGAGTCTCCGCATCCGCGACCTGCACGGTCACCCCTTCGGCGTCGTAGATGGTGACCCACCCCGCCGGCCGCCCGTAGCCTGTCGGCACGAACTGCGCGGCGGCGTCGTTCAGCCAGTCTCCGCGCCAATTGCGTTCGATCGCGATCGCGGCGGCGATACCGAGCACGACATCGGGCGGGCTGACGGGCCCGTCGATGTCCGCGGTCGCGGACCGATGTTCGTTGAGGGTGAGGGCGATCGCGGCGCCTCCGACGATCTGGATGCGAGAAGGCTGCCCGAGTCCCCTCAGCCGACCGACGAGGTCGCGCAGCCCATCGATCATCTCCGCGCGTGTGAACTCGGATCGAGCCGGGCCGGGCGAAGCCGTCATACGCTGGCCAGTTCGTCGGCTTCGATGAGCACGCCCCGCTTGCGGAGCGGCTCGGGAACGCGGTCGATGTCGACCGGGATCGAGTCCGCGGCGTCCGACAGGGGAGGTGCCCACCCCCACGCCGGGTCGCCGTGTTCGGCGCGGACCCAACCGGGCAGAGGAAGGCCGATTTCACCCAGTCGCCACTCGGTCACTCCCGCGAGTGCGGCATCCCACTCGGGAGTGATGCGCGCGGGAGGTTCGATGGCGAGGACGAAACGGTCGACCGGATCGGGTGCGGCGAGGTCGTCGGCGATCTGGATGAGTGCGCGATACGCCCGGAAGGCCTCTCCCCGGTGCAGAGCCTCGGCTACCGTGTCCGACGCCTCCGCGACGGAGGTTCGGCCGTCGCTCGCGACAGGGATAAGGCGGACGTGCGAAGCGGTCGCGATCTTCTCGATCGTCGAAGCGGTGGGGTCGCGGCGGCCGTTCTCGATCGCTGCGATGTTCGAACGCTGGATGCCGCTTCGCTTCGCGGCGTCGGTGAGGCTGAGGCCGGCGCGCACGCGCGCGTGCTTGAGGGAGCTCTGGATAGTCATCGCCTCGCCTCCCGTCTGGTGTCGAATTCGATACTAGCACTGAGGAGGCCACGCCTTGCTTCCATCTCCCATCCATGCCACCATTGAGACACATTGATACCGGTACCAATAAGTGGGTCGGTGGAGGGAGACAGATGCTGGGCTTCAATGAAGAGGAATTCCTGGAGCAGGTCAGGAGCACCGTGGCGCTTCGGCCGCAGATCGAGGAGCTGGTCGCGCGCATCCAGGCCGGCCACTGGAAGAACATCTATTTCATCGGCGCCGGCGGCACCTACGCCGCGGCCCTGCCGTACGAGCGCTTCTTCCAGACGCGCTCCGACTTCCCGGTGCGCACGGTCATCGGCAAGGAGTTCGTCCTCGCGCCGGACCCGCAGTTCGGACCGGACTCGGTGGCGATCTTCGCCTCGGTCTCGGGCACGACCGAGGACATCCTCGACTGCGT
>Ga0153948_1000499_pt1 | contig 21435 bp, 23 predicted proteins | sample TSNJ032MetaG_FD_104696 | JGI IMG/M metagenome (GOLD analysis project Ga0153948, IMG submission 104696) | Attine ant fungus gardens microbial communities from New Jersey, USA - TSNJ032 MetaG | ecosystem: Host-associated > Fungi > Mycelium > Unclassified | place: USA: New Jersey, Wharton State... | reverse complement strand
GGTACAACTACGTCACGCCTCGTCATTACCTCGACTTGTAAGTAAAAAAATCTCTATCTTGCACACCGATGCTGACGACGAGTAGTATTAATCATTATGTCAAGCTATTTACCGAGAAGCGCGACGAGTTGGAGGAACAACAGAGGCATTTACATGTTGGCTTAGACAAGCTTCGTGACACTGTCACGCAGGTAGAAGATCTTCGCAAGAGTCTTGCCATCAAGCGATCTCAACTTGAGGCTAAGAACAAAGAAGCGAACGAGAAGCTTCAGCGTATGGTTGCAGATCAACAAGAAGCCGAGCAGAAGAAGGCGGCTTCAATCGAGATCCAGGCAGCCCTTGTTGAACAGGATCGTAACATTGCTGAGCGGCGTGCTGTGGTGATGGCTGACCTCGCAGATGCTGAACCCGCAGTGTTAGATGCGCAAGCAGCAGTCAGCAATATCAAGCGACAGCATCTCCAGGAGGTCCGTACCATGGCTAACCCACCCGAAGCAGTTAAAATTGCCATGGAATCCGTCTGTACAATTCTCGGTCACAAGATTGATAGTTGGCGTACCGTCCAAGGCATCATTCGTCGAGATGATTTCATCCAGCGTATCGTGAACTTTGACACCAATACACTTACCAAAGGACTTCGGGAAACAATGAAAAGAGAATTCCTTAGTCGTCCCAACTACAAATTCGAAACGGTCAACCATGCCAGTAAAGCCTGTGGACCACTGGTCAAATGGGTTATTGCCCAAGTTCGCTTTTCTGAGATCCTTGACAAAGTTGAGCCTCTGCGTAACGAAGTGCATTCTCTCGAGAACCAAGCAGAGACTACGAAAAAACAGGCAGCGGCTATCATTCAGATGATTGCAGAGCTTGAAAAGAAGATTGCAAGGTATAAGGACGAATATGCTCTGCTTATCAGCGATGTGCAAGCTATCAAAGCCGAGATGGAGCGCGTTCAGGGCAAGGTTGATAGGAGCATGAAGTTGTTGGAGAGTCTTTCGTCTGAGAGGAATCGTTGGGAGGCAGGAAGCCGTACTTTTGACGTCGAGATGAGCACCATTGTCGGGGATGTCTTACTATCCGCGGCTTTCTTGGCATATGGCGGTTTCTTCGACCAGCATTATCGTGAGATCATGTGGCAAGAGTGGTCGAGTCACCTTGCAGATGCAAACATACAATTCAAGCAAGAGCTTGTGTTCACTGAATACCTTTCTACCGCCGATGATCGCCTCAGCTGGCAATCCAAATCACTTCCATCAGATAATCTCACTACCGAAAATGCTATCATGCTTAAACGTTTCAACCGTTACCCGCTCATCATTGATCCTACTGGACAGGCTACTACGTTCCTCTTAAACGAGTACAAAGAACGTAAGATCACAGTCACTAGCTTTTTGGATGAAGCTTTCTTGAAGGTCTTGGAGAGTGCCCTTCGCTTCGGCAATCCGTTACTCATTCAGGATGTTGAACATCTCGATCCAATTCTCAATGCAGTTCTCAACAGGGAAATTAGACGTACCGGAGGACGTGTGCTTATTCGCCTAGGAAGTCAAGACATTGATTTTTCTCCATCATTCACTATGTTCCTGTCAACTCGTGATCCATCCGTAGAATTCTCTCCTGACATCTGTAGTCGTGTGACTTTTGTCAATTTCACCATGACGAGAAGCAGTCTACAGAGTCAGTCGCTCGACCAAGTACTCAAGGTGGAACGGCCCGATACAGAACGAAAAAGGACAGATCTTACTAAGATTCAAGGAGAATTCCGCCTTAGACTGCGTACTCTGGAGAAGCTACTCCTTCAAGCTCTCAACGAGTCTTCTGGTAATATTCTAGACGATGATAAGGTCATTGACACCCTCGAAACGCTGAAGCGCGAGGCTGCAGACATCACTCATAAGGTCGAAGAAACAGACATTGTTATGAAGGAGGTAGAACAAGTTACTGCTGAGTACCTTCCATTAGCGCAGGCTTGCAGTTCTATCTTCTTTGTTTTGGAACAACTCAACATCATAAATCACTTCTATCAATTCTCCCTCCGTTTCTTCCTCGATATCTTCGATTATATCCTCCACCATAACTCTAACCTCAAGAATATCTCCGATCACAATGTCCGCCGAGAAATTCTTCTCAAAGACTTATTCCTCATTGTGTACAAACGGACATCTAGAGCATTGTTATATCGGGATCGCCTCATGCTTGCAGTGCTCCTGGCACAAGTCAAAATGCGTGGTATTGAAGATATAGGAGAGGAGCTTGAATTCCTTCTCGAGAGCGGAGATAGCGTGACACCAACGGCAACATCCCAGACGCAGAATATTTCAGTCCTATCACCAGAGCAAGCACTTCGCCTTGAGACTTTTGCCAAGCAATCCATCTTCAAGCCGGTTCAAATCCACATTGCCGAACATGAGAGTGAATGGGCGTCGTTCTTGGAGGCAGAAGCGCCGGAGAGACGACCGCCAACCCCGTGGGAACCAAGCACTCGTAAGTCCTTCCAACTGGAAATTGTTAGCCTTCTCTCACCTTCTCGTCCAGTCGCTGTAGAAGCGATCCGTTCCTTATTGATCATAAAGTGCTTTAGACCTGATCGACTTCTTCAAGCGACTACTATTTTTGTAAAGAACGTTTTCGAGACTGATCTGGCCGAAGTCTCGAGCTATGAACTTGGTGCGATCGTTGTAAACGAAGTTCTTCCCGTCACACCTGTGTCGCTTGTGTCTGTTCCCGGGTATGATGCCAGTTATCGTGTAGAGAACCTGATCAAGAACACTGGAACACGCTCCGCCTCTGTCGCAATGGGCTCACAAGAAGGCTACACATTGGCAGATCAAGCCATTGCTGCAGCTTCCAGACAAGGTACTTGGGTTCTATTGAAGAACGTCCACCTTGCTCCGACATGGTTGGGGCAATTAGAGAAGAAGTTACAGACGTTAAATCCCCATCGCAGCTTCAGATTGTTCCTCACCATGGAGGCAAATCCCTCCATTCCAGTCAACATCCTCCGACAGTCTCGCCTTATTATGAATGAACCGCCTCCTGGCATCAAAGCAAACCTCCTCGATTCCCTTCGTTCCATTACCTCTTCCAGACTTGCTCAAGGACCTGCTGAGAAAGTCAGGCTCTACTTCCTTCTTGCCTGGTTCCATGCTGTCGTACAAGAGCGTCTTCGCTATGTTCCCCTCGGGTGGAGTAAGACCTATGATTTCAATGACTCCGATATGGCCTCGGCATTTACCACAATCGACACGTGGCTCAACTTAGCAGCTCGTGGAAAGACCAACCTAGATCCTGCCACTATCCCCTGGGACGCTCTCAGGAACTTGATCAAACAATCTGTTTATGGCGGTCGTGTTGACAGTGATTTTGACCAAAAAATTCTTGATGCATTTGTGGATAACCTCTTCAGCCCAATGGCGTATAATGTCGACTTTGATTTGGTGCCCACTTTGACTGGGCAACAGCAACTCGTAGCGGTACCTGATGGAACAAAAATGGAACACTTCTTGTCCTGGGTACAGGCTCTTCCTGATCGTGAACCACCAGCATGGTTGAGCCTACCGCCAACCGCGGAACGGGTCATTGCTATTGCTCAAGGTGCGCTCCTCTTTTTTCCTCTTTTGGCAGATGTGACCAACGGAAGCAAAAAGGTAATGAATTACTTGCCAAGCTAAGGAAAACGCGGATGCTCGCAGATGATGAGGATGAGGTTGTATCTACGACGACTTCCAATTCTCAATCAACTCAACCAGTGTGGATGAGGACACTACACGAGCGTTGTCGCGAGTGGCTCGAACAGCTTCCTTCTGTGGGTTGGGCACACACGCTCTTGTGGATTCTTTAACTCATTGCCGTTTTTTTTAGCAATTTGCTTCCCTACCTAGACAGTCGGCTGACAATCAGGATCCGTTGTATCGCCTTTTCTCCCGCGAGAGCTTTGTGGGTCGGAAGCTTCTCGACCAGGTAAGAAAAGACCTAGCGGATGTCGTCGAAGTTTGTCGAGGAGAACTAAAACAAACAAATCACCTCCGAACGCTCATGAGTTCTCTGACCAAAGGTGACTGCATGTCACATGTGTTCAGCCTGTTATACCGAATTCTCTCTCTTTTTTCTTATTAGGGACTATTCCTGAACACTGGAGGCGGTACAAGGTTCACAAGACCATGGCCATTGCCGGCTGGATTGCCGATTTTGCGCGTCGCCTGCAGCAGCTCGATCATATTGCCGGTGTGGACAATTCAAGCAACATTGAAGTCTGGTTGGGAGGATTGTTCTTTCCTGAGGCTTATGTTACTGCTACGCGACAAGCTGTTGCGCACAGGAAGAAATGGAGCTTGGAGACGCTTCATCTCCGTCTGGATTTGGAGCGCGTTAATGATCCAGAGGCTTTCATCGTAGATGGTGCGTCAAACAACATTTTCAAGTGTTCATCCCCAAGCGCAAAATGACTGACATTGTTATCTATCTATATATCTAGGATTGGCACTTGAAGGTGCCTCTTGGATGAATGACAAACTGGTGCTGAATGATGGTGAAGTTGTGAGACTCGATGCCTCGCAAATTCGCTGGGTACAAGCCGACGATCCAGCAGTGGCTCGAGATACGCTTGTCAACTTGCCAGTCTACTTGAATGGTGACAGGAGTGATGTTCTGTTCACTGTAGATCTGCCCTTTGATCAAAATGCGGCGGGGTCTTTGGTGGCGATGAGAGCGGTGTGCTTGACCGCTGGAGGTTTTTCTTCTACTCATTAGATATATAATTGTTATGGAACGCTTACGATATACCCCCTTCCCCTTGTATTCACATGTTTTTTTAGTCACTCATCTAGTACCTCTACGATCTGTCATGAAATCTATGATGGCGATGATGTTGATGATTCTTCTACAACGGTACTGCCACCTGTGACATTGAGGAGTTTCCAGTCTATTTCAATGCCTTTTTGTCTAAAGATCTGACGAGCGTCCTCTGCGATAGCTTCAAAATTTTTTGTTGCGAGTGCAAGAATGGTAGGGCCAGCGCCTGAAAGACAAATCCCCAGCAAGCCAGGATGTGTGTCTGGGGTGATCTGGGACGTTACTTCGGGTAAGCCAGGTATCTGTAAAAAAATTGGTGGTGGATATAGGTTATGAGTGCGAGAGTGAACGCACCAGTGTTTTCCTATAAGGCTGGTGTATACGGTCCTTCATGGCTTCATATATGAGATCAGGATCCGGAGGGGTTTGTGCGAGAGCTGTCGTAAGGACAGCCAATCTCTGCATATTGAAGACCTTGTTGGAATAATCAGTCAAAAAAATGCCTTTATTTTATTTTATTTAATTCCTCTTACCAGATCTTTCCTCGAATATTCATTCGGCAACACACTCCTCGCTTTTGCCGTGCTCAACTCAAATCTCGGCACGATCGCGATGGCCTTGATGCCCTCTGACCATCCAAACCTGACATAATGGCCGATTCCAAACGGGGGCACGGGCGGATTCAACCCCCACTCTTCACTCGCGTCCTCTGGATATTCCGGTAAAACCTCGCTCAAGGGGACGTCGATCCTCTGACGCTCGCGTTCATCTGAGAATTCTTTGAGATACGAGCCGACAAAACCACCGATCAAGGCGGCTGTGACGTTGTCGGGATGACGTTCGACCATGAGTGCGAAATCGAGGAGACGGTGGGTGGAGAGGTTGAGGTGACCGAGTGAGTTGCCGAGCAGGACACCGGCGATGACGGCAGCGCCGGACGAACCTAGTCCTCGACCAAAGGGAATTTCATTGTGAGCGTGGATACAGAGGTGGGATGGGAAACGAGGGATGGAATGGCAGCGGAGAACGTAGAGTGCGACGCGCGTGGTGAGGTTTTGATAGGCGTTTAGAGGGACTTCAGAGGCACCTTGACCTGTATAGGTGATTTTGGGGTGAACGTAGACCTGCTGTGATGATGATGATGATGTGGGGTAGGACACGGTGAGGGTGAGAGAAAGGGAAAGAGAGAGTCCGACGACGTCGAAACCGGGACCGACGTTGGCTGATGTCGCTGGGACACGGATGGAAAATTTGCGGACCGACATTGAGAGACCAAAGGCGTTGGTTCGATCTCAAACGTGTCGAGTTTTTTTATATCTCCGAATCATGACCGGATCAATTATATAAATTATGTTGTGTATCGTACGGACAAGAACATATCTAGAATCATTTACTTGGACTGCTGCACTCCATTTGTGGCAGTTGGCGTCATCCGGGGTAATGTTGGTTGCTGGCCGACGGTATACCCGCTCCAAGCACTGGTAGTGCTGCCGTTGCTGACAGATTTGCTCATGGCAGCGGTGTTAGCCACAGCAGAGGTTGTGGACGTCCCCTGAGCTGCTGGCTTTTGCTGTTGCTGGTTCGGTACATAGTATCCATACGGAGTTGTTGTTGAGGCGGTCGTCGTAGTCGCAGGTTGAGGGGTGCCTTGGCCTGAAGCAGCAGCGGCATACTGGTGTGCGAACCAATTACTGTAGGCAGCATAGGGTTGTTGATTTGTGACGCCTGTGCCGTAAGCTTGCTGACCGTAATACTGGGGTTGTGCGTTTTGAATGTAATTTTGGTAGTAGGAAGTGGCACCTGTCTTGTATGGGGTGTAAGATGGAGTGGCGGTAGCAGTTGCAGCTCGATATGCCTGAGCTTGTTGAGGATTATATATGTAGGGATAGCCTGGGTACGATCCAGTCGCTGAAGAGGCAGGGGCGACAAGAGGAGTGGCGGACGAAGGAGCTGGGGATGAGGAGGTGGAGGGGGCAGGGGCCGTCTGAGCGGTTCCAGCAGAGGAGGCACGTACTTTGACGGTGGAATCATCACGAAGAGCGGTGAGGCGGTTTTCAGGGAGAGTGCCATGCCAACCAGGACAAGGCTGTAAAGCGAGGGTTTTGTGGAGGTTACGAAGAAAGGAAGAAGGTGGAATGATGGAGAGGAAGTCGGAATTGGAGGAAGCTCGAGGTCGAAGGGAAGCCAGTGTTTGCAGAGATTCTAGAATGCCGTTGGCTGTGGGGAGTAGTGAGACGAGAAGGAAGAGAGAAAGGGGGACAGGAAAGGAATACCGGTTTGCCACTCTTCTGAGGACTCGTCAAGGGAAGCTTGTGGGGGGTGTTGTAGAAGACGATCGACCTGGAGGGCCTGTAGACGGACGAGAGCGCGTTGAGTGCGAGTGAGGAGCTCGTCGATGAGATTCTCGAGATGAGCGGTGTCGAGAACGAGGTTGAGGTTCTGGGTGACTTGGGGGGAGAGGAGGCCGTCGAACTCTGACTGGATGTCGAAAGGAAGAGGGTAGGGAGAGAAGGGGAGGACGTCGTCTAGGGGAGGAACAGTGTCGGGTGGATGCGAGTGCTTGCGAGAATTTCTGTAGGAGAAGACGAGGCGCAGGTCGCGAGGACCGACGAGCTCGCCGTCATGGTCGACGGTGGGAGCGAAGGTTGTGGATGGACCGTAGTCGAGGAAGGAGGCTGCGAGGAGAGAGCGGTGTGGAGGAAGAGGCTTAGTGGGAGGTTTGTTTTTCGGGGAGTAGGCAGCGAGGGTGGCAGAGTGAGTCGAGAGCGGCGTTGGGAGGACGGCGGCGAGATCGGCGAGGCCGGTGCCGATGTGCTTGAGGGCTCCGGAGGGAGAGGAGGGGCGGTCGGAGGTGAGGGAGGACCAATAGTCGCCAGAGGGCAGATGCTGGAGGAGAGCATACCGGGGCTCCGGAGAGGGAGGAGGAATATCTGGGCCGAGAAGAGAAAGAGCGAGAGCACAAAAGGCGCGTTGCTGGTCAGCGGTGTCGGAGGGGCGGATGTGGCGTGGAGAGGGACGGGGGCGAAGATTGAGGATGGCAGCGTACAGCACACGGGGTTCCTGGGGTCTGGCGAGGAGAGTACGCAGAGAGGCAGCCTGGGCGTTTGCAGGAAAAACACGGTCAAGTAATCCCAGAGGGTCGCTCCTGTCCAAAGTCAGACCGCCGTTCCAACTCGAAAAAAAAAAAACACAGCTACTCTTCCAGCACCTCCAGCATCCGTCGCTGCGACTCTGACACTGATCCAGCCCGCTTCCGCTTCTGCGCACGAGCCATGTTCATGGTCGACGCCCACCTCCCTCCTTCCTCCCATCAACTCCTTTTTCAGTCTCCGCTTCAATTCTCATCTTGCCCGAGCCCGCCATGCCCGCCCCCTCCCCCGCTGCTCCCTTCCTCCCCCCCCTCCGCCAGCTCGTATTCGAGTGCTGCGACAGATGGCCCTCCTCCCACAACACCCGCACCTTTCTCCACAATCACCTCCTCCCCCTCGCTCGCCACAACCCCCACGTCGAGCTCGTCGTCAAGCAACGCATCCACAGACAACCCATCCTCCGCGGCTTCTATGGTCCGTCCCCCTCCCTTCTCTTCACCCCATCATTGACTCAAGGGCACTCTCTAGCCAACGGCCGTGACAAGGTCATTCCTCTTCAGGACCTAGAGGTCTCCGCCATCCAGCAAAAGGTCCAGCTTCTTCTCGACGCTTCTGGCGCTAAAATAAAGCATCTCACGCGCTCCCCCGTCTCGAGCACAACAGAAGCAACAAGAGGCATCTGGAGCGGTCTCCACGCCGACCGCCCACTTCTCTAGTTATCCCCCTGTAAATATATTACCCTCTCTTCAATCCACTTCTCTCACGTGACCACACCATGGCCGTCCCTCGCAATCTTCTTAAACTTGTCTTCTATGACACATTCCATCTCGTACACGTGTCACCCGTGCGGTATTAGCTATGATCCTGTTCTCTGAATGCTTGGCCTCTTTTATAGTCTCCCCCTCTTCCCAGCGTTACGCCCCCCCTCCCCATTCCCTCCCTACCTGATGTTTTCAATAGACGATGCTCACTCACTCACCCTCGAAGAACTCACTTGGCTGTCTGCCAGCACCCTCATCGAGAACCAACACGCCCTTTCCGTCTGTCCTTGCCTTTTTCTCTCCGCCGGTTTTCTCATCTTCAATACAGGAATCTTCTTCCCCAGACCGAGACTCTAGAGCTCTCTTCAACACCGTTTTCTCCGATTCTCACTCAGAACTTGTCCATGTTAGTATACCACCCACCGCTCGCCCTTACTTGACCCTCCTCTCATGCCCCTGCCATAGATGTCACAACCTTCCCATTCAGCTTCCCCCCCTCTGCTCTTTCAACAGGGCAGGCAACCCATCACTCCTCCTCCTACACCTCCCCGTCGCCATCTCTATCCTCCTCGATACTTGTCTCATGACCCATCTCTTGCACCACCCTCCCCTTCTCCTTCCATTTCATCCTCTACCTTGAGTAGTACTCGCAGCAATCGTCAGACCGAGTGGATCTATCGGAGGCCAAAGGTTCTCAAGTCAAGCTCAGGTAGTAACATATCCATTGGTACTTCACTCTTGAGTAGGCATAGATCGGCTAGTATCAATGCGGGTCAACGTCAAAGTGCGACTGCCTCATGTTCCCCGCAACAGGTTTCATGCTCTCCTTCATCCTGCCACACCGCCACCGCTGCGACTTGTCACAATCTCACGTCCACTTTATCATCACCAGCAAAGAGCTCATCTAAATTCCAACCTACCACAGCCAAACCTCGACCCTCATCACCTGTATTTATATCTTCAACCATTCAATTCGTAGATGTTGGTACTCCTCCTGCTTCTCCCAGTGGGCTCGAACGTAATCCCTCCATTTGTTCCAATCTGACAAGCCGCAGTCACGGTGGCGTTTATGGTTTCGCGAGTTTGGCGACAAGCCCAATGTCAAATTCGAGTGTGTCGAATTTGCAACTGCAGTCTTTGATCCGCGTGTCGCCTCTCAAAAATCGACACTATGGTGGCGGTGGCGGTGGCGGTGGCAACAATTCGCCGATGACAGATTCTGGTTCTTCTTTGATGACTGGAAATCAAGTGGTGGAGCGGCGACATTCGCCTACGACAACGGGTGCGACCCTACTGGGGACACCTAGAGTCCTTGAGCAGTCTCCCAGCACCACCAGTATTATGATGAATAGGCGTGCTGGAAAGTCTATGTGGTCTGCGCCCCATAGCGGTCTTGGGGCAGCGATATCTCCATCTCTGACTCCGGTATTTGCGACGAGACATCCTGAAAATGATAGAATACTCAAATCCATACCCTCGCAAACTCAAATTTCTATAGACTCGTCGATTACACCGATGTTTGTGGTTCCTTCATCAGCTGCTTCTCCATCTTTATTCGTTCCACCATCCAACTCCGTTTACCATCTAAAGAATGCCAAGTATGCGAGCGAGAAGCTTTCATTGAGGATGCCGACAAGAATTCGACACTCGTTGAGCGCAACATCCACTTCAAGAACGAGCCCTTCCTCACATCCACAGAGAGATAAAGGCATAGAATGGCGGGATAAATTTGCGTCCTCTCCGTCCCTACCAATATCTTTCATGGGGGTGAATACACACCAAGGTGATGCGTCCCCAACTGTGCCACATTTAGGCATGAAGATGTCTCCTTTGCTATTATCATCCTCGTCTCCTCCCCCTCGCCTTGCTGCTGAGAATAGGCGTAGAAGACGACGGAGCAGTAGTAGCAGTAGCAACAATACGAATCAGAACCCTTCCAAAAGTCGGGATCGCATATCTTCGTTCACCTCCCAAACCAGCATCGCAACCGCTACTACAGCTCGAACATCAATGACCAATAGAACACTGAGCTCATGCTCTACTACTTCCTCTTTGGTCAACTCGCAATGTACTCCCATTACACCCGCTCCTCAGGATCCTAGTGATTTTACATCAAAGCCTATTCCCGTTCCTAGGGCCCACTATTTCCGTCGCTCTTCATCTAATAGCACTGGTTATACTCCAGCTTCTTACCACCTCCACGGACATGGTAGAGAGAAGAAATTCCTTCTAAATCAATCGTATCAACGTCGACATCAACGACAAGGTTCCACTAACAGTAGTGTAAGCTTTGATGGTGTCGGTGAAAGTGGAAACAATGCGGCTGCTTCTGCGAGGTCTCAAGCATACGCGCAGCTTACCGGTAATGCGACGGCGGCGGGAATGGGTCTTGGCCTTGGCACGATTGCAAATGCAAATGTGGATGTGGGCTCTAGACCACGAAGACCTTCGACTTCCCCTGGTTCTGGATTGAGTCCTTCTATGAATTCGAGTCCTTGTGGTCAACGGCATGGCTCGGGTGGTCCTGTAATTGGTTCTACTACATGTGGAACGAGTACTACGATGCTCTCACCCTCTTCTCCTACTTATCAACCTCATTCAAGACTAGCTCATTCATCATTGATCTCTTTATCGCATTATGGAAATCCTTCCTCTATTACTCGAACGCCAAGTCGAGTAACATCACCCCCATATGTACCATCACACCATTTCTCTTCATTACCCAAAACCCGATCGATACTCACGCGTGCATCGTCTTTGTCCACCAAGGCTTCTGCGTGCGGAGGCACGGTCAAAAGCGTCAAGTTTGTTGAGATACCTGAGATATATTATAGATCAGGTTATTATGAGCATGATGGGAAAGACTTTATTTATGGCTGTGACACTGGCAATACGGACGCAAAGGAGGAGCAGGACAGAGCAGATGAAGGGCAGGATGATATACCTGCTGTAGGAGCAAGAGGAGAGGGTCAGGAGGGGATGGTGTTGAGAGAATGCAGTGGTATGGATATCGAGGCTATTGATATGGATATTGATACCTATCTTGGGACTCATAAGCATTTTGCAGAGGAGTCAAAAGAGACGAAGTATGGGCTCAAGAAGATGGGGTGGGGGTTCTTGTCAAGAGGAAGGAAATTGATCGAGAAAGAAAGTCGACGAGAGCAGGAGGACGGAATGAAGGCGTCTATCGTTCCACTGCCACCATTTTCTGACCAGGAACAAAGGAGAGAAGAGAAAGAGAAGACTACTCCTGGGTTTGGATTGAGGAGATTAATGGGCCTCACGACGCGCAAAGCACCCCCTCCACCACTTTCACTCTCGATTACTTCTTCGGCTCCCCTGTCGCCCGAGTCACCCAACGCCTTGATACAGCTTGAAGAAGATAATAAAATACAACCAAAGAACAACAAGAAGCTAGACACGAGTCCGTCTGTGTCTCCTCGCAAGCCTATCTCCGGACCGTATGTGTTAGGGTCGCATTTACCCTCTCGCTCTCCTTCCTCGACCCACTCTCCGATGCCATCTCCATCTTCTCCTCTCCACCAGCCAATTCCGAGTCGATCCATTCTGGCATCATCGTCGAGTACATCTCTTAATAAGATCCATGGACGCCCATGGTGCGGACATTCGTCAAACTCACCGATTCTGTCTTCTACTTCCGTCTACCAAGGCCACCATCATCGTTCTAGGTCGCTCCGAAGTACCCACGCACCCAACGCCTCTATTGTGACCACGGTCTTCTCTCAACTTGACAACGGCATGAATACCGAAAGACCTGTCGGTCCGAACGTGGCAGGTCGTACGCGACCGAAAGGGATTGTGATGGGCGCGGATGCTTTTCAGAGTGTGAATTCTCTGATCAAGAATGCGTCTTCCTATGAGAGTTTCCAGAGTGCTAAAAGCTGTGGTGGACGGAGTGATGTGGATAGTATGAAGAGTGTTGGGGCTGGTAGTATGCGTACTTTTCGAGCTTGGATGAATAAGATTGGGACGGGTGGTGGTGGTGGTGGTGGTGAGTGTGTGGCTGTTGGCAGAGAATGAATGGAAGAAGGGTTTTTTCTCTCGTCCTTATGGTCGGTCGTTCTTTTACATATATTTGCTTGTGATGGGTACATTCGTTTTTTTTGGTCTTTCGTTGTTGATTTATGGTTATGTTCTTATCGTTCTTTTTTTAAAACTTTTTTTTAGATCGAGGTTGGTGTTATTGATTGACTGTCCTTCCTTCCCTCCGGTGTGCACCTATGTTTTAGAAATGGCTATATAGATATATATATACATAACCCGTTTTTGGCATTCAGTTTGCTTCTTGGTATGCGGATGGAAATGTGAATTCGATCTCCCTCGATCAAAAAGGTTTCAAACTGAGAATGAGGATGAAGAACATGGAAGAACGTGAGAGATATTTACAACACCCCCCTTCCTCTTTTCTGACTAGAATGTCCTAGAGGTTTTGCCAGTTGCCTTGGTTTTTTTGGATAAGAAGGGGGTTAGTAATGTTACACTCCCCCCTTTATGTATGCAAGTCGTATATCTAGTGTTTTGTTTTACTACGTAGATTATATGATGACACGATCAATGCCACACAAGCTCAACTCTCTTTCTCGAGAGAGAAAACACGGAGCAAACTTGGCCCCATATGCCTTTTCTGTAGGTACATCCCTGACATCGAGGCCCTGTTTAGGGACCCTTCCTGCGTCTCGGCAAAGTTAGAATCCATTTCCGCTTCAACTTTTTCATTTCCGTCCTCATACGCACACACAAGCCCGTGTTTATTTTATTTTATTCGTAATTGATGTATGAAAAATTCTACAAATGTGTGAGGTTGACCAAGTCCCCCCCCCATTGCAAACACGATTTTGCTCAGGAGTTGGGTTACATTCCAACAACACTGTTTTTTTTCTTCTAACGCGTAAAACCACCTCATCTTTCCTGAGGCCCTTCAAGATGAGGAAAGCTTTGAACTCCCCACCCCCTTCGAATCTAACCGACTGTCATGAATGTATATAGAATGACACAAGTGGTAGGTGGGGAGTCAAAAGAAACGCGTCTGTGGAATGACAAAGAATTGGATCCAGTATATATATCTCGGCAAAGGCCAGAGCTTCGTTTGATTGGCTCTCTCGGTGACGATGATCGTATGACTTTTTTTGACAGCCAGCCTCGAACTTATTGCTAACAATATAGGAAAGCCTGTCTTTGACGAAGCAGACATTTTTTTATGTAATGTGTAATACGATCAAAATTCCTCCCGGAACCAACAATATTGGGCGTTTTTATCATCTCATTAGGCAAAAGATGTATATATGGACAGGGTCAGCGGCCGGCCATAATGGAATGCCGTGGAAGAAGGATAGGCTCGCGTTTCGCCGTTTTTCCGGATTCTACCATCTCACCGATGGGCATAGGTAGAGGATCCACGAAATGAGCAGGGTAGGAAAGCGATGGATCGTGCTTCAGAACGACGAGCGGCTTCCTAGTAGTAGTCTGATGGAGGACAGGTTCCTGCTGTGGTGGTGTAGATGGTATGGGTGACACCAGGATGCCCGTAGTCTGTGCAGGGACTCGTACGTGTTGCACAGCACGGATACGACTGCCCGCGCGCGAACGCTCATATTCTTCTTCTTCTTCAGATGATATCTCATTACCGTCGAGGTCAAGCCGTGCTTTTGGTGATAAATTAATAAGAGCAATTCAGTGGCATTACAAGACAAATCAAAACTTACCCCATCCTCTTCTCCGTGGAGGTGTTTCGCCAGGATTAGGAGACACAGAGGAGTTGGAAGCTGAAGTAGGTAGAGAGGGTCCGGATTGTGTGACAGGTGCAACACTATCTGGTGTTGGTTGCGGTTCGAGTGTATCAGTCCTCGAGATGTCAAAATCCGGATTGGGATTGCTGAAACGGTTGCGGTGTTGACGAGAGCGATTTGGAGAGGGCATCAACCAAGAGTCATCCTCGTCCCAGTCGACTGTTATATTGTGAACAAGTTCCTCCCCATTATGATCGTAACGTCTATGTACAACGTAATTTCGACCTTGGAACGCGGGATCGGAATCGGCAATGAGGTGGTGTCGAGATTCAGATATAGGGTCAACCGTCTCGGACAAGGCATTACTTAAGGGCTCGTCAGAAATGAGTGAACGACCCGGCGGATTAGAGGTTGACGAAGTTGAGGGTCGTAGGAGATCTTGTACAGAAAAATTCGACAGAAGGGACAATCGTTCTGATGATACAAGGTTATGGGTCGAACCGAGATCCCACTCCGGATCCAGTGATGAACCCAAAGAAGAACGAGATGACTGGGATGCAGTTCTTTGAGAAGATTGGTGAGGTGATAATTGGGACATGTTTCGTGAAGGTGCATGTGCAGATGTCGAGACTCCACCAGCTGGCATCCACTCTCCTTCTATAGGTAGAAACTGTTCGAATCCGCTTTCGTAACCTCTTGTCATAGCGACAACAGAATCATAGGTCCTAGCATAAACTTGTCCAGCATCTTGTATTAGCTGGTCTGTGACTGAAGCGATATCTTCGACCATAGGTGACGTGGCTAGCCTAGCAGCAACTCGCCTGCCTAGAAGAGTTGATCCGTCGTCGCCCGCAAGGTTCGTTTGACTAACTCTCATTGTCCGAATTCCATTCCAGGGTGCATTCTGAATGGGGCTCATTTGCCAGGAACCTATAGAATGGGGGTTGGAATCCGAAAAGGCAACTCCTTGTCCATCGATAGGAGTGTGCTGAAAATCCAGCGGTGGTGAAATTGTGCGGTCCGATCTCTGCTCCAATTCTTGAAGACCAAATTGAGCAAGTGTCGTCGGGAGGGTCTCTGTGAGTTGCGCAAGTCTCCGACGAATTTGACGAATCCGATTGTAAGCCGCATCCACAGCTGCTGAGGTTTCGTGTAGATGTTGGTGTGTTTCCTGGGAAACTTCACTGATGACGATGGGACGTAGATTGGAAGGGCCAGGGACTGTGGTTCGTTCATCGGTAACATTGGGAGAATTTGAAGGGAAAGGACAGGGATTGGTGCCGTTAGTTTCCATGTGAATGACCTGCAAATGGAAGCTGTCAGTTCAAATACCGATGTATCAAACAGTTGGGGATCCCACTGTGAAGATGAGGGGTGAACTTGCCCAAAGTAGAACGATAAATTTGAGACTTATAGAACAGTAGGCACTTCGGGAACAATAATCTGTGGATTTCGATGAATGAAGAGGCAACTATTGGAATATCACCAGTCTGAATGGCATGTCACACACAGATATACAGTCAACTCTGAATTAATTCATAGCAGTTGGGAGAAGGCCTCAGCTGTGGGTTTCGACAGGATATGAATAATGTTTAGACATCCGACGTCCAGAAAAATCTATGGGTTACTACAGGTATGGGTTTATCTCAGAGTTGACTGCAGCCGGCTAGATATCAGCTTTGACAACAGCGGTCTGTCTCCGGTGTATAGAATGATTAACACAAGCCCTGTGAATAACATTGCTGCTCCCAGAATAGAGACTGCGAACCAGCCTTTTTGAATGTGATCATACATCTGATAAGAAACACGATAGGGGCCAATGTTATCAGGATCTTCAACTCTTACCTGTCCACCAACAATCGAACCAACTTTGGTTCTAATCAGTTAATTGTCATTTGCTTATCTGCCGAATCAGGACTGACCAGTTGTTCCAATTCCGTACGCAATGTTGTAGGCTCCATATATATGAGCATCTTTAATCCAGTAAGCTCATAGAAACAAGAATATATCTTGGGCAAACTTACATCCAACACCTTGGATGTTCTCTGACACGGTAGCAAGCTCGACGGTGATAGGAGAGACAGGCCCCCAGGTGAAAAAGTCTGCAAAAATATCATGATATTGATAATTCAGATTTCTAGCACGGGCTTACTTTCAAGGGCAAATGCTATTCCGAAAAGAGGAAGAGAGCTATTGATAGTGATTACCCCCCACCATGGTATCGCTAAAATTGTCGAAATTGCTGCTACCCATTCCACTCCAACTATATCAGTGAGCCATCCGGTTAACAGAGATGCTGGATGATTCTTGAACAAAGATGGCTATTACCAACCAGAGAACTCACAGAAAAAAATCGGAACCGATAGGGCCAAGAGAAGAATCCCGACATCCTTTGAAGTCAAACCCCAAGCGGACTGTAAATGGAGTGGCAATCCGGGCTCTTGGCTACTGTATATAAACCTATGACACAGTTAGATCACGAAAGCGATAGATAGCATAGCATGAGATACCCGTAAACGAATACGATCCCCAGAGCGACAAGGGCACGAGGCGACTTTGATAATCTGAGTAGTACCTGAAGAAGAGATAGAGACTCCTCTACCTCGTCTACTGTACCCTTGGATTCACTGACGAAATTACCTTGACTGCTTACACGAGCTCCCTGGAAAGGGCGCGTTGCATCATCTTGGATCTCGATCCCCGATTGAGGCTCTGACACTGACACCAGATTGATTGTACCCCTTTCGGCCTCCAGATTGATATTTCCATTTGAGGGTTTCGGTTTAGATAGGATTGTGGGATCTACGCCCCATTTTTTGGCGTCTGAGGGTTCGATGACGACAAACCTCGAAACAAGGTCAACAAAGGTACAGATAAGTGAGAAGATGAAAGGTCCTCGGAAACCAAATCGGGTATACAGAAGGCCTCCAAGCGGTTGTCCTAGGATAAGCCTAGCAATTTATTAGTATTAACTGAACAGAGCACCGTGAAGTGTATACCCAAGAGAAAAACCACTCATCACAAACCCAATTTGCCCTGAACAAATGATTTTGATGAACAAAGACGTTAAGATGCCGATAATAGTTACTTACTTCCAATGATCTCCCGTGGTGTTGCATCACAACTGGTGAACCAGAACATTGTTATCCCATTACTTGAGACAAATCTGAGAGACATACAGGAAGGCCAGTCCAACCACCCAGACAACTGAAGAGCTAGCCCCCTGGATCACTCGAGCAATACACATGACTGCAAATGATGGAGCTTCCATGAACATAATTTGGGAGCCTATCAAAAATAGTAGACCTCCGATCAAGGGGTATTTGCGAGCCTTGTAACACTCTGACCATAGAGCAACTGGTATTGTCGCTTTGTACTTCCATTAATTCAGTAAAACGGCAGAAGTGTAACTCACAAACTATAAGGCCTCCTGACTGAACCCGGGCGAACATTATTAGCAAGGGAATGCTAGAACACGAAAAATTACTTACGAAGGCAAAAATCAACCATCCTGACAAGGCAGATATTCCAGTATACCCTAGATGTTCTAGCTGAAATGGAACGACGGGGATAATAATCGAGTAAACAATCATATCAATTGTAGCGCCTGATGATAGGTTATTCACGTTTGCAATGGAAGTATTTCGCACAAACCTAACCCAATGACATATGTGGTAAAATGGAATGACGACCTCCACTTGAGTCCAAGTGGCCGGCGAGATGTACCAGGACCTGGTGCACTATCACAATTCAATGCAAGCATCATTACCAACTAGCAGAATTATTCACTGCGCGAAATACGTTTATATACCAACAAAAATTGTGTGTGTGTATTTGGACTACTACTGACATTACTCATCATATCACTGACTCACTGTCAGAAGCTGTCCAATAAAACATGATCACTAAGAACATCTATTTTTCCTTCAAAATCTGTAACGCGGTGCTTGCAGTCTGTGGTAGGATACTCTATGGTACATATACAAAACCCAAAACAAAGCACCTAATCACTCGCAACTGATATGCAAACACACGGTAGATGATCATTCAATTATTTAACTATTTACATGTTTAATCTCTAGATTTTAGTCAGCTTACTGATCATGATGGCTTCTTGATGGCTCCCTATTACTAAGACGCGGAGGGCCTAATAATAGGCCCGATGTTTGTCTACAAGAGGCATGTGGCCAAGGGAGTAGGGTGTGGGCAAAGTTTGCTAGTGGATAGCTGCATGTTCGAAGATGTTATTAGGGCAGTAGTGAAAATGAAAGGGAGAAAAAGGTATTTGTTTATTGGGTAGTGCCTTGGGGTGCTCGACTTCGAGTCCCTCCTCAGAGTATTCCTCTAGTGGTCTGTTTCAACGGTAGGTTTCTGACAAGTGGGGGCCATTCCTGATCTGTAGGCATTGGATTTGTACAGGAACACCATGAAGACTCCAAGTGATGTTTGCAGATAGAGGGTGAAATCTCCTCTAGAATGTAACAGTGGTCTCAGTGAGTGTGGTAGTCATGCATGAAGGGAGTGAAACAAGCTGGATGCGCGCATATGAACATGGTCAGATAAATCTAGTAGGGTTTTTTTTATTATACAACATACAAGCACAATCCGCGGTCGGACTTAGTAGGATGCTTGAGTAAACTTTGGTTAGTAGTCAATGTGATGCTATGTAGTAGATGACATGTTGATGAATGTATTAATCAATGTAGGTCCACTTTGCTTTCATGCCTCAATCTGGCCTTATAGACCAGCTGTCCTACAATGTGGGACGAGATGAATTACTCTCTCACAGTTAGACACTACTATTGTTCATTTGTTGACTTATTGACACTATTCGAGTTCAAGTGCCTGATCATCACTTCCGTTGACTGTTCAAGTGTAGGAATCATCCCACTGTTTGTCGATTATCTCGTTGACTGATGGTGACTTGAACCACATATTTCTAACCTACAATACACAAGGTCCAGGTTTATAGTGTGTCAAGTAGAGCACAGAAGAGAGAAAGATAAGGGTCTCCGTTGAGCAGAGCAACAATGTGAGGTTCATGCCAAACGAGGCAGAGGAGAGTCGAATATGCAGAGCAGAAATGTTCGTTGGTTATAACATGGTCTGTCCGTTGGGTTCAGTGTTTTGATTGACTAAGCTCTAGAGCTTCTTACATCAGTTAGCCACTGCCGGAACACCCCAAACTTGCCATTCTCATCAGAATCTCCATCTCTTGTCTAATTCACCATGCCTGAATTACCAGGTATATTAACTCGTACTCAAATGTCGCGATTTATTAACTAATGGTGTTCTTCCAGAGGTGGAGCGAGCGACGCGGTTGCTCAATGAATTCGGTGCTGGTAAGGTGATTGTCAAAGTTGAAACCGAAGAAGACGTCCTCGTATACTCTGGCATTACCCACATCGACTTCGTGAGCTCAGAGTCTAATTCTTCTGACGTCACACATACAAAAACATGATAGGCCAAAACTCTGACTGGGCGTAAGTTGATCATGACACGCAGATATGGTTTGTGGCACCCTGCGAGATGATGAGCAGCCTGGACTTTATTTTTCCCACAGGAAAGGTGTTTTATATGGAGCTAGATGGTGCTGGAGAACACCCTGTCATGCATTTCGGCATGACTGGGATGCTTCATGTACAGGCTCTTCTCAGTCGTACATATTATCACAAACCTGATCCCAGTATCTGTTCGATGTCTAGGTTAGAAATCAGTCGTCAACCCACTACAGAGAGACTCCTAATGTTTCTGATGCTGAATGGCCGCCACGGTGGATGAAGGTATGGGATACACCTCAAGTTCTGGACAGGTCTCAATCTAGCAGTTCATCTTGCACTTTCTAGATTCCAAAACTGGCCAAACTACTGAGATTGCATTCAGAGATGCCCGAAGACTGGGTCGTATTCGTCTATGCGCATCCCCACTTTCTGACCCGCCAATTTCTGGATTAGGATTCGATCCAATTCACTCGATGCCGCCCCTAGCAGAGTTTTCCAACTTGATCAGCAAGCGTAAAGGAACAGCCATCAAGGCTCTGCTATTAGATCAGTCTTTTAGTGCTGGCGTCGGAAACTGGGTTGCGGGTAAGGAATTCACTTCTCTTATACTAGAAATTGTTTTTGATGGCTTATTGGAAGATGAAGTATTATATCATGCCGGTATACACCCTGAGCAACGATGTTACACCCTCAACGAAGGACAGCTCCAACTTCTTCACGAAAAGATCAAATACGTATGTGAAACAGCGATATCTTTCAATGCAGATGACAGCAAGTTCCCCGATAATTGGCTTTTCAGACATCGTTGGGTAGGTGATCTGATATTAACTCATCGGCACTATCATTTATCATCTACCAGGGCAAGGGGAGGAGAACTCAACAAAAAACCCTTCAACTAGTGAGTGCTCATGTCCTTTGGGCGCCCAAATCTGATGGACCAAGCCATCTGGGGGACCTGCAACGATTAAGTGGATAACAGTTGGCGGCCGAACTTCGGCATTCGTAGAAGAAATCCAAAAGGTCTTGTCGACAGACCAAGTAAGGAAGTATGAGGTAGGTAGTTGCCTTCTAGAGCAATTCACATTGACAAATACAAACTACAAGGAGTCTAAATTGGGGGAGGCATACCAAGGAAATCTGCGGTCTGCTACAAAACAAAAACGTCATACTGCACCAGAAGCAAGACTATCTCATCGGTCTTCAAGACGCTCATCAGGCCACCCAGGGATAAGTGTCCAGAGATAGATCGAGTGGCGCAGAAAGATAATTGCTGATTGTACATTATTGTTTCGTCTGATATCATCTTCAGTCACTCAGTCTCATCATCGTCATCATCGTCGTCATCGTTGTACTCTTCTGCTTCGTTGTCAATGAAGTCGTTGGATGGTCCGTCATCATCATCATCTTCGCCATCATCATCTTCATTGTCAATTTCTCCATCTTCGTCTTTATCCTCGCTGTCGCCTCCGAGCTCGACATTTTCCATACTACCTTCTTCATCGCCTATCTCGAGTTCCACGTCGGTTTGAGCATTTTCGCCATCACT
>Ga0153948_1000496_pt1 | contig 21476 bp, 19 predicted proteins | sample TSNJ032MetaG_FD_104696 | JGI IMG/M metagenome (GOLD analysis project Ga0153948, IMG submission 104696) | Attine ant fungus gardens microbial communities from New Jersey, USA - TSNJ032 MetaG | ecosystem: Host-associated > Fungi > Mycelium > Unclassified | place: USA: New Jersey, Wharton State... | reverse complement strand
GCGGTTATCGACTGGTTCTCGTCCAAGCTGCGCCACGCCATGATCGGCAAGAAGGCGCAGAAGTCGGCCTAACCACTGATAAGCGTCTTGATGCCGTCGGCGACGAACTGCACGGCAAGTGCTGCCAGAATGACACCCAGCAAGCGGGTAAGAATGGATCGACCGGTTTCGCCAAGAAACCGGTCGACGCGTTCTGCTAGCAGAAGCACGACATAGGTAATGAGCAGGCAGATGAAGATCACGCCAACGAGGGCCGCACGCGGCCCTATGCCGTGGAACGAGTTCGATGTCAGCACGATAGCCGAAATCGCGCCAGGACCCGCTATAAGCGGAATTGCGAGCGGGAAGGCGGCAATGTTGCGGATATGATCCTTGGTGATGGCGACTTCGGCGCTCTTTTCCTTACGCTCCGTCCGCTTTTCGAAGATCATTTCAAATGCGATCCAGAACAGAAGCAAACCACCGGCAACGCGGAACGCGCCGATGGAAATGCCGAACATGCCGAGAACTTGCACGCCCGCCACGGCAAACAGCGCCATGACGATGAAGCCGATGATGGAGGCCCTCAGCGCGACCTGACCGCGATGACCGCGATCCATGCCCGGCGTAAGCGCCAGAAACAGCGGTGCCAGACCGGGCGGGTCGATTGTGACGAGAAGGGTGACGAAAGCGCTGAAAACAGTGTCGTAAAAACCCATGCTGCTCGCGCCCCTCTTTTTGATCGGCCGTGATTGAACACTAGAGCATTTCCAGCAACAGTGTGAAGCTGTTTCGCGATGGGAAATGCATGAAAACAAATAGATAGAGCGGTTTTGACGATTCCGTCAAAATTGGAGCCGCTCCAGACGATGGAGGCGCATTGGTTGATGCAAAGCGCCGGATCGGGCAACAAGCTTGCGCCATGTTTATGTGAATATCTTATAAGCCATTGATTTATAAAAGCGATTTAACCCGCCGAAACGGTCTCGAAATTGGCGTTTTGCGCTGCTTTCCTTTATAAAGAGACTTTATCGATTCTGTTGAGAAAGATATCTGAATAGTGTCAGATCAAACCCCTCCACCCGGTTCCGACGATATGAATGGCGGCCCGAGCGGTATTGAGCCGATTTCCATTATTGAGGAAATGCAGCGCTCATATCTCGATTACGCAATGAGCGTTATCGTGAGCCGTGCTCTGCCTGATGTGCGCGACGGCCTGAAGCCTGTGCATCGTCGTATCCTTCATGCCATGAACGAGATGAATCTCGCCTATAATCGCCCCTACCGTAAATCGGCAGGTGTGATCGGTGAGGTCATGGGTAAGTATCACCCGCATGGCGACTCTTCGATTTACGACGCCCTCGTGCGTATGGCGCAGGACTTTTCCATGCGCGATCCGCTCGTCGACGGGCAGGGCAATTTCGGCTCCATCGACGGTGATCCACCGGCGGCGATGCGTTATACCGAATGCCGTCTGGAAAAGCTGACCGAAGCCCTCCTGTCGGACATCGACAAGGACACGGTCAATTTTCAGGACAATTACGACGGTCGCGAACGTGAGCCGGTGGTTATGCCTGCTCGCTTCCCGAACCTGCTCGTCAATGGGTCTGGTGGTATCGCGGTCGGTATGGCGACCAATATTCCGCCGCACAACCTTGGCGAAGTCATCGATGGCTGCATAGCGTTGATTAACAATCCGGCTATCGAGCTGGAAGAGATCATGGAAATTATACCCGGTCCGGATTTTCCGACGGGTGGTATTATTCTTGGACGCGCTGGCATCAATTCGGCCTATACGACAGGTCGCGGCTCGGTGATCATGCGCGGACGCGCTGCAATCGAACCGATGCGTGGCGACCGCGAAGCCATTATCATCACCGAGATTCCGTATCAGGTGAACAAGGCCTCGATGATCGAGAAAATGGCCGAGCTGGTGCGCGACAAGCGCATTGAAGGCATTTCCGATCTGCGCGACGAATCCGACCGCGAAGGCTATCGCGTTGTGGTCGAGTTGAAGCGTGACGCCGTAGCCGACGTCGTGCTGAACCAGCTCTATCGTTATACGCCGTTGCAGACCTCTTTCGGTTGCAACATGGTGGCGTTGAACGGTGGCAAGCCCGAACAGCTGACGCTGCTCGACATGCTGCGCGCCTTCGTGGCCTTCCGTGAGGAAGTCGTCACACGCCGCACCAAGTTCCTGCTCAACAAGGCGCGTGACCGCGCGCATGTGTTGGTTGGTCTGGCGATTGCCGTTGCCAATATCGATGAAGTGATCGCACTGATCCGTCGCGCGCCCGATCCAACAACGGCGCGTGAGCAGTTGATGGAACGTCGCTGGCCTGCCGTCGACGTTGCGCCGTTGATCCGTCTGATCGACGATCCGCGTCACCGCATCAATGACGACAACACCTACAACCTCTCCGAAGAACAGGCTCGCGCCATTCTCGATCTGCGTCTGCAGCGCCTGACCGCGCTTGGTCGCGATGAAGTGGCTGACGAACTGAACAAGATCGGTGAGGAAATTCGCGATTATCTCGACATTCTCAGCTCGCGCGTGCGCGTGATGACGATTGTCACAGACGAAATGATCGCCGTTCGTGACGAGTTCGCCACGCCGCGCCGCACCGAATTCGGTCTTGGTGGCGCGGGAATGGGCGATGAAGACCTCATCGCCCGCGAAGATATGGTCGTCACCGTCAGCCATGCTGGTTACATCAAGCGTGTGCCACTGGCGACCTATCGTGCACAGCGTCGCGGCGGCAAGGGCCGTTCCGGCATGGCGACGAAGGACGAAGATTTCGTCACGCGCCTGTTTGTCGCCAATACGCATACGCCGGTGCTTTTCTTCTCCTCACGTGGCATTGTCTACAAGGAAAAGGTCTGGCGTTTGCCGGTTGGCAATCCGCAATCACGCGGCAAGGCGCTTATCAACATGCTGCCGCTGCAGCAGGGTGAACGCATCACGACCATCATGCCGCTGCCGGAGGATGAAGATTCCTGGGCAAATCTGGACGTCATGTTCTCGACGACGCGCGGTACGGTTCGCCGTAACAAGCTGTCGGACTTCGTTCAGGTCAACCGCAACGGCAAGATCGCAATGAAGCTCGAGGACGAGGGTGATGAAATCCTCTCCGTCGATACCTGTACGGAATTCGACGATGTGCTTCTGACCTGTGCTGGCGGCCAGTGTATCCGCTTCCCGGTTACCGATGTGCGCGTCTTCGCAGGTCGCAATTCCATCGGCGTGCGCGGCATCAATCTGGCGGATGGCGATAAGGTCATCTCCATGGCGATCCTGCACCATGTCGATGCTGATGCCTCGCAGCGTTCTGCCTATCTCAAGCGTTCGATTGCCGAACGCCGTGCGCAGGGTGCAGACGACGCTGATGATATCGTCGTTGTCGGTGAAGAAGTCGGTACGGACGCGGAGCTTTCCGAAGACCGGTATCAGGAACTGAAGGCACGCGAACAGACCGTGCTGACGGTTAGCGAATATGGCTACGGCAAACGTTCGTCGTCTTACGAGTTCCGTGTTTCGGGCCGTGGCGGCAAGGGTATCCGCGCAACCGATACGTCGAAGACCGACGAAATCGGCAAGCTGGTCTCGCTGTTCCCGGTTGAAGCAAGCGACCAGATCCTGCTCGTCTCCGATGGCGGCCAGCTTATTCGTGTGCCGGTCGACGGTATTCGTCTTGCAGGACGTTCAACGAAGGGCGTCACGATCTTCAACACAGCTGATGGCGAAAAGGTCGTCTCCGTCGAGCGCATTTCCGAAACGGAAAGCGACGAAGAAGGCGGCAATGGCGACGTTGAGGGTGGCGAATCTGCTCCTGAGGGCGAAGCTCCAACGGCTACCGAAGAATAAGGCAAACTGGCCGGGCGCACGCGCCCGGTTAGAGCATTTCCAGCAAAAGTGCGTAGCGGTTTTGCGTAGGATAATGCGTAAAAACAAATGGATAGAGCGGTTCCACGATTCCGTTTTAACCGGAACCGCTCTAGAGCAAGCACAACGAAAAAGGCCGATGGTTTTACCATCGGCCTTTTTCAGATGCCAAGACTGGAGGAATTGGCGATCTTCTAACCAGATCACGTCGATGAGACGGCGATAAGATGCTGATACTTAAGTTATTCAGTGCGAGATATTTAGAAGATTGGCGTGACGGCGATGTGTTCTTCTGGCGCTTTATCTCAAGCCGATAAGGCGAGACTTCAGGCCAAAAAGATGCGGATTATCGCGAACGCATATTGCGGATGCTGTTGAGGTCGAATGCCACCTGACGCACGCGCTGGCGTTTGGCTTCGTTCTCCTCAAGGAGCAGTATGATTGCCGATGCGGCCATTGCGACCATCATGGATAATGCCAGAAGAAAGATCATCATCGTCATATCCTTTCAGCATACATACGCTTCAGAAACGAAAAGGTTGCACCAAACTTGCGCCTATTCTGGTAAATCGGTTGTGAACTTGCTGTGAAATCCGCGTTCACAACGCGTTCAATTGGTTTCTTGGTTTCTATTTTCTTATCGCTGTGGTTCTTGTTGAAAATCCTGTCAGAAAAGGCTAGCTGGAAGAAATGACAATCGCGATTTATGCGGGCTCCTTCGACCCGGTGACAAACGGCCATATGGATGTCCTGAAAGGCGCTCTGCGCCTTGCCGATCAGGTTATTGTCGCCATTGGCGTGCATCCCGGCAAGAAACCGCTGTTCAGTTTTGACGAGCGCGTAGAGCTGATCGGCCAGAGCGCGAAAGCTGTTCTTGGCCGTGATGCGGCGCGCATTTCCGTTATTTCCTTCGATGGACTGGTGATCGACTCAGCGCGCAAGCATAAGGCGCAGCTGATGGTGCGCGGCCTGCGCGATGGCACCGATCTTGATTACGAAATGCAGATGGCGGGGATGAACGGCACCATGGCGCCGGAATTGCAGACCGTTTTCCTGCCAGCCGATCCCGCCGTGCGCACGATTACCGCCACATTGGTTCGCCAGATTGCTTCGATGGGCGGCGATATCAAGCCTTTCGTACCGGCTGTTGTTGCCGCTGCCCTTGAAGCAAAATTCAAATCCTGAGGTTTGGGAGTTTTTCGATCATGAAATTTATTCGTTCGGCGCTCGCCGCTGCCGCGATCCTGACACTGTCTCAAGGCGTGATGGCCTCCGTCGCCAATGCGGCGGACACGCTCGTTCTGCAGCTCAAGGACGGCGATGTCGCGATCCAGCTGCGTCCCGACCTCGCGCCGAAGCATGTGGCCCAGATCGAAAAGCTGGTCAGCGACGGCGCCTATGACGGCGTTGCCTTCCACCGCGTCATTCCAGGCTTCATGGCCCAGACTGGCGATGTCCAGTACGGCAATATGGACAAGGGCTTCAACGCTCAGAGCGTCGGTACCGGCGGCTCCAAATATCCGGATATCAAAGCTGAGTTCTCGAAGGAACCTTTCGTGCGCGGCACGGTTGGTATGGCGCGCAGCCAGAGCCCGAATTCCGCTAACTCGCAGTTCTTCATCATGTTCGATGACGGCGCATTCCTGAACGGCCAGTACACTGTGGTCGGCAAGGTTGTCAGCGGCATGGAAGCCGTGGACAAGATAAAGAAGGGCAGCGAATCCGATAACGGATCCGTGGAAAACCCGGACAAGATCGTCAAGGCGACCATTCAGAAATAACTATCCAATACAACGCGTCTTATTGAACGCATTGAAACAGGAGAGGCCAAATGGCTTACAAAGACCCCGAAAACACGCTCGTTCTCGAAACCACCAAGGGCAATGTCGTGCTCGAACTCTATCCGGACCTCGCACCGGGCCACGTTGAGCGCATTAAAGAACTGGCACGCGAAGGCGCTTATGACGGCGTTGTGTTCCATCGCGTGATCGACGGCTTCATGGCGCAGACCGGCGACGTAAAGTTCGGCAAGTCGGGCGGCGCAGATTTCAATGGCTCGCGCGCTGGCATGGGCGGTTCGGACAAGCCGGACCTGAAGGCTGAGTTCTCCAACACCCAGCACAAGCGCGGCACGGCTTCGATGGCACGCAGCCAGAACCCGAATTCTGCCAACTCGCAGTTCTTCATCTGCTTCACCGACGCTCCTTGGCTCGATCGCCAGTACACCGTCTGGGGCCAGGTCATCGAAGGCATGGACAATGTCGACACGATCAAGCGCGGCGAGCCGGTTACCGATCCGGACAAGATCGTAACTGCGCGTATCGCAGCCGACATCTGATCGATTATTTCCAATGAAAATTGCGGCTCCGGTTCATGCCGGGGCCGCAGCTATGTACGAGGCCCATCATGCGTGTTGATCTTTTTGATTTCGATCTGCCGGAAGAGCGTATCGCTTTGCGCCCAGCAGAGCCCCGTGACCATGCGAAGCTTTTGCGCGTTGTTCCGGGACAGCCTTTCGAGGATCGCCACGTCTATGATCTGCCCGATCTTCTGCAGCCGGGCGATGCGCTTGTATTCAATGATACCAAGGTGATACCGGCGCAACTTGAAGGCATGCGCGAACGCGACGGCAATATCAGCCAAGTCAGCGCAACCTTGCATATGCGCATGGGGCCGGATCGCTGGGCGGCGTTTCTGCGTCCGGCCAAGCGCGTCAAGGAAGGCGACCGTATCCGCTTCGGCCATTCCGGTTCAAGCTGCTTCCTCGGAACACTCGACGCAACCGTTGCCGAGAAAGGTGACGCAGGCGAGGCGCTTCTGGTGTTCGACCTGTCCAGCGCGATGCTCGACGAGGCCATCGCCGCAGTCGGACATATTCCGCTTCCACCCTATATCGCTTCGAAGCGCGCGGAAGACGACCGCGACCGCAGCGACTATCAAACTGTTTATGCCCGTGAGGAAGGCGCTGTCGCAGCGCCGACCGCCGGGCTTCATTTCACGCCCGACCTTCTGGAAAAGATCAAGGCCAAGGGTATTGAAGAGCATTTCGTGACGCTGCATGTCGGGGCGGGGACTTTCTTGCCCGTCAAGGCTGATGACACGAGCGATCACAAGATGCACTCGGAGATCGGCTATGTTTCGCAGAAGACTGCGGATGCGCTGAATGCTGTGCATCAGCGTGGCGGCCGCGTTGTCTGTGTCGGCACGACGTCGCTGCGGCTCATTGAAAGTGCAGCCGGTGAAGATGGCATCATCCGTCCGTGGTCCGGTCCGACCGACATTTTCATCACGCCGGGCTATAAATTCCGCGCTGTCGACATGCTGATGACCAATTTCCATCTGCCGCGTTCGACGCTGTTCATGTTGGTTTCCGCGTTCAGTGGCCTAGACACGATGCGCGCCGCCTATGAACGGGCCATTGAAACCGGCTATCGCTTCTATTCCTATGGCGACGGCAGCTTGCTTGAACGCGCTTGACATATTAGACAACGGCCATGACCAGCGAAAATTTTGAATTCAAAGTCCTCGCCCGCGACGGCGCGGCCCGTCAGGGTGAAATTTCCATGCCGCGCGGCGTGGTGCGCACACCTGCCTTCATGCCTGTCGGCACCGCCGGTACCGTTAAGGCCATGTATATGGATCAGGTGAAGGAGCTTGGCGCGGATATCATCCTCGGCAATACCTATCATCTCATGCTGCGCCCCGGTGCGGAGCGTGTTGCCCGTCTTGGCGGATTGCACGAATTTGGCGGCTGGAAAGGACCAATCCTGACCGATTCCGGTGGCTTTCAGGTCATGTCTCTGGCGCAGCTGCGTAAGCTGGATGAGAAGGGCGTAACCTTCCGCTCGCATATTGACGGCAAAGCCTATGAGATGACGCCGGAGCGTTCCATCGAAATTCAGGGCCTGCTGGATAGTGATATCCAGATGCAGCTCGATGAATGCGTAGCGCTGCCTTCGCCGGAAAAGAACACCGAGCGCGCAATGGAACTGTCGCTCCGCTGGGCCGAACGCTGCAAGGTGGCCTTTGGCGACCAGCCCGGCAAAGCCATGTTCGGTATCGTGCAGGGCGGCGATAATGCCCGCCTGCGCGAACGTTCAGCAGAAGCGTTGAAAGCCATGGACCTCAAGGGCTATTCGGTCGGTGGTCTTGCTGTCGGCGAGCCGCAGGACGTCATGCTGGATATGCTGCAAGTGGTCTGCCCGATCCTGCCAGCCGAAAAGCCGCGCTATCTGATGGGTGTCGGCACGCCAGACGATATTCTGAAATCAGTCGCGCGCGGCATCGACATGTTCGATTGCGTGATGCCGACCCGCGCGGGGCGTCACGGTCTGGCGTTCACGCGTTTCGGCAAGGTCAATCTGCGCAATGCACGCCATGCCGATGATCACCGTCCGCTGGACCCGGAATCTGATTGCCCGGCTTCGCGCGACTACAGCCGCGCCTATCTGCACCATCTGGTGAAGTCCGGCGAGGCACTGGGCGCCATGCTGCTGACCTGGAACAATCTGGCCTATTACCAGTATCTGATGAAGGGCATCCGCGCAGCGATTGCTGATGGTCGCTTTAACGATTTTGCCGCTGAAACCACCGCAGGGTGGGAGCGGGGAGACATCCCGGCTCTGTGATTCGCAAGTTGCTAAAATAAAGGGGCGCTGAGCGCCCTTTTTTCTTAAATACTGTCAGTTTTCTGTCAGCATGTTTTCCAAACGGCAGAGAACGGCGCGCTGTTCTTCATCCGTTACAATCTCGCATTCCATCAATTTAGAACACTCAAGTCCGGCCACGGCCAGATAGACGATCAGTGCCGTATCAGGGTCGGTCGTATCCTTGATCATGCGGTCGAGAAACGTTCGGTGATACTGGCGAACGGGCACCATGAAACCCGGATCTTCGGCAAGTGCTGCAAGAACACCGCATGCCGGCGGTTCATCATCGGCCTGAACGCGATAAACATCGAGAAAAGCCCGCGCAACGCGGTTTTTATCGCCGGACTGAAGCGTTTCCTGAACCTCCATCGCCCGTTCGTGTTCTTTCATATATTCTTCGACAACGCCTTCGAGCAGCTTTGCCTTGGTCGGAAAAGAATAAAGCAATCCACCCTTCGACAGCCCGGCACGGGCCGCAACAGCGTCGAGTGAAATGTGCGCTGGCCCCACTTCCCGGGCAAGTTCCACGGCCGCACGTAAAATACGCTCGCGCGAAGAGACCTTCTTTTTAGCTAACAACTTCGACGGGTCTCCTGACAGTTCATGAGTTGACAATACCGTCCAGACGGTACAGTTATTCGCTCCGCTAATTCAAGTAAAATACGCGCGACCTTTGTGTGATTGCGAAAGGGTGCGCTCAACGTCCCCCCTCGACGCTTTTTAACAGCGTTCAGGGCGCCACCCGGAGTACAACCGCAATGATAAAGCGCCTAATTCTGGCAATCGTGTTCCTGGTGATCGTCGTCGGGGGGCTTGTTGGCTTCAATCTGTTCAGATCGAAGGCCATCAAGGACTTTTTCGCTACCATGCAGCAGCCAGCGCAGACGGTTTCCACCACCACGGTGGAGCCGGGCACATGGCAGCCGGGTGTTGAAGCCATCGGCACGGCCCACGCGCTGAACGGCGTTGACCTGACGGTTCAGCTCGACGGCATCGTGCAGAAGATCAACTTCACGTCCAATCAGGACGTGAAGGAAGGCGACGTGCTGCTTCAGCTGGAAGACAGCATCCAGAAGGCTGACCTTGTTGCCGCCGAAGCGCAGGCTGTTCTTGCCCAGCAGAACCTGAAGCGCGCCGATACGCTGCGCACACGCGGCGTGGGTGCTGTTTCCAACGTCGATACGACGGCGTCCGTTGCTAATGCTGCGGAAGCGGCAGTTGAAAAGATGCGCGCGACGCTGGCACAGAAGACCGTGAAAGCGCCGTTCTCCGGCGTTATCGGTATCGCCAAGGTCGATATTGGTCAGTATCTGACGCCCGGCACGGTGATCGCCACCTTGCAGGACACCAACATGATGCGCATCGACTTCACGGTGCCGGAACAGTCGCTGACCTCGATCAAGCTCGGCCAGACCGTCAAGGTCGGCTCGACCGCTGACAAGCTCGATTTCACCGGCACGATTGTTGGTATTGATCCGAAGATCGACCCGACCACGCGCCTTGTTTCGGTGCGCGCCGAGGTCAAGAACCCGGATCACAAGCTGACACCTGGCCAGTTCGTGCAGGTTCGCGTTGAACTGCCGGAAGAAAGCAATGTGTTTGCCATTGCACAGACGTCCATCGTGTCGAGCCTTTACGGCGACTATGTCTATGCCGTTCGCCCGGAAAAGAAGGCTGAAGACGGCAAGGCAAATGCGGAAGCAGCGAAGCCTGCCGAAGAAACCAAGACGCCTGCCGCCGACGCAAAGCCTGCGGATGGCGAAAAGCTGGTCGCACAGCAGGTCTTCGTGAAGCTTGGCCGTCGCTATAATGGCGTGGTGGAAATCACCAGCGGCCTCAAGGCTGGTGACGTCATCATCACCGCTGGACAGAACAGGCTTTCGCCCGGCGTTCCGGTGAACATCGACAATGCGGTTAACCCGGCCAATCCGGCTGACAAGAAATAGGCGAACCGATGAGTTTTTCAGACATTTTCATCCGGCGACCCGTTCTTGCAACGGTGGTCGCTCTCATGATCATTCTCCTCGGCCTTCAGGGTATCGCGCAGCTTTCCGTGCGCGAATATCCGAAGGTTGACGAAACGGTCATCACCATCACCACCAACTATGCTGGTGCAAGCGCTGAACTCATTCAGGGCTTCATCACCGCGCCTATCGCTGAATCGGTCGCGACGACTGAAAACATCGACTATGTGACGTCATCCAGCCGCCCATCGTCGAGCACGGTGACGGTACAGATGAAGCTCGGCGCTAATCCGGATGCCGCGCTGACGGAAGTCATCGCCAAGGTCAATCAGGTTCGCGGCGATCTGCCGGACGAATCCGATGATCCGATTATCGTCAAGGGAACGGGCCAAAGCTTCGCAACCATGTATCTGGCTGCGCAGAACCCGAACATGACGAGCGAGCAGATCACCGAATATCTGGAACGCGTCATCCAGCCGCGCATGTCCACGATTCAGGGCGTCGCCAAGGCTGAAATCCTCGGCGGTCAGGTCTATTCGATGCGTGTCTGGCTCGATCCGATCCAGTTGGCAGCGCGTCAGATAACGGCACCGGAAGTGCTGGCCGCAATCAATGCGTCCAACTTCCTGTCCGCACCGGGCACGACGAAGAACGAGTATGTTGCGTCTTCGATCACGTTGAAATCAACGCTGCAAACACCTGAAGCCTTTGGCGCAATGCCGATCAAGACTTCGGGTGATGAAATCGTGCGTCTGCGCGATGTGGCGAAGGTGGAACTGGCGGCCAAGAGCACCGACACCATCGTGTCGTTCAATGGCTCGGCAGGTACATTCCTCGGCGTCTACCCGACACCAGCAGCAAACCCGATCGACATGGCGGCTGCCGTCAACAAGGAACTGCCATCGATCCAGAACTCGCTGCCGGAAGGCATGTCGCTCGTTCTCGTCTATGACGCGACCGAACAGATCAGCTCTTCGATCAAGGAAGTCTTCACGACCATCGGCGAAGCTGTGGCCATCGTTATTCTGGTCATCATCGTCTTTCTTGGTTCGTTCCGTTCGGTTCTGATCCCGATTGTGACCATCCCGATCTCGTTGATCGGCGTGTGCTTCTTCCTGTTCGCGCTCGGTTTCTCGATCAATCTTCTCTCGCTGCTCGCCATGGTTCTGGCTATCGGCCTCGTGGTCGATGACGCCATCGTCGTTCTGGAGAATATTCACCGCCATATCGAAGAGGGTTTGCGTCCAATGGATGCCGCCTTCAAGGGTATGAAGGAAATCACCGGCTCGATCATCGCCATGACGATCACGCTGGCTGCCGTGTTTGCTCCACTCGGTTTCACCGGCGGTCTGACCGGCGCGCTGTTCCGCGAATTCGCCTTCACGCTGGCGGGTGCCGTTATCATTTCCGGTGTGGCGGCTTTGACCATCTCGCCGATGATGTGCTCGCGTATGCTTAAGCATGGCGAGGCAACGCGGTTCCAGAAGTTCATCGACCGCACCTTCTCGCGTGTAGAAAAGTGGTATCATCGCCGCGTCACGAACTCGCTGAACTATCGCGGCATCACGCTGATGATCGTCATAGCGCTGATGGGCCTGACGGGCTTCCTGTTCATGAACACGTCGAGCGAACTGGCTCCTGAAGAAGATTCGGGCGCACTGTTCTCGATGTTTCAGGCTCCGCAATATGCGACTTCGGCCTATACCAACCTTTATGCCGAACAGATCGATGAGCTGACGAAGGATCTGCCTGAGCAGAAGACCCGATTCCAGATCGTCGGCATGGATGGCGGCACGACCTCGGGTATCGCACTCTGGGTGCTGAGCGACTGGAACGACCGTACCCGTTCGCAGAAGCAGATTCAGGAAGACCTGACAAATCGTCTGAACAAGGTGGCTGGTGTGCAAGCTTTCGTCTTCGCGCCGCCTTCGCTTCCGGGCACCGGCGGCGGTCTGCCGATCTCGATTGCACTGCAGTCAACCGGTCCGGCGGACACGGTTTTCGCACTGGCCGAAGAGATCAAGAACGAAGCGCAGGCTTCGGGACAGTTCATCATCGTGCAGAACTCGCTGTCCTTCAACGCACCGGAAACAACGATCACCATCGACCGTGACCGTGCGGCAACGCTTGGCGTGCAGGTCAGCGATATCGGTGCAACGCTTGGTCTTCTGACCGGCGGCGCGTCGGTTGCCAAGTTCGACCGCGATTCGAACAGCTATGACATCATCACCCAGGTGCCGGATGCCTATCGCTCGAATCCCGAAAAGCTCGGTGAGTTCTATGTTCGCAGCGTTTCGGGCTCGATGATCCCGCTGTCGTCGGTCATCACGATCACGCAGAACGCATCGCCTGCCGCAATCGAGCAGTTCAACCAGCTCAATTCGGCGACGATCTCTGCGCTGCCTCTGCCGGGCGTCACCACCGGCCAAGGCCTGCAAACGCTTGTCGATCTGACCAAGGCCAAGATGCCGGAAGGCTTCTTCCTTGATTATTCCGGTCAGTCGCGTCTGGAAGTGGAGCAGGGCAACACCATTCTAATCGCCTTCGGCCTCGCCGTTGTCGTGATCTATCTGGTTCTGGCTGCGCAGTTCGAAAGCTTCCGTGATCCTTTCATCATCATGATGTCGGTGCCGCTTTCGATCTTCGGCGCTATCGTGCCGCTCAATATCGGTCTCGGCACGCTGAACATCTACACGCAGGTTGGTCTCATCACCCTTGTCGGGTTGATTACCAAGCACGGCATTCTGATGGTGGAATTCGCCAATCAGCAGCGCCGTCTACACGGACTTTCGCGTCGTGATGCGATCATCGCTGCCGCCGAAACCCGTCTGCGTCCGATCCTGATGACTACTGCGGCCATGGCGCTTGGCGTTGTTCCGCTGATCATCGCAACCGGTGCCGGTGCCGCCGCCCGTTATTCAATGGGTCTGGTGATCTTCACCGGTATCGTGATCGGCACGATGTTCACGCTGTTCGTGGTGCCGATGTTCTACACCTTCATCGCAAAGAAGGACGTGGAAGGCGAATATGTGGTTAAGCCGGAAGAGGGGCATGATTCAGCCCCGGCGCAACCGCACTAATATTGTCTGATCACTCTTAGTTGCTTTGAATTAAGTATAGGGCGCCCTATTTCTAGGGTGCCCTATTTCTTTGCGGTCATTGCAACCGCAGTACTCAATCCCATATGAGCCAGTATGATACCTTTATCCGTACTCGATCTTTCGCCCGTTCCCGATAACAGCGATGCCGGTCAGTCTCTGCGCAACACGCTTGAGCTTGCACAGCATGCGGAGAAACTTGGCTTTCATCGCTATTGGCTGGCTGAACATCACAATATGCCCGGCATTGCGAGCGCGGCCACGTCGGTCGTGATCGGCTATGTCGCCAATGGCACTTCGACAATCCGCGTCGGCGCAGGCGGCATCATGCTGCCTAACCATTCGCCTCTGGTGATTGCTGAACAGTTTGGCACGCTGGCCTCGCTCTTTCCAGGCCGTATCGACCTCGGGCTTGGCCGCGCACCGGGAACCGACCAGATCACGGCCCATGCGCTGCGCCGCAATCTCGATGGCGATGCCAGCGCATTCCCGCAGGACGTGGTCGAACTGCTCAACTATTTCAAACCAGCTGAACCCGCCCAGCGCGTGCGCGCTGTTCCGGGCGAGGGGCTTGAAGTTCCGGTCTGGATTCTCGGCTCAAGCCTGTTCGGTGCGCAGCTGGCCGCCATGCTGGGCCTGCCTTACGCCTTCGCATCGCATTTTGCGCCAGCGGAAATGGAACGCGCAATCGCGCTTTACCGCGAGCGTTTCGAGCCGTCGGAATATATGCAGAAGCCTTATGTGATGCTTGGCCTCAATGTCATCGCCGCCGATACCGACGAAGAGGCGCATTATCTCTTCACTTCGCAATTGCAGGCTTTCGTGAACCTGCGCAGCGGTCGTCCGGGCAAGCTTCCGGCACCGGTAGAAGGCTACATGGAACAGCTCGACCCGCCAGCGCAAGCGCTTGTTCGCCAGATGCTGTCCTGCCGCGTGGTTGGTGGGCCAGAAACGGTGGCAAAGGGCATTCAGGCCTTTGCCGAAAGCACCGGCGCTGACGAACTGATGATCACCGGCATGATTCATGATCACAAGAAGCGCCTGCGTTCCTATGAGATTGTCAGCAACTCGATTGCGTGAGGATCGAATTCGCGATTGACTTCACCCAGAAGCCAATCGCGAAACGCATTCACCGCAGGCGTGTTGGTGCGCGCCTTCGGTGTGACGAAATAATAGCTGCTCGGGCTTTTGACCGTGTGCGGATAGGCCACCACGAGTTGCCCGCTATCGATTTCCGAGCGGGTCAGAAAAAGCGGCATGAGGGCGACACCCAGCCCCGCAATGCAAGCCTGCGACACGTTGGAAAACTGTTCAAACCGCATGCCGCCCGGCGCTGGCACGGTGATGTCGAGGCTGCGGAACCAGTGATCCCACGCGCCAGGCCGTGATGCCATATTGAACAGTGGCAGCCGCAGAAGATCGGTGGGCGCTGACACCGGGTTCTCCCTCAGAAAAGCCGGGCTGCACACCGGCGCCACCGTCTCATCCATCAGAAACACGCAATCCGCATTGGGCCAGTCCGGCTGGCCGATGTGAATGGCCGCGTCCAGACCTTCGCGGTCGAAATCGAATTGACCAATGCGGGTTGCGAAATTCAGGATAATATCCGGATATTGCGCCACGAAGCGTGGAATGCGCGGGATGAGCCAGCGTGTGCCGAATGTCGGCAGAAAAGCGAGGTTCAATGTCTTTCCGCGCATCTGCGACATAACCTGAAGCGAAGCAGCACGAATAGCCGAAAGGGCAGGCGCAACGGCATTGAAATAAGCGCGCCCCGCATCCGACAGCACGACATGGCGGCTGGTGCGATCGAAAAGCGCTGTGCCAAGCTGTTCTTCAAGCGCTGCTATCTGGCGGCTGACAGCCCCTTGCGTCAGCGCCAGTTCTTCGGCCGCTGCTGAAAAGCTTGCAAGCCGCGCAACTGCGTCGAATGCTGCAAGCGCACTGGTCGATGGGAGGAGCCGTCGCGAGAGTGTTGTCATCGATCTATTACTAAATGGAATAGATCGATGAGTAAACATCGTTTGCAGCAGAACGCCCTGCGGTTCATAGTCCGGTCAATTCTGAAATGAGGAGAATTCATAATGTCGCGTACGGTCTTTAACTGGGAAGATCCCTTTCTGCTCGACGAACAGCTGACTGAAGACGAGCGCATGATCCGCGACTCCGCAAAGGCGTTTGCGAGCGACGTTCTGCTACCGCGTGTGGAAAAGGCCTATCTCGACGAAACCACCGATCCGGAACTGTTCCGCCTGATGGGGCAATCGGGTCTGCTCGGCGTTACGCTGCCGGAAAAATACGGCGCGGCCAATGCCGGTTATGTTGCCTATGGTCTCGTGGCCCGCGAAGTCGAGCGCGTTGATTCCGGCTATCGTTCGATGATGAGCGTGCAGTCCTCGCTCGTCATGTACCCGATTTATGCCTATGGCTCTGACGAACAGCGCAAGAAGTATCTGCCGGGTCTCGTCTCGGGCGAGCTGATCGGCTGCTTCGGCCTGACGGAGCCGGATGCCGGCTCCGACCCTGCAGGCATGAAGACCCGCGCCGAGAAGATTGACGGCGGCTATCGCCTGACCGGCTCCAAGATGTGGATCTCGAATTCGCCAATCGCCGACGTATTCGTGGTGTGGGCCAAGTCCGCAGCCCATGATAATGCCATCCGCGGCTTCGTGCTTGAAAAGGGCATGAAAGGCCTTTCCGCTCCGAAGATCGGCGGCAAGCTGTCGCTGCGCGCATCAATCACCGGCGAAATCGTCATGGACGGCGTGGAAGTGTCGGAAGACGCCCTGTTGCCAAACGTATCGGGCCTCAAGGGTCCGTTCGGTTGCCTCAACCGTGCCCGCTACGGCATTTCCTGGGGTGTGCTGGGTGCCGCCGAAGATTGCTGGTTCCGTGCGCGTCAATACGGCCTCGACCGCAAGCAGTTCGACAAGCCGCTGGCTGGCACGCAGCTTTACCAGAAGAAGCTTGCCGACATGCAGACCGAAATCACGCTCGGCCTTCAGGCATCGCTGCGAGTCGGTCGCCTGTTCGACGAAGGCAAGATGGCTCCGGAAATGATCTCCATCGTCAAGCGCAACAATTGCGGCAAGGCGCTCGATATTGCCCGTCAGGCGCGCGACATGCACGGCGGCAACGGTATCCAGATCGAGTACCACGTGATGCGTCACGCGCAGAACCTCGAAACTGTGAATACCTATGAAGGCACCCATGACGTTCACGCGCTGATCCTCGGGCGCGCGCAGACCGGCATTCAGGCTTTCTTCTGAAAATAGCCGCCCGCAATGTCCTCCCAAGGCCCGCTCGCTTTCTGCGGGCGGGCTTTTCCGCTTTTGTAAGGTATCCGAAATGCAGAACACACCGCTTGATGGACTCAAAGTGGTCGAGCTGGCCCGCATTCTGGCCGGTCCGTGGGTCGGTCAGACGCTCTCCGATCTGGGCGCGGACGTTATCAAGGTCGAAAGCCCGGAAGGCGACGATACACGCAAATGGGGCCCTCCGTTCATTGAAGTCGAAGGCGAGAAGTCGGCGGCCTATTTCCATGCTTGCAATCGTGGCAAACGATCGATTACGGCTGATTTCCGAACGGAAGAGGGGCAGGAGCTGGTGCGTCGCCTCGTGGCCGATGCAGATATTGTCATCGAGAATTTCAAACTCGGCGGCCTCGATAAATACGGCCTCGACTATGAAAGCCTCAAGGCGGTCAATCCGCGCCTCATCTACTGCTCCATCACCGGATTCGGACATGACGGTCCCTATGCCGAGCGGGCAGGCTATGATTTCATGATCCAGGGCATGGGCGGCATCATGGATCTGACCGGCGAGCCGGATCGAGAGCCGCAGAAGATCGGCGTGGCCTTTGCAGACATCTTTACGGGCCTTTACAGCGTGATTGCCATCCAGTCGGCGCTCATCATGCGTCAGCGCACCGGCAAGGGACAGCATATCGATATGGCGCTGTTCGACTGCATGTCAGCGGTCCTCGCCAATCAGGCCATGAACTATCTGGCCTCCGGCGTATCGCCGAAGCGCATGGGCAATGCGCATCCCAATATCGCGCCATACCAGACGCTGCCGGTCTCTGACGGCTATTTCATCATCGCCTGCGGCAATGACGGCCAGTTCGGCCGTCTGGTCGGCCTGCTGGACCTTGCTGAGCTTGCGAGCGATGAACGCTTCGCAACCAATGCTGCCCGGGTCGCAAACCGAACGGCGCTAACGGAGCTTCTGGAAGAGCGCACCCGCCAGTGGACCCGTGACGACCTTCTGGCGAGACTGGAGAAGATTGGCGTTCCGGCAGGGCCGATCAATTCGGTTGCCGACGTCTTTGCCGATCCGCAATTCATTGCACGCGGGATGAAGATTGACCCGCAGGGCGTGTCGGGATTGCGCACGCCAATCCGCTTTTCTGATGCGGAGCTTAAAATCGACCATCGCTCGCCCAATCTGGGAGAGCACAGCGAAATGGTTCGATCGGAACTGGACAAGGCATGAATCAAAAACCCCGCTCAGGCGGGGTTTTTCTTTGCCGGTATGCCGGTAGTTCAGTCTTCCACGGCAACCATAACGTCCGACGCCTTGACGACGGCATAGGCTGTGCCGCCAACAGCAAGACGTAGTTCGTCAACAGCTTCATTGGTGATGGACGAAGTGACGATCACGCCGTTGCCGATATCAATACGCACATGCGCCGTGGTGGCGCCCTTGGTGACGTCTACGATCTTGCCCTTAAGCCTGTTACGCGCACTGATCTTCATGCAATCCTCCATGAGTTTGTTCAGGTCTGGAAACTAGCACAGACATCTATGTCAGAGAGGGAGAATATCGAGGGCCGAAGCTGAAACTGTTTATAGCTGGGCTTGGAAAAACAAAAACGCCCCAGAGGGCGTTTGCTTAAAATCTAACGATTTCAACTCTCTAGAGAGAGAATGGTGCGGTCGAGAAGACTCGAACTTCCACGGGTTGCCCCACAGCGACCTCAACGCTGCGCGTCTACCAATTCCGCCACGACCGCCCGTGGTAGAAGCCGAATTGCTCCGGCGAGTGGGCATTTAGCAAATCACCTTGGGGTGCACAAGCCCCATCTGCATCATCAGCCAATCTTTTTCGAAAAGAATGTGAAAAACCGTAGCGCATTCACCCCAACAAAGGCTGAGAACCCTTATTTTGCAGGCTTTTTCAAAGACTTCCTGCAAATGCTGCTTTCTCAAAAAATCTTCACAAGACCCGCCATTCAGAGAATAAAAACGCCCAACCAAGGCAGAAAGCCCATGGAATCGCGAACACCGATTCCAGAAGATTCGCAAAATGGCGGAAAAATCAGCCTGCTATGCCCTGAAGACGCCTGATATCCTCCAAACGCTTGATCGTTTCGACGTAACCAGCATCGATTGCCTCAGCGGCGCGGTGAAAATCCGCAAGCCCGATCTGGCCCACAACTGGCATCAGGGACAAGTCCGGCGGATCACCCGCCATACGAGCGCGCGAAATGCGATCCTGAATGATGTTGAAGGCATCCATCATCACGCCGGTGATTCCCAGACGTGCTTCCTTCTCGCCATGAACAGCGCCGGGAAGGCTTTCCTGACGCATCTGGGCGTGTTTGATGACCGCAGCGCGGCCATACTGATCATAATGGAGATTGACCGCCAGAACGAGCCGCTGCTCATAAGCGCGACACACGGATACCGGCACCGGATTAACGAGCGCACCGTCGACCAGCACGCGCTCATCCCACCGCACAGGCTCGAATACGCCGGGCAGGGCATAGGAAGCCCGCATGGCGTCAACCAGCGGCCCGGACGACAGCCATATCTCATGGCCCGTGCGCAATTCCGTACAGACCGCCACGAAGGGTCGGGTGAGTTCCTCTATACGCAGGCCGTCGAGATGTTCGCGCAGGCGTCCATCGAGCTTCATGCCGCCAAAAAGGCCGCTGCCCCGAAATGTGATGTCGAGGAGATTGAACATGCGACGGCGGGTCAGACTACGGGCGAATTCTTCTAGTTCGTCGAGCTTGCCCGCGAGGTAACAACCACCAACGAGAGCGCCAATCGATGTGCCGGCGATCATTTCGATCTTGATGCCAGCCTCGTCGAGAGCGCGCAACACGCCAATATGCGACCAGCCGCGCGCGGCACCGCCGCCAAGCGCCAGCGCGATCTTGCGCGGTTCACGCTTGATCTCGGGCTTCTCAATGACTTCCTGAGCAGGCGCTTCGACGTCTATGCTGACAGTCCTGCGCCGTACCCCCCAGTTAAGCATCACCTTGGACACCTCATCGTTTCGATCAGATTAGCGAAACATGGTATCCAAAGAATAAATGCTGCAAATTGATGACGCGAGGCTTATTCGCATCATCACATCGTTTTGAAAGCGATCAATGATCGTGATCGCAGCCGCCGCCATTTTCGATTTTCAGTGTGGTTTCGCCATCTTCACTGACAACCTGACGGTAGAAGCACGAGCGGCGTCCGGTGTGGCAGGTTGGGCCGTCACCAGCGACGCGAACCTTCAGCCATAGAGCATCCTGATCGCAATCGGTGCGCAGTTCGATCACGCTTTGCAGATTGCCGGAGGTTTCACCCTTCTTCCAGAGCGTGTTGCGCGAGCGCGACCAATAATGCGCGATCCCTGTATCCAGCGTCAGGCGAAGCGCTTCCGCATTCATATGGGCAACCATCAAAAGCACGCCATCACGTTCGTCGGTGACAACTGCCGTGATGAGGCCGGAAGCATCGAAACGCGGCATGAACACCGCACCTTCTTCAATCGTCTTTTTATCGGATGGCTGGGCAGGGAAGGTCGTCATTGTCTCACCTGAAATGGATAAAAGGCACGTGCCATAAGCAACGTGCCTTGAAATAGCTGAAAAACATGGGGTGTACATACCCGAAAAGCCGAAGCCTTTCGGGATCATGCATTATTTGCTGCGCGACAGGGTCATGAAACGCACCTGTTCATCCACCTTGACCTTCATCTCTCCGGTGAAGGTGGTGGTGATGGTGGTCGAACCTTGCTTGCGGATGCCGCGCATAGCCATGCACATATGCTCGGCCTCGATCATCACGGCAACGCCACGCGGCTTCAGAATATTCTGAATGCTGTCAGCGATCTGCGCCGTGATGCTTTCCTGCGTCTGCAGGCGATGCGCGAAAATATCGACCACGCGGGCGATTTTCGACAGGCCCACAACCTTGTGGTCAGGAAGATAGGCGACATGCGCCTTGCCGATGATCGGAACCATATGGTGTTCGCAATGCGAGAAGAAGGAAATGTCCTTCACCAGCACCATGTCGTTATAACCGGCAACTTCCTCGAACACGGTGCCAAGCACTTCTTCAGGGCTCTCCGCGTAACCGGAAAAAAGCTCCTTATAGGCTTTGGCAACGCGCTTTGGCGTATCCAGAAGGCCTTCGCGTTCCGGATCATCGCCAGCCCACAGCAGAAGCGTGCGAACTGCAGCTTCGGCGTCGGCCTGCGTCGGCTTACCGTGCAACGGGGTAACATTTGCCTGCTTCTTTGAAGACAGGCCGGATTCGTCATCTTCTTTGAGGATGCGCGCGTCCATCAGTATTCTCCAGTAGTCTCCTTCACGGAGGAGACGAGTTAAACGGACAATACAACGATACGCTTTGCGAGCGGGCGATGTATTGATCCGGTGGCGTAAGCTCACCGGACAGGTTTCATGCCTTCACCATGGCACTGTGCTAAAACATGATACCTAAAAACACAAAGGCTTTTCGTATGTTATCATGTCCTAAACCAGACTCTTAGAACGTTGAATAATAGTTTCAAGTCCAACGTTCCGACGCCATTAAAAGCGCAGGCATTACTTGCCTAATATATAGGGAGTAAATTGCAACTTCAAACTGATATCAAAAAACATTTTTTTGTTTTTTCT
>Ga0153948_1000494_pt1 | contig 21512 bp, 14 predicted proteins | sample TSNJ032MetaG_FD_104696 | JGI IMG/M metagenome (GOLD analysis project Ga0153948, IMG submission 104696) | Attine ant fungus gardens microbial communities from New Jersey, USA - TSNJ032 MetaG | ecosystem: Host-associated > Fungi > Mycelium > Unclassified | place: USA: New Jersey, Wharton State... | reverse complement strand
CGACAATGTCAAGAGTTTTTTGAAAATTTAATAAAATTGTTTCCCGGATTTTGGAGGGAAAGAAAAAAAAGGAACAAAAAAAAGAGCGGAAACTCGGGCTTTATGAGTTTCCGAGACCGCTCGAGATATATAAATGGAGGATTCAGTGTGAATAATACAGAAGTTGAAATAAAAGTTTCAGTGATTGTTCCTATATGTAATGAAGAAAAGTACATTAAAGAATGCATTAGAAGCATAGTGAGTCAAGATCTGAAAGAAATTGAGATAATTATTATAGATGATGGAAGCACAGATTCCTCAAGATCAATAGTAAAGGAGTTTATAGATAGTATTAATAACATTACCTTAATCTGCAGCCCTAATATGGGAGCCGGATATGCAAGAAATAAAGGGATTGAAACAGCAAAGGGAGAATACGTTATATTTATGGATGGTGATGATTACTATCCTAACAAGCAAGTACTTTCTTTACTATATGATAGCGCTAAAAAGGTGAATGCAAAAGTCTGTGGCGGTTCATTTAGTATTCTTTATGCTGATAAGCTTATAAAAGTATTCGGTGGAAGGGAAAGCGGCTATACCTTTGAAGTGGCAGGTTGGGTAGAAAGTAGTAAATATCAGTTTGATTATGGTTATCATAGATTTCTTTATGAAAGAAGCTTTTTAATAGAACATGATTTGACATTCCCGGAATATAAGAGGTATCAGGACCCGCCTTTCCTTGCAAAGGTACTATGTGAAGTGGATTCTTTTTGGGGGATACCCGAAGTATGCTATTGCTTAAGGGATAGCTGTAAAAAACATAATTGGAAAAGGGAAATGTGTATTGATTTATTAAAAGGTGTAAATGCCTGTCTGGATATCAGTATTCATAAACAGTGGGCATATATGCATTATCTGAATACCATAAGGGTGGGAACTGATTTTTATGAAATTATTCATAATTTTAAGGATGATAAAGACGTGCAAAACCAGTTAATGCATATAAAAGAGAAAATAAACTGGGAATGGGTTACTTGCTATACTGATGAATGTGAGCAGGCACACTGCAGCTGGTTGAAGCAGCATGCCATATTGCAGAACATAATTTTTCCTGATATGGAATGCTGTGATTGTGAGGAAATGTATTACCATCGGAACTATCTGGTGCATTTGGTGCCGCAGGGAAGTTATCTGTCATTTTATAATACAGGGAAGGTTCATGTTGACGGATACATGAATCTGTTTTCGGCTGGTAAGTGGAATAAATATTGTGACGTGCACCAGGCTGCATTGAATATTGATGTAAAGGGAAAATTTGAGATAATTTTCTATAAAACAGAAGAGAGAGCTAAAGGATTGGAAACAGAAAAGATTCATTCCAGGATATTTCATAATAATGTCAGGGGAATGACTACAATTCCTTTTAATATTGAGGAAGCTGAAACTCAAATGTACAAGTTTGAAATTAGAGCTTTGGGCGATGATGTAGCGTTTTATGGTGGATATTACTCAAGTATCAGAATGTTAAGAAATAATAAAGTGAATCTTGCTGTTATTATCTGCACATTTCAGAGAGAAGAATTCATCAAAAAAAATGTTGGGATGTTTAGGAAAAATTTCTTGGAAAATGAATCTTCGGATTTACATGGAAATATTGAATTGTTTGTGGTGGATAATGGAAGAACATTAAGTGGGGAAGCATTTGAAAATAAATATATTCAATTAATTTATAATAAGAATGTTGGTGGAAGCGGTGGTTTTACCAGAGGTATGATAGAGGCATACAAGGTAAAACAGGAAAGAAATATAACAAATGTGTTATTAATGGATGATGATATTACTATTGTACCTGAAACTATAGAACGTACATATAGAATTCTTCAATATGTAAAGCCACAATGGGCTGATTCCTTCATAGGAGGAGCCATGATTAGTATGGATGAAAAATGGAGGCAGGTTGAAGCCGGAGCAAATTGGGAAAACGGGTTTTTGAAATCATATAAAAATGGTTTGGATTTAAGAATATCAGAACACTGCTATATAAATGAGATTGAGGAAAACTATGGGTATAATGCATGGTGGTATTGTTGCATGCCGGTATCTGTGATCAGAGAGGACAATTTGCCATTACCACTATTTATTCGGGAAGATGATATTGAATATGGATTGAGGAATATGAACAATCTTATTTTATTGAATGGAATCTGCGTCTGGCATCTACCTTTTGAAAAAAAATATTCATCAATGCTTTATTATTACACCATGCGTAATAGATTGCTGGGATGTACTACATTAGGGCTGGATTATTCCTATAAAGATTTCAAGCGGGATTTCTGGGGATTTTTCAAGTACGAAATCTTTTGTTTCCGCTATAAGAATGCGGAAATGCTATTGCAAGCAATTCAGGATTATATGAAAGGTATTCAGTGGTTTGCAGAACAGGATGGTGAAATATTAAATAAGCAGATTACAGATAAAGGATACAGGCTGCAGGATATAGGTGAACTTAACTGTGAATTTGAATATAACACATATCTCCAGACAGTTAATATGTTGGAAAGCAAGACACAGCAATTGAAGAGAATGCTGTCATTAAATGGTATGTTAAGTCATTCGGAAGGATTCAGCATTATACCAACAGTTAATCCTCACATCGCGTATGTATATGGAAAACATAAGATATTGAATTATGACATAGGAAGTCAGAAAGGCTTCTTAACCTATAAGAATAAGAATGAATTCTGGCGATTAATGAGATTGTATGTGAAAACATTATGGCAGATGAAGTTAAGATATAATACCATAAAAAAACAATATTGCATTGAAAGAAATAGTATAAGAAATTTTTCCTTTTGGAACCGATACTTAAATCTATAAATACGAAGGGACAAGCTGATGAAAAACATGGAGATGAAAGAAGCGGTGTGGATAGTCTATGCAGTTGATAATTACTATATACAGTTTCTGGCAGTATCCATCCGATCCATCCTATATCATAGGGAACCTTCCAGAGAATATCAAATCTATATTTTATATGATCAACTGGAAGGGGATAAAATTGTAAGAGTTTTAGAGTTGTCAGAGCCTGGTGTGGAAATAGAATTCATGCAAATTGGAAAGAAATATCAGATCCTGCTAAAAGATCTTCCAGTCAGTCAGCGCTTTCCGGCCACAATCTACTATAGGTTATTAATACCGATGATTTGGGAAGATAAGAGAAAAATCTTATATTTGGATTGTGATACGATAGCTTTATCAGATGTGGGACAGTTATATGACACCAGACTAGAAAGCTGTACCATTGCAGCAGTACGGAATGCATCCAATGAGTTTCGGAACACATATGTAACCGGGAATTTAAGAATCAAGACTGACGAGTATATTAACTCCGGTGTTTTATTGATAAATATCAAAGAATTTCTGTTAAAAGGGACCTTTTCTCAAGTTCAAAAAGTGTTACTTGAAATACCCGGAATGGAATGTCCTGACCAGGATGCCTTATCCATCGTATGCCGGGGGCAGATCCTTTTTCTGGATAGTAGGTGGAATATCCAATGGCAAAAGATAGAGAACATCAATAAGTGTGGGGTAGTTCATTATAATGGAGTATACAAACCATGGATGGAACCAACAAGAGAGTATGCACAGTATTTTTGGAAATTTGCATGGGAAACACCTTTTAAGGATGATCTTCTCCGGCTGAGGAGTCGGCAGCTGGAAGAACGCATCCAACCTCAGACAGTGTCCCTCGCTGAATATCAAAGGCTTCTGAGTGAGAATGAAAACTTAAGGTTCCTTGCATGGCGACTGGAGCAGGTGGAACAATCTGCCTCTTATCATCTGGGATTGGCTGTCACTAAGGTTCCCAGAAAAATAAAAAATCTGCTTTATAATTGGAAAAAAAAAGAATATTTGGATAAGTTTCAAAATGAATGTCCAACAGAAACGGGGTGTTTCCTGAGAATAGATTACATAATGATCCAGAACGGAATCCTTATGATAGATGGATATGTATTCCGCCAAAAGGAAGAACAGCCTCAAAGAAGAGTCTGGTATGAAAGAAATCTAAAGCAAGAGCACAAAAGGATAATAAAGATTACTGCTGAAGAAATTGATTCTGAGACGGAAATGATAACATTAGGAAAATTTGCACCTGTAAATGGCAATAATCCTAATTCTTATGTATATCTGGAGGAGTGGATTGTATCACAGGAAGATGGTCATTTGGTATGTCAGGCAATCGCTGTTGCCTCTGGAAATGCACCTATAGAGAAAAATTTGGCTATATATGAGCAGGAATATGTAAACGAACTGAACCAGCTTCCTGGGGAGAATGTCTTTAGAGCATTGGAATACAGGAATACTTATTTCAAACTGGTACAAGAGAAAACAAAGCAAATCTGGCTGGTTATGGATCGGCCCGACCGGGCTGATGATAATGGAGAAGTATTTTACAGGTATGCGATAGGCAGACAGCATCCGGCTATTAGTATTTATTTTATCATAAAGAAAGAAAGTCCGGATTACAAACGCCTGGTTTCATATGGTGGTGATGTGGTGGATTATAAATCAGAACAACATATTAATCTACGGCTGCTTGCAGATTATGTGATTTCTTCCGAAATGTCGGATGGTGTACTGGAAGAGGAGCAGGAATATCTGCAGGATATCCTGAACAAAACCAAGTATGTATTCCTGCAACATGGTATTATCAATGCGGATTTCAAAGGACAGGATATTGGAAAATACATTAGGAACTATAGCGGTTTTATCGCCAGTACAAAAATGGAGTATCAGTATCTACTGTCAGAGAAGTTTTATTATAATCAATCAGAAGTCTGGTTGACTGGTCTGCCTCGCTATGATGAACTATATAGCGATACCCGTAAGGTGATTACAGTGATGCCTACTTGGCGTAAGGAGTTATGCCTGTATCGTTATGACATATACAGCCGGAAAATGAAATGGCTTTTAAAAGATGATTACAAGGATAGTTCATATTTTCATTTTTATAATAATCTCATGCAGCATCAGGGATTACTAGAAGCGGCCAGACAATATGGGTATAAATTATGTTTTTTGTCACACCCATTGCTGCAGCCTTATCAGAATCTGCTTGAACCGGCTTCTGATTGGAATATGTTAGATCAAAATAACAGGTATCGGGAGATCTTTGCCCGTTCGGCTTTATTGGTTACCGATTATTCTTCAGCTGCTTTTGATTTTTCCTATTTGAAAAAGCCGGTAATCTATTCCCAATTTGACAGGGAAGCGTTCTGGACTGGACATACCTATACGAAAGGATATTTTGATTATTATAAGGATGGATTTGGTGAAGTGGAGGAAACTTTGGAAGGGACGGTGGAGCGAATGGTGGAGTATATGGAGAGGGACTGTGAGCTGAAAAAACAGTACAGGGAACAAATAGAAGCATTTTTTCACTATTGGGATGGAAAAAACTCCCAACGTGTTTACGAAAAAATCTTAGACTTGGAAGGATGAAATCGTGTTGGAAACGTTGGATATGAAAGGTCAGGCAGAAGCGGAGTTTTTAGATCTCCGGATTCAAAAGAATATTCTTAAAATAAAGATTCGATGCTGTCCATGCCGGATTGAGTATAAGGGAATCTTGTTGGAATACCGTAAAGTGAAAGAGAATGAGGATGAATCATACCTGATTCCATATGAAACACTGGATCAACAAAAAGACTGGCTTATTATGGCTATCAGCGTAGACCTGAAGCAATATTATCTGCGCATGCTATATTGGGATATTCGGTGTGCATTTTTGCAAGATGGGAAATTGTGTACTGTAACCTGCCACTTCTCTCATGGAAATCAGATTAATAAATATAAAAAAATATGGATTGACAGAGCATATCCAACTGAAAACAGTATCTTATTTCCCTGCATAGCAGGTAATCAATCCATTGCCCTGATGCACCGCCAAATTTGTCCACAAGATCACCTCCGTTTTCGGTTAAAGGAGAAGGCTGCCTTGGTGATATACAAGCTGTTTCATAATCACTGGGATAAAAAAAATCTGTATTTAATCTTTGAAAAACATTGTGCCATGGCACAGGATAACGGCTATTATTTTTTCAGATATTGTATGGAGCAGATAGCAGAACAGGATTTTGACAAAAATATTTATTATGTACTTACATCAGATTCTCCTGACTGGAACAGTGTACAACCATATAAAAATAAGGTTTTGAAATATCTTTCCCTGAAGCACATGATTTATCTGCTGGCGGCAAAGGTACTGATTAGCACCGAAACGAAGGGCCATGCATATGTCTGGCGTTCTATGGGAAGTAAAATCCAGTCGGCATCTTATCAAAAGAAATTGATCTTTTTACAACATGGGGTAACAGGTTTTAAAAAGGGTAATTTCCATAAAGGGACAAGTGTAGGTTGCGATTGTTTTATCACAACCTCATCAGGAGAACAGGATATTGTCAGGGAACATTTGGGATATCGACCACAGGAAGCGCCCATTACCGGCTTTGCACGCTGGGATGTGTTGGAAGATCAGTCTGAAGGACATCGGGAGATATTATTGATGCCTACCTGGAGGCCCTGGCTGGATGATGTAGAGCACCAGGTATTTGCCAGAAATGAATATTGCATAAAATACCAGGAACTTCTTAACCATCCAAAATTTAACAGAATGCTGCAGGATCATGGTGTGAAGCTGATTTTTTATCTGCATCCCAGGCTTCGAAATTATTTGAGTGAATTCAGAGTTAATACCAATTCTGTACGGTTAATTACTTTTGGAGAGATACCATTGAATCAGCTGATGATGGAATGCAATCTTTTGATTACGGATTATTCCAGTATTGCATGGGATATTTATTACATGAATAAACCGGTAATCTTTTACCAATTTGATCTGTATGAAATGGAGAAGAATCCTGGATTTTATATAGATATGAAAGAAAGTCTTTTTGGAGATCGTACCGAAACACTGGAGGAATTACTACATTTAGTTGACTGCTCTATACAACATGATTTTCGAATCAAGGAAAAATACGCAAAGATGCAAAAACAGTATTTTACTTATATGGACAAGAAGAACAGTGAAAGGATATGGAAAGAAATCTGCCATATCAGGTGAGCTGTATGATTTAAAAGGAGTTTTACGAAATGAAGGATTCTTTAAATGAAATAGACTTACTACGGCAACAAAATATTGAAATGCTAAAGAAAATGATGGAATTGGAAAGAGAGAAAGATTTCTTCCAATATAGCCTGCGAGAAATCCAAAAATCTTTTACATATTGTATAGGAAGATTTATAACTTATGTTCCGCGTAAAATAATACAGAAGCTTAAAAATCCAAACTGGAAAGCGAAACAAAGCGCAGAGATATCTGTAAAATCTGATGACATACAATTTCAATTTACTGTACAGCATGATAAATTATGTATTACCCACGCTATTGAAGATACCGGTTATAAGGAATATCAAGAAATCTTACTAAAAGAACTGCAGACAGGAAGAAAAATCAAGATTTCCATGTATGTATCAGCTACGGAAACTGACAGGATTTTATGGAGTCAGGATCTGAACACGGAGGATGCATCAGGAATCCTATGCTGTTTCACCAATACAGACAGGCAGACAATAAATTTGATGTTGTTTCAAAATAAAGCGCAAATGTATAAACAATTTGTACATTTTCAGAGTCATAAAGCTACTGTTAGAATAACACGTGGAAAAGTGGTTGTAGCTTTCGCAGGGGGATTGAATAATGAGAAAGAAAAGGATTTGAATATTAACGTTGAGTATACAGAGCTGGTTATAGACAGTAATCATAGAAAAAGAATTTCATTGGGCGTTTACGGAAAAGAGAAGATTCTAAAAAAAATACATGTAGAAGTACCAGTTAAAGACATTGTTGCTGTCGAAACAGTGATTAACAATCCCATTCATATAGCTGTTATGGTGGAGGATACTCTTTGTACCTACAATCTGGGAAGGAAAAGAAAGAAACAGATTGCACCCAAATTTCATTATGTACCGGTTGCATCTATGTATTATAAAGATTGGGCCCTGTTTGTACGTAAAAACATACATCAGAATTATTCTCTGGTTGTAAGAAGAAAAGATCCTCAAGAATATCAACTTGGATTTAAGCTGTTGGAAAATAAAATGAGCTCCTGCCTTCTCTATTATATGGGAAAACTGGGACGCCATTACCATAAAAAGCATATTAATTTATATTTTGAAAAAAACTCTTCGAATGCAGAAGAGGGAACCTACCAGATTTTTGAGACTGCCAGAGAATCCTCTATATCCCGAAATTACTATATTTTAGATACCAGTTCAGAAAAATGGCGGCAGCTTTCTCATAATCAAAATGTAGTTGCAAAGTATTCCCTGAAATATTATTTTCTGTTATATGCTTCAGATTATTTGATCTCAACAGAAACCTCCTCCCACTTAAATATTCACCGGGCGATGAACTATTATATCAGGAAAGCGCTGTTAGAGAGACCGCTCATTTTCCTGCAGCATGGAGTGACATATCTGAAACGACAGGGAGCAGGGTCTGTTTTTGGAAAAGGAAAGGAAGGAGAACCGACTTATATGGTAGTGGGAAGTGAAAAAGAAAAGTGGATCATATGTGAAATGCTGAAGCTAAATGCAGATCAATGTATTAAAACCGGGTTGCCGATTTTTAGTACGATACCATATAAGCATATAAACAAAAAATCACAAAATATTGTTACAGTCATGCTTACTTGGAAGCCGTCAGAGGAGCATCTGTTGTCTCATTTTGAAACATCCTTCTATTATAAAAATACAAAGAAAGTTTATGAACTACTTGCATCGTACCTTCCGTCAGAGCAGGTTCGCATTGTACCTCATCCCAAAGTACTTAGTTTGTTATTATCTACTGACATAAAAAGGCAAATCTGGTCTGGTACGGTGGCAGAAGCTTTGAGAGAAACCAAGTTACTGATTACAGATTATTCATCTGTATGTTATAACGCTTTTTATCAGGGGGCATCGGTGATATTCTATCAGCCGGATTTACATGAATATGAACTTGAAAATGAGAAGTTGATTCCTATGTCTGAGGAATATGTAGGATACCGGGTATTCCATTTTGAAGAATTACAACAGGTGCTACAGATGGGCATAAGTGATGGGAAAATCAACATGGATTTTTTACGGACTCCGGGACATGAAGAACAGTATCGGGCAATCAATGAATTTGAGGATGGCAGGAATATAGAACGGATTATAGGGTTTTTAAAAGAAAAGAGAGTTATTTAGAAGGACAATGAATGAAACTCTTAATGAAGGAGATATCAGAGAGTGCAAAATTATGAATATCTAAAACATGATGTGGATAAAATGCTCGAACTGGATGTGGAATGGCATAAATTAAAAGATAAAACAATCCTGATTACCGGAGCAACAGGGTTGATTGGTTCTATGCTTTGCCGGATATTAAGCCTGATGAGTGCGGGACAAAACTGGAATCTTAATATTATAGCTATGGTTAGGAACCGAAACAAGGCAGAAGTCATGCTTGAAGATGTTATTAAAAACAATAATATTACAATTGTGGAACAGGAAATGACGGTGGAAACAGATTATATTATCCACACTGCTTGTCCCACAAAAAGTGATTTCTTCCTTAAACAGCCTGTAGAGACTATCACGACCATTATAGACGGGACAAATCAGATATTGGAAATGGCAAAAAATCAAAAAAGCCAATCAGTGGTATATCTGTCTTCCATGGAGGTATATGGGGAGATTTTGGTGGAAAAGTGGTTAAAAGAAGAAGATTTGGGTTATTTAAATCCACTTCTTTTGCGAAATTGTTATCCGGAGGGTAAACGTGCTGCTGAGCTATTATGCATCAGCTATGCAGGTGAATATCAGGTTCCGGTGAAAGTAGCGCGGCTGGCCCAAACCTTTGGGTTGGGGATCCCGGCAGAGGATAACAGGGTATTCGCCCAATTTCTAAAATCTGTCCTTACAAAGAAGGATATTGTATTATTCACAGACGGTAACGCCAAACGGATGTATCTGGATACGATAGATGCAGTCAGCGGAATCCTGACGATATTACTGAAAGGTCAGAACGGCGAGATTTATAATGTTGCATATGAAGAAAATTATTGCTCCATTAAAGAGATGGCAGAATTGGTCATCAGCCAATTTAGTCAGGGAGAGCTCCGCCTGAGGATCGATAAAAGTAAAGATGTGGGTCAATATCCTCCTCCAAATATGCTGAAGCTTGATACTACTAAATTGAAAAATCTTGGATGGAAGGGTCAATATGACTTGATAAATATGTATAAAAGAATGCGAACAACGATGATACAGGAATAATAGATTAAAAAAATGGAACGATAGGAGAAGATGAAATGGTTACAGCATTAATCTTTGCAGGAGGTATTGGGATTAGAATGAATTCAGAAGATATTCCCAAGCAGTTTCTGGAAATAGAGGGTAAACCGATTATTATACATACGGTTGAGCATTTTGCATTACATGAGATGGTGGATCACATTATTGTGGTTTGTTTGGAATTATGGATCAACAGGTTGAAACAAGATCTGGAAAGATTTGCAATCAGGAAGGTGGTCGGAATCGTTCCTGGAGGAGATACAGGATATCGATCCATACATAATGGTTTAATGCGGATTGCAGAAACCGCTAAAGATGACGATATTGTACTGATTTGCGACGGAGTCAGGCCAATGCTTTCAGAAAAGCTTATTACCACCTGCATCATGGATACCAGGATTTATGGATCAGCAGTTCCGGTAACACCAAGCATTGATTCTGTTTTATATAGTGAAGATGGGGTTCATTGCAGCAGAAACTACGAACGGAAAAAAATGTTCACTACTCAGGCACCTCAGGGATTTCTAATGAAAAAAATTATGGACGCACATATGCAGGCAGAGGAAAAGCAAATAGAAGCTATTTCCTCAGGTGAACTGCTAATTGAGTTAGGTCAGGAAATTCACATTTTTCAAGGTATGCGTGAAAACATTAAGATTACTACGCAGGAAGATCTAAATGCCTTGAGAGCGACCCAATATTATGAACATTTTAAAAATTTCTCAAGAGAAGAATTAAAGTATGGGATTTAGTAAATGGAAATGGAGGTAAAAAAGGAAATGGAAGAAATATATTTTTCAATGATTGTGTATGTGGATAAGGAGGAATTGCTTAGCCGCTCATTAAACAGTATCGTTAGAGCACCAAAAAATATTGTGGAAAAAATAAAAATAATTGTTGTCGACAGCGTCTGTTCAGAAGTTTCTATGTCATTATGTAAAAGTTGGGAAGATAAATACGGAAAGAGAAATTTCTGCTACTTTAAAGCATATGATCTATCCATGGGAGATGCCTATAATATTGCGATACCGGAAATAGAAGGAAGATATGTGAATTTTTCCCTGGCAAGCACTTGGTTTCAGACGAATGCAATAGAATTTATATGGGAGGTGGCAGAAGAACAGGGCAGGCCTAAATTGATAAGCTTAACTCCATGGACGGTAAATGAAAAAGAAGAACATTTAAGATATAAAATGTCACCATCAGATTCAGGAACCAATGCTTTTACGGAAATCAGCCTTAATCGTGAACCGGAAAAGCTTCAATTGATGTTCCACGCCTATTTCATACGCTGTTATCTGATTAACAGCAGGGAAAGGCATATGTGGTTTAATCCTAAACTACATGATGATGCAGTAACGGAAATGTTGTTGAATCTGCTGGCCGAATGGAGGAACTATCTTTATATTACCAGGATGAAATTAAACTATACTATACAGTTGGAAGACAATACATCCGCATATATCAATCAACATTATGAATGGTGGTATATGGATTCTATAAAAAACTGGATTCTGCCATTTGCCAGAAGGTGGACGGAAATCGATTATCCCCTGCGCCAGTCCATGCGTATAGCACTGCTATATTTGGTTTTTGCAAGATATAATTGCAATTACAATGATCGGAATAAAGGGGTACTGACCAGAGATCAGATAGAAGAATTCGGGAAATTGTCAGGAGAAGTCTTTTGTTATATTGATAGCAGTTTGATCTGGAAAAAGGAGACTCTTCAGAATTTTACCATTCCCCGTACCTTAAAGCTTCTTTTTTTGCGGTTAAAAGCACAGCAAGCAAAAAGCACATGTGAAGTAGTGATACATGGAAAACAATTATCATTGTGGACACATCGAAAAGATATCGGAGCCACAGGACATACACTGAAGCTTCTGGACTCTGAGCGTTTGCCAAATAAGGAAGCATTTGAACGGACTAAGAAAGACTTAGGACAGGTCAGTACTATATTTATAGTAAAAAGGGAAGAAAACCAGATTCCAGAATTTAAATGGGCATTTGAAAACAGTGAATTACTTCCTCTCTGTGAATTAGTAAAAGAACATGTAATATTAAGCATTATAAATTACAAGGACGGAAGGCTGGAAATAGATGGTATTTTGTCTCTGGGCGATTTCTTAAACAAAGAACAGATCCATTTGAGTGTATATAAGGATAAGAAGGAAATTGCGACAGTGTATTCTGAAGTGTATGGGTTGCGAAAGGTATTTGGTGTCACATATTATCATAACTACCAGTTCCATGTCAGCATCCCGGCATTTTCAATGAATAATCGGTCAGAGATTCAGTTTATGATTGAGATCAATGGTGAAAATATTCCGTTGGAAATAAGGACTTCATCAATATACGCCCATGTAAAAGAGGATATTAAGGGACAGTATTGGAAGTTCAGTGATAGCTGGTGTTTGAATATAGCCGATAAAAATAAGCTTTTTTTAAGTGCTGTTGATGATAAGAGATCCCAGAAACTGGAGACAGATTTTCAAAGCGAGCTGATGAAGATAGCAGAAAATAATAATGCAGCTCAAATAGCATTGGATATCAGAAAAAGATATTTTGAACTGAAAAAGGAATATAAGGATAAAAGAATCTGGATTACCTTTGATAAGTTATATAAAGCAGGTGACAATGGAGAATATATATACAATTACATATCCAAACAAAAAGACGGTATTGATATTCGGTATTTAATAAAAGAAGATTCAACGGATTACAAACGTATGCAGAAGAATGGAGTACAATTATTGGCTTGGGGAGAAATGGATACTTTAGTGACAGTTTTATTAGCAGAAGCTATTTTAGCAACGCATTCTAATATAGTTTCATATGTCGGATTTGATAAGATGATAATTCCATATATATGTGATTTGTTTAATCCGGTCAATATCTGCATTCAACATGGACTTACCACACAGAATATAGCGCAGTTTCAAAACAGGATTTTTGATAATCTGCAATTATATCTATGTGCGTCACCAAGAGAAATAGAAAACTTAAGTCGTCCTATTTATGGATATACAGACGAAGGAGCACTGCAGTTAGCCGGAATAGCAAGATATGACGGATTAAAAAGTAATGAAAAGCATCAAATTTTGATTACTCCCACATGGAGACGTAACATTGCTTATTCTAATGTGGCACATGTTAAGAAAGAGCATAATGATTATTTTAAAAATAGTGAATATTATAAAATCTATAACAGTTTAATAAATGATGCCAAACTTATCAAGTGTGCGAAGGAATATGGATATCGAATCATATATTTACTACATCCAGCAGCCAGTGCGCAGATAGAAGATTTTGAAAAGAACGATTATGTTAATGTAATCCAGGCATCCAGTGACGTGAATTATGAAAAAATGCTTACAGAGACTAGTTTGATGGTAACAGATTATTCTGGTGTTCAGTTTGATTTTGGGTATATGAGAAAACCTGTTTTATATTATCATCCGCAAACGCTCCCACCACATTATGATGAAAGCGATGCATATATTTATGAAACAATGGCGTTTGGACCTGTTATTGATAAGCATGAGAGTCTTGTGAACTCATTATGTGTATATATGAAGAATCACTGCAGAATGGAACCAGAATATGTGAAGAGAGCAGACAATTTTTTTGCTTATAATGATTTTAATAACTGTTCACGGATTTATCAGACGATTATAGGTTTTATTAAGAAGAAAGGGGGTGATATTTGTGAGTAGCAAATATAATCATGATAAATCGGAACATATAGTTAATGATTATTTGGAATTAATGAAGGAAAATGAAAGACTTAAAAAAAGGATAACTGAGCAATTAGCTGAGCTTGCATGCCTTCTTAAAGAGAATACTTTGGCGTACAGGAAAATTAGTAAAGTTGAAGAAAGTATGTTAAACGCTGAAAAGTGTATGGAGGATGTGTTAAAGGTTAATTATAATCTTGAGGAGAAAAATAAGCAGCTAAAAAAAGATATTGTATTGCTAAAGGAAGAAGTTGATAATCTGCAAGAAGAGAAAACATTACTTAAGTCGGATTTGCAAGAGCATATACAAGGAGAAGATGAGCTGAAATTATTAATAATGCAATTGGAAAATTCAAAGTCATGGAAAATTACTAAACCGTTACGCACACTGTTATACTTATTAAAGAAGAAGATATAATATAAGAAAAATAGTCTTATTTTGATTATCTTATTATGGCAAATAATGACCAGTCGATAAAGGAACGGTAGAGTCTGCTATGAGATATGAGTACTATGTTGTTGAAATATATTATAACTATAAAATATCACTTACTATTACTATAGATAAGCATCTAAGCTGACTATCTGACTCAGATACTTGAACTGAGTTGAATATAAGTAATAGATAAGAAAAGGTTCACTTAATGCATCAAATTGAGAATATTCTCACCTTGGTAAAACGAGACACACCTGCACATCAACATTAACAAATGGGTGTGCCTAATATTTTACCATGAATACTTGGGGAACACTCATTTATCACTTTTACTTCATCGGTGGTGACAAAATGTTGATTACCATGACAAAAGGGTGTGATGTATTATGCTTAGAAAGTGAGAAAAGATCAAAATAGCAAAAAAGTAAATTAAAATAAGGAGATGGAACAATATGGATAAATTCGGAATTATAGCTTATGCTTCAAATAATATAGGTGATGAAATTCAAACATTGGCACAAATGAGATTCTTACCGCAAGTAGATTATGAATGCGTTAGAGAAAGAATTAAAGATTTTAAATCAGATAATAATGAAAAAGTTAAACTTATTATGAACGCATGGTATATGTTTAATCAATCATTCTTCCCACCACCAGAGACAATTACTCCACTTCTGATATCAATGCACTTTACAGATAAAATGATTAAGAATTATTTTAATAAACCTGAGATTCGTAAATGGCTGATTAAAAATGGTCCTGTCGGAGCGCGCGATGTGTTTACGTATACACGATTACAAGAAATAGAGATACCGTCATATTTTTCGGGATGTCTAACACTTTCGCTTCTTCCTAATGAAAAGTTAAAAGCAAATAAAAATCATAAATACGCACTTGCTGTTAACTTAACAGAGGAGGAAGTTAATATTTTAAAAAATAAAACAAACTTACCCGTGTATAATTTTGGCAAAATGCTATTCGGTATGTCGATGGAAAACAGATTGAGACTTGCTAAATGCGTGCTATCGCTTTATCATAATGCAGAAGTTGTGGTTACGCGAAATCTACACACCTCTTTGCCTTGCTTAGCTTTTGGCACACCGGTGCTGCTTCTAACCACAGGAAAGGACGGTACCCCACTTGTTAATAGATTTGACGGATTGCATCATCTTTGTAACAATATGACACACGAGGAATTTATATATGATTTAAAACATTATAATATAGACAACCCTCCGCCAAATCCTCATATATATAAGGAAATGGCAACAAAACTTGTTACAACTTGTTCAGAATTTACAGGATATGATAGCAAGAAATCTCCACTAGAAGATGATTTTGAACCATTATTTGAACTCATAAGTTTAATGCAGCTTGATAAGCATCAGATTCAAAGAAATCTTTATTATGCAAACACGGAGCAATTATTTCGAGCATTAGTAGATAAAAAATACTCTTTGAACAGTAAGTACAGAATTATAAATGATAATCAAATCAATATAATTAAATAAATGATAAGTCTATTCCCCCAGCTATGTTGGGGAGAATAAAGTGAGCAGTGGCGTTAAGGTTAGTATAATAAAGCCTCCTGCTAAGATGAGAATGGTGTCGCAAGCCAAACTCAAAAGATGGAGGCGGTCCAAATGGACAATAAAAGTTTATCACATACAAAATGGAAATGCCAGTATCATATCGTGTTCATACCAATGTATAGGAAGAAACAATTGTATGGGCGACTAAGAGAGGATGTCAGAGAAGTGATTTCAACGTTATGTAAGTACAAAGATGTAGAAATAGTAGAGGGAGCAGCATGCCCAGATCATGTACATTTATGCGTATGTATTCCTCCTAAAATGTGTGCATCAAGCTTCATGGGATATCTAAAGGGGAAGAGTACCTTGATGATATATGACAGACATCCAGAGCTGCAAAGTAAATGGAGCAAAGCATTTGGGCACGGGGGATATTATGTGGCAACGATAGGCAATATTACAGAAACTGCAATAAAGAAATTCATTAAAGAACAATCAGAAGAATCAAGAAAAGAAGACAGTGAAGGAGCTTCTTTTTAGAGGCAGCCAGTAACAACGCTTGTGATACCCGCCTTTTAGGTGAGTAAGTAATTAGCCCTTTGGAGGGTTATTGACAAACCACCACTTGAAGTGGTGGTTGCTGACTTATATTGTGAACATATTTATGTAAATATATTGGAAACACATAAAGAAAACACATAAAGAAAACACACAGTAGCTCCTGAGGATACATTTATTACCTATATAAGCGGTATTGATACATGGGGAAGGCATCTATCAGATCAAGGAGTGATGTCAACATTCTCACTAATCCACGGGAGTCTGGGATATACCTACGCTTTCCTGCAGGTCTTGCTGCGGCATGACCAATCTACAGAACGGCAAAAAGTATACCTGATTCCTTTCGAAAACACTATGCTATCCCTTAAAAACAGGGAGTATGCTTATGCCAGATGGAATATATTTGGGAATGTCCTGCTGTTTATTCCTCTGGGATTACTGGTGGGAATAACTATAGGGGGAGAAAAGGAGGTTTTCTTACATTTGGGATTGGATTCGTTCTTTTCTTGATTTTTGAGTTAATACAGTATTTATACGCCATCGGTGCTTTCCCAAACCCTTCTAGGTTAACACTTCATCAAATTAATTATTCGTGATTTGGAGGAGTATGCAGATATGGATGTAAAGCAGAAAATAGAGGATTTGATAGAAGGAGGCACCATAGAGAAGGAGGGGTATCGGAAAATAATACAGTATGGTATTTGTTTTTACCGTAAAGAATGTTTTGTCATGTATCAATTGATTTTGCTAATCTGAAATAATGAAGTTTAGTTTTGAAAAGATAACATTATTGATTGAAGCAGAGTTTTAAAATGAATAATTTCATTTTAACATCTCTTGAAAAACCCGGCAGTGCATGTTATTATATGTATAACGTCTTACCAATAATATAGTACATAAGTAGCAACGCGCCCAGATATGCCTCCTGTATTAGTCATATTCACCAATTGTCCTTGCTATAAATATGTGTTATAGTAAAGCGATGTAAGTGATTTAACTTCTCAGGAAAGGTTCATTAAATGGAAAACAAAAAGCTACAAAAAAAGCTCCTATCTATAATACTCGGAGTCATAGGCCTGGTGCTGGTATATTTCATAGGCCGCTGGCTCAGTGGTATGCTATATGGAGGCTCCGACGATTCACCTTCTAGTCAGTTTAGTGCCAATCTTGATCGGCAGGATGTAAAAGCAGCCATGACCGAAGAGGAAATTGCAGAATTATTTGCAGGTATGCGGAAGAGCAAATATGCGGAGAAAGAACCGGAAAATCAAGATAGGCTAAAAGGTTCCGACATTATTGATTTTGAATCCCTTTGGGAAGTGAATGATGATGTATATGCATGGATTACGGTTCCGGGAACTATAATTGACTATCCCATTTTACAGAATGATAAGGATAATTCATATTATTTAAATTACAATATTGATGGTTCATATGGTTATCCGGGGTGCATATATACAGAGGATCTGAATACGAAAGATTTTATGGATTCCAATACTGTAATATATGGTCATAATATGAAGAATGGCACCATGTTTTCAGATCTGCACAAATATGCAAGCAAAGATTTCTTTGATGAAAATAGAGAAGTGATTATTTATATGCCGGATCAGATTCTGTATTATGAAATATTTGCTGCTTATGTTTATGATGACAGACATTTAATGTATAGTTTTAATTTTTCGGATACGAATGTATATGCTGATTATCTGGAAGGTATTTACGACATTCGGGATATGAGTGCTAATATCAACCGGGAGTTTTCCGTAAGCAGTGAGGATAAGATTATTACACTGGCTACATGCATTGCCAATCAGGACGATAAGCGTTTTTTAGTGCAGGCAGTATTAAAGGAAGAGTAATATGACATTAAAGAATAAGAGAATGGATACAGGCAGCAATGAAGATGAGTTTATAAATGAGTTTGACATAATGGAGTTAACGGATGACGATGATATGATCGAAGCCGATAGTAAAATGCAGGAAGATATTACATTTGAGGACACCTGGTTATCAGGAGAAGATATAGCAGAAAGTAATGAGTATGGGATGCAGAATGGCGGCAAAGCCAATACGAAGAAACTGAATCGTGTTCTCGTTGTTGTATTTATTATTTTTTCCGTCCTTCTTGCTGCCGTGATTTTATTTGGTTTATACCGTATGAAAGGACGCAGCAGTCTTGATGAACATGCTATGCTTCAAGCAGAAATGGTATTATTGGGTGAACAGCTCTCCAATCAGGGTGAAGAACAGCACGGTCTGGAAGATGGGCAGGTAGCTTATCGTGGCAGAATATATGAATATAATGATGATTTACTTACCTTTTTATGTCTGGGAGTTGATACCAGAGAAGATATAAAGGTTGAAAAGATTCCGGGAGAAGGCGGACAAGCGGATACCATAATCCTGATTGTCATTGATGAATTGGAAAAACAGATAAAGATGCTTAATATATCCCGGGATACTATGACGAAAATCCAGATTTATGATACCAGCGGGATATATCAGTATGAAAAAGAAGCACAGTTGGCGCTGCAGTATGCATATGGTGACGGCGGAGAAAAAAGCTGCAAATTGATGGAAACGGCAGTATCGAAATTGTTATATGGGGTTCCTATACATGGATATGCTGCGTTGGATTTTGAAGGCATTTCAGACATAAATGATGCGGTAGGTGGTGTGGAAGTGACGGTTATTGAGGATTTGTATAAATTGGCACCGGAACTTGCAGAATTTTATATAGGGAATACGATTATCCTGGAAGGTGAACAAGCTCTGTATTATGTACAGGTCAGAGATGTGGAAGCAGAAGAATTGGGAGCCAACAGTCTGCGAATCGAAAGGCAGAAGCAATATGTACTTTCCTTCTTTAGCAAGATGAAGCAAGAGACAAAAAGAAACTTAAGCTTGCCTCTTACATTATACAGTACGGCGGAAGATTATATGATTACCAGTATCACTGCCGATCAAATTGCGTATCTGAGTACGGTGGTCCTGGGATGCAGCTTTGATTCGGAGGACATGATCTCCATATCCGGCAGTATAGAGAAAACAGATGTTTACGAAGAATATATAATAGATGAACAAGAATTGTATGATTTGATTATTGATGTTTTTTATAGAGAAATACCTTGAGTTTTAAAACAGCCTTTATTATGGTATTAATATCAAATACTGATATTGATATATAGAAACCAAATGACAACCCAGAGAGGAGGACTAAGTCCGATGAAAAAGCTTTATTCTTTGATTATGGCCGGTGTTTTGATGGCAGCGCTTGTAGTTCCTGCATTTGCGGCACCAAGCCCAGCAGCAGATGCTGTTAAAGCAGGTTCTAATGTTACTGTATCTGTAGAAGGTGTTAGTACAAAAGCTGCAAGCCAGCCTCTTGCCAAGGCTGTAGTTGAATTAACAAAAACTGAGGAACACATGAAGAACCTGGGAATTGCTGCTTCTGATTTAGTTGTTGCAGCAGTTTTGGAAGTTAGTTTTGATGGTGAGATCCCAGCAGGTGGAGTAAAGATTCCCTTTGTAGTAAGTAATGCAAAGTCAGGTGATTATGTTTATATACTTCATAGAATGGAATCTGGCCAATGGCAGGTAGTAGGACAGGGATATTTAGGCGCTGATCTGACTATTACTGGTACATTTACCAGCTTCTCACCTGTAGCACTTGTAATTGGTGAAGCTCCCAGTGGAAGTGGCAGTACAACAAAAGCTCCTAAAACAGGAGAATAATTTTAACTAAACCATTAAGAATTTGATTTATATTTAGAGTGGTGTGGTTTCTATCAGGTTCTCCATCTGTTTTGGCAGGTGGAGAATTTTATGTAGCGATTATCAGGTCAACAAGGATGACGTTACTATACACAGCAGTCGCTGTTCATAGTAACCAGATGGCTCGCATTAAGAATACCTTGCATTCTTGCAGGGAACGTAATGATATGGGGAGAGATTATGTACATATTGTATTTAATTGTCTGGGTAGGGTATCTGGCAGTGCTTACCTATATTGTTCTGTTTAAAGGAACATGGGATAATACGCAGTCTTTTATAAAGATGCTGCAGCAGTCGGAAGGGATAACAAAGCGGCAAAAAGTGTACCTGATTCCCTTTGAGAGTACCAGAATTTTTATTGAAAATTGGGAATATGCATATGCAAAATGGAATATATTTGGTAATATGCTGTTGTTTCTTCCTTTTGGTTTCTTACTTGGTCTTGTCCTTCATGGAAGAAAAGGAGTATTGACTACTTTGTTTTTGGGTTTTATTACATCATTTAGTTTTGAGATTATCCAGTATTTATATGCCATTGGTGAATTTGATGTGGATGATATTATGTTGAATGTATTGGGGGCGATGTTTGGATTTTTCCTGTGTGAGATTATAAACAGATTAGTAAAAAGAACCCACTTATGACTATTCATATATAGAAAAAGCCGACGGGTTTCCCCATCGGCTTACCTTATTGTTGATTTATAATTAAAACTGCCCCAGGATTTACGAAGAAAATTGAATCTACCGTTTTTTAAGAAAGATAGAGGAAGATGTTGGTAACCATATCAGCCGGAAAGCAACTGTGAGGAATGAAAGTCCACCCGGAGACCAGGCACAGTTCGACTGGTCAGAGTACGAAATCCTGATCGGGAACTGTTACGACTTATAACCATTTTATAAATAATTAATATCTTTTTCCTGTCAGAGATGCTATAATACATCTATCTGACAGGAATCTTTATTTTTTTCAGTAAAAAGCAAAGCGGATTTACCGTTTTGAGCCGAGTCATATTAAGTTCTAAATGCAGGGTAATTTCACCCACTAAACGCAAAAAGCAATAGGAAATAAACAAAATAACAAAGAAAAGAAGGGGATGTACCTTG
>Ga0153948_1000489_pt1 | contig 21536 bp, 29 predicted proteins | sample TSNJ032MetaG_FD_104696 | JGI IMG/M metagenome (GOLD analysis project Ga0153948, IMG submission 104696) | Attine ant fungus gardens microbial communities from New Jersey, USA - TSNJ032 MetaG | ecosystem: Host-associated > Fungi > Mycelium > Unclassified | place: USA: New Jersey, Wharton State... | reverse complement strand
CTACTTCACATTCTGTTAGGAAATGATACTAGCATTGTACTCTTTTATTAATGCCTCACATCATCTATCAAATCTGAAGAACCATCTCAGCAACCATCATCTGTAACAGCTGCTCGTCGAGAGCAGCGCTGGTGTTGACGAAGCTAACCTCTATCCTGCATATGCCGATTTCTTTTGGAAGAAATTGATTTTGCCCCCTACCACCAGGGTGTCGTCCATCTCGAAACTAATAGTGACCATGATCTCCATCCCTATTATGCTGCCGACACTGTTGGTCAGGGGTTATTCTATCTCCTTTCTGCATAGCCAATTTGCCCCTCGATATGTCGAATTCGATGATATTTCTCCCACAAAAAACCAAATTAGTGCCAATGTATGGAGGGTGTAGTCTACAAGGCCCAGCGTCTGAAGTGTATCAGCAGAAGGCATATCACCCAAGGATTCAAGTGTGGGCGAAGTTCATTAGTAGATGGGACGTGATATAATTGGACAACGCGTGAGCTTCCGACTTGAAACAGGATTTCCTCTAGTCGACTCAAGTCCTAAAGCTAAATCATATCATTTACAGATGGCCATCCATCTAAGCTTGAGGTCAATTGGGCCGAAAAAACTATCTAAAATGCATGTTTCTAAGGATAGGAAGACAAACGCATATTCTTCTGCTACACCTAACTCGCTCAAGACCCAACCTCTTCGCCATTCCGAATTGAAATGGTAACTCAGCTCGAAGCGCTAATGAACATTTTGCCTGAGGCGTTGAGCTATATGTCTTAGGCACTCTGGGATCGTACTGGAAAACAGTGGGTTGAGGGTTCACTTTCGGAAAAGTTTGCGGGAATTTTTGCCTCCACCTGCAGCCGCGATCCCAAATAATCAAAGTCCAATTCTTTCAAGATATACAGATTTGCTGATTTTTGTTGCGAACAAAAGATCATTCAATGCATTCACGACCTCACAAGCAATATCTCAAATGTTCAGCCTTCCCGTCTGGCAAGTACAAAGCGAAATTATCTCGAGCGACCTCGATATAATCCGCGACCTCGATCGTCTTTACGTAAGGGAGAAAGGAATAGAACCACGCGCTAATCACTAGCAAGTTAATCACCGACTGTCAGTATCACCCCTGATTATGTATACCAGTTGAAGCCCTCGTTCCAACTCGTTTCATCGACAATAGGAATCACTGGAGAACAAAACGAAGACGTTAAGTTGGAATTCAAAAGTGTCAAATTACATGTCAGGCGTTGAGAACAACCCGTTCACTGAAGGCGTAATTGGACGTTTCAAACGTCTGAAAGATCGAACGACCTTGGGGGAGCGACTGTGTAAGCCTCAATCATATTTTCACATCGTCTCCTTTTCAGCTCAGAAAATGACCAGTGTTTTGTTGTGAACCGCTTCGGAAAACATCCGCAAATGCCTTTGTCAGCGGATCATTAAGACGCTCGTTCGATCCAATTGATAATACATTCATGCGATGAAGCTACTCATTACGACTGCTGGCTTCAGAAAACCTTTTTAACTACTTTATGATCAATCCTCAGATACATCAACCGGGCCGCTAGTGTTTGAAACATTCTCTAAGAACCCATGGTTCGAGTCGTCAAACTCAACACCATCGTTGCTACAGATATCATATGATTGGAAGCTAAGGATTGTAGAGAAGACAACAAGGATTGTTCGAAGTAAATAACGCTTGATCTCGACTCTCCGAGATCTCCGAGATCTCATTTGTTTATTTCTCGTGACTTTTGTTCTTATCTGGAGTCGTGTTATTTGTATCGTCGAATCAAGAGATAATTAAGAGATATCTTGAAATCAATGGTCCCAGTGGCTACAGCCATTTACATACTGAAAGCATGTGAGCTTTGAGTATCGGAACGGCTCGTACTTAGGAATGTGAACTCCGCACTGATGAGGGAAATCGACACCTATCTTTTGGCACGTGTTTCTCTTCTTTTTTTTTTTGATTCAGAACTTCTATTCCCCAACAAGAGAACCAGAGTTAAGATGCGGAAGGCCTAAACGTCAGAGATGTGTCTACAGAAGGCATGTAGCTAGAGGAGGAAGGTCTGGGTGAAATTTGCATGTGTTTCTCTGGGAAATACTGGAACACTCGCTGGGCGGCTCATCTTCATAGGCAAAATATTGGTGTACCGGCGAGTGCTTCAAATCAGAATAGATAGCGTACGATGTGAGATGATAAAAACTTGTCTACTCCCTACAAGCAAAATCCTAATAGTCCACAACACAGATTTCCACTGAAAAACGATAGTGTCAGATGTTCATATCATGTTCAGATCAACATCAATGAGAAGACAGGGATGATGAGGGAAATCATGACAGACGTGGCTGACAATGCAATGGCACCGTTGGAGCCAACGTTCGTGGTCAAAGTCGAAGGAGTGCTTGACGATACGACGACGGCAGTTGTAGCAATCCGCTGAGATGATAGAGAAGGCTGAATGGAAACAGGAATGACAGGGGTGGTGGAAGAGAATGGGGCAGTGGTGAATGACGCGATGAAGATACTGGAACTGGATGGTACGTTGATTACGCTGCTAGTGCTACCAGCGCTACTAGCACCCGGAGCATCAACGGCCTCGGAAGGGTTTACGAGAGCACCCTCACCCCATGGAATGCTATCACCAGTTTCGGGTTGGGTAGCATTAGGCGGAGGAGTAGTTGTACCGGCAGGATCAGAGATAGCGAATCGCGTAGTCCAAGTCTTGTCGGAGGTCTGGTTATTGGTGAACTGATAAAAGTAGACAGCTGAATGCAGGGTAACCTGTATGGCTTATCAGCGAAGTGATGGTTTTCGAGTGTATAAAACCTTACCTGGGGGCAGGTATACCCAAACTGCCCATCAACAGTACCATCTTGACCAGTAGCGACAGCTATGGGAGTTTAAACAAGATGTTTCGTTCAAACAGAGAGTAGGGCTCACTGCTTATGTGTATCATGTCGAAATTATCACCTGTCATGAGCTCGATATTCATATTTTTCCAGGTATCAACTGAATTGGGATCACCTCCCCAGACAATGGGGCATGATCCACCTTCCGGGTAAACGCTCCCAGGAGACGGCTCGCTAGGATTGACTTGGGCACGAGCGAAGAAGACTGATGTCAGAACGGTAACCAAAGTGAATATCGAGATAGAAAACATGGCGTCTTTAGAAAAGAGGCTAAAAATGAACAATATAAGCAGAAATGCGATGGCTGACGGAGTGAACGGGTATAGTAAGTAACTGAAGGAAAGAAAAGACCGGGTGGCTGGCTATGGTTTCCAACTACATTGTCACATGTCAAATGTTGTTACAAACAATCTGAAGCGGTTTCAGGCGGTGCTTCACTTTAGAGGGATGAAATTTACTGTCAAAAATGCTGCAAGGTCAATTCATACATCTTCTCTCTCCCAAAAAGTTCCAATCGTGTCTTAATGGGTAGCTTCCTGTAAGTGCCCTGGGTAGTTCGTGCCGAGATGCCGGACATGAAATCAAATTTCAGGGTTTAACATTCCCAGATGTCGTGGCCTAGAAAAACTCTTCCCTAGATACCCATTCTCCTTTTGATAGACGGATCAAAACCGCACCCCAGATACAGTTGTCTCCACGGATCACAGCATCCCCAAAATAGAACACACTTTCCTGCGTCAAAAGCCATGGATCTGGAAGCAGCTCTCAAACATGAGGGCAGTGAAAAGTTCTACAATGATGTTGAGAATAACATGCTTGAAGAGTACTATAGTATACCGTAAAGACTGTTGTCAATCATGCAAGCAGCTCTCCAGGTGTCGCGTCGTGACAGGTGATCCCATGTCTGGCAAAAAACAGTTTCAAATTTCCTCACGCTGAAAGTTCACAAGTGCAGAATTTCTATGAGAAGACATTGGTTTGTCGGTTGTGAAATGTGCGTTCTCATAATATCGGTTATTCCCGGAAAACTTGGGATACCTTATTTGGACCCCTTTCTTCCCGTGGAAGTGTACCTGTAAGCACGCAGGGACATGCATCAAATGAAGACTCATTGACTGAGCGGTGTCAATGGGTCAGGGTCGACTCCTGACTACACATAGGCAACTTCATCCTAGATCAAACTCTATTGCTGGGACGATCGCAGTAAGTGCGTGCGACATGTTTGATGCTATGATAGGGGATAACGAGCTCGGTGATCGAATTCCCATTTGATACAACTTCGCGGTTACATGTGGATGTGGATATCAAATCAAGCTAAAGCGAGCTTCAAGAACTTCTGGAAAATATTTGCAGCTATTATTCGCGAAGAGAAATTGTTACTTGTTCTTGCATTGTACCCACTCCACTCTTGATGAAGTCACAGTTGATCGGCCCGGACAATCAGACAAATGTTGATGTGGCAAGTCTGTTCTCTTCGCACTTACGAGCATCTGTTCCGTTAAGCAGGATTTTAAAAAAATAAGTATCATTGATCAGGATCGAACAGTTTTCTATTCCTCACGACAGTGTAATCAGTAACCTGTCAGACCCAGGAATTTCGAGGACTTCCACCGTGGCGGCGGTCCTTTCACAGTCGGTGCTCGCCTATCAATGTTGTCAATGCATAAAAGACGCAACGACTCAGACGTCACCCAACTGGTAGACGACTCTGATTTATTACCCAAAAGATAGAGCGACTGCGCGACGAGTATCAGTACAGAGTGTCATGAATGAGTAAGAGATACATACCTCAGACGTCAACCAACTGGTAGACGACTGAGAATATGTGTTACAGGGGGGCGTCTTTAATGCCAGCTGTGCTACATGCCTAAAGGTCTAAGGCAAAGGATGTCATAGATGAATGTGTCAGAGCGTCTCATCCACTGCTGCACGTTGATCCGATGTATTAGGGAAGTGCGCTGGACCATTTTAACAATGCGGAGTAGCCTGTCGACTTTGTGTGACCCCACCTCGAAATCACTCCTCTATGGAAGTTGTCCAGCAAACACCCATGGCCAGTTCTTTCGACTGGAGGAGTAGTATGTGTAGACCTGTCTTGTGCCATCGTCTATCATCTCTTCACCGGGTGTGTTGTCAGGTAGGAAAAACCTGAATCGAGCTATACAGATCCCGAGGTTCTTCGTAACCTAACGGCGCCACGGAGAGGTCATAATATGGAGTCGTTTCATCCCTTCAAGGATATTCTTTCTACTGTTGTATACAGTGGAAGGGACTGGTGTCTTCTTCCGGGGCCTGATGCGGTGAGTCGTGTTTTTCAATGAGGATGACCGCTCCAAAATCAGCGTGGCCTCCTTGGTTCGAGATCCTCTCCTTTTTGTGACATGAAAACCGACCATCCATCGTGCGTTCCCAGAGGAAATCCCTTTCAACATCATGGGCGCGTTCTCATGATAAGAAAAGAATTTCATAGGCCTTTAACGATGGAGAAAGGCTTGCTCCTAAGCCGTGAGAGGACGAAAATTTCCAACTGTCTTGTACAAATTCTAGGTCCCTTTCGCTTCACTCGCAGCCGAACTGGCCCACGTTTGACCTCATTTCCCCAAAAAAGTGGACCACGCTGGACAGCTGGACAGACATCGCTAGAAGATGATCTTCAATGATCTCTCCTATGTATGGTCTTCCCAGTTCCCATGTGTGGTGTATGTGTCCCATTTGGAAGGTGTCGTATGACTGACCGGCTTTTCTCCCCCCGAGTTCATCATAACTGGCCGTACTCTTTTGGTCAAGTATGTGAGTAATAGATATGAAATGGCTATCAGAGTCTAGTGACTTTTTGCTCCCGAATTCGGCTTCATAGAAAATCCCAGAAAATGCGAGTCTTCTCTTTCGCTCGTCAAGTTATTCGTTTCATAAAGATTTGAGAAAGAGCTCTAATATCAATCACAAGAGGCCAGCATCAGGACGGCTAATCTTGCCCGCTTCTTGTTCTTCTAATTGTCGGACAGATGAGCTGTCAGGAAGGAAAATACATTTGACCTGGCGTAGACAACCTCGCCTTTACCCCCCCTGACAAAGAAAAAAAACAAATTAAATGTCCACCTCAGGGCCTACTTACTGAATTGAAAACCCTTCATTTAAGAAGTCAAAGACACACCAACAACCGAGCTGTCGAAAATAGGGGGGTGGGGGCAATATTTTATTACATATCTCTTCGAATTACCAAAATAGCTTTTTCCATTTCTAGATCCGAAAAACATTCACCGATATATACATCAAACGCATGAAATACATCTGACAAACACAAAGCTTGTCTCAAGAAGCCTTAACTCCCCCCTTCCTGCCTTATCTGCCAAGAAAACCAGGAGCTGCCAAAATTCGTGGTGGTGTGGCGACCGGGTGTGAAGAGGTAGGCAGGTCTGTTCCCATGACAGGAAATCTGGACCGCTCAGGCCTTCATTCTCTCTACACGTCACTCTTCGTATAACGTCAAATGCTAGTAGTCTCCTTCCAGACCCAATTAAATTACCAAGCACGTCAACGAGGGGAAAAAAAACTTAATTACAGCCCTTTATGGGATAGTTCATACACGAGTGGAAAGTGAAAAGAAGGCTATTAAATCTGGCTTGTGCTTATGTAGGTCTAGGCCCCACCAGACCGGTCCATAGAACGAAAGTTTTCCCTTTGAATTATGATGTCGTTCAAAGTACGGGAACGAGGGTTCCGTGTGTTGAAATAGGATATATAAAGGCTCCAACAACATCTTGTCCCTAACTCTGCACCATACTACTACTATACAGACTACAACTACATAAACGCGAAAATGGCCCAACAAAAAAAAGTCTCATGCCAAATCTCAAGAGCATATCAGACAGGTATGAAGAAGAATTATAAAAAGCCCGTGAGGTCATGGATATATCGTGTGTTAACTGGTATACTGAAAATAATCAACCATAGAGTACCTTGTGCCACTTGGCGAGAAAGCGTGCAATAACACCAAAATGAATATGACAAAAAAAACTGGGCTGTCAGGATGATTTGTCGTGTGAAACTCCCAGAGTGCGTAGACATGAGATGAGGCGGTGCCTAGCGATCCTCGTCCATATCCTCGTCCTCACTGAATAGGCTGATGCCCGTTTCTGCTTCAGCTCGACGATATAATTCCTCTTGTTGCTCTTTATTTTCCGTGAGGTTCGCCAAAGAGCAAAGTGCCTCAGCAAGCAGATAGGATAATTCCAATTTCTCTTCTTCAGCCTCTCTCAGGTAAGACCAACGAGCTTCTGCTTGTGTAATGCGTCGGGCCTCACTAGCATCCAAGTCTTGCTGCTGTTTTCCACGAGTGAGGGCGCTTATCATGACCCCAGTGTCTTCCTTTTCATCTGCCTCCTCCCTCTCGTCATCAATATTCATCAGGATATCTTCGGTGTCTTCTCCCTCAGGCTCCTGTTCGTCGTATGGCAAGTCATCAATGACGTACATTCTTGCCTCCTTGAAAAGATTGACAGCTTGGAGTAAAGCATCCCTGGCTTCTTGCGCTTCCTCACTCTGGAGGAGCGATCCGATAGCTTCCTCGCTTCCTTGGTTCATGCTTTCCTCGATCACTTCGGCAATAGTACTACCAATCACAAGGCATGCCCGGCCACGAGCTTTAGCAAGTAAACCTTGTGGTATACTGGATCGAGGGTCACTCGTGTCTGTGGAGGTCGTTGATCCCGACGCAGTCGCTGTGCTTCTCCCATGAAACCTATGTGATCGGGGGACAAGAATCTGGCTAAAGACCGAACTGGCATAGTTGGCCCATTCCTTTCGCTCCTGGGGATCTGATAGCTTTTCTGCGAGAAGTAGCACTTCGTCGGCAATTTCGTAAAGCGATTTAGACCGAGAAAAGTGTGGAGCAACCGTATTGCGAGAAGTGCGTGCAGAGGTGCTGGAGCTGTGTGGCATATGGAAAATGCCGCGATAGAAATGATCCGCGGCAATTTGAAGAAGACCATGAGGCGTAACGTCGATCAGCAGCATTTGTCTGGTGATAGGAGGCCTACGTCCATTGATCAGACCAAAAAGACTGTCGCGAGGCCAGCGTGGCTCGTCGTCCCAGATGGTACCGGTCTTGAGATAGTCAGTATTGGTCGGAAAGGGAGAAAGGAAAGTAACAGGTCGGGGAGGTGGGGGGTCCTTCCTGTAACGATCGACCATTTCGGTTGCAAGTGCCACAAGTGTCCGTCCCCACATGACGCTCATACGCCAGTCCTCGCGGGGTGGGGGCGTGTAGTCGTCAGGCAAGTCATCCATTCTGAGTGTGCTGGAAATGGAGCCCTCAAAGCGACTGGGAAGGTTTTCACCACCCTCAAACACGTCTAGAGCTGCGATCCAGTAGGGGACAGGAATAGAGGATTCATCAGACAAAGCAAGATGAGGACAGGCAGCAATCAGATTTCCAAAGAAGAAGAGGGTTGAGCCCAGCAAGGTGTGGAAGGAGGTGCAAATCTCAGTTGGGTATGTCGTATGTTTGATGGGGGGACTAGTCGTGAATCATGGGTCAGATAACCCTTCAAATAAGCAAGTATACCCACGAATGGCGAGAAAAGGAGGCTATTGATCGAGTTGCATGTTCCTGGGGTTGGTCATCTGAGGGAAAGAAGAGAACTGAAGGGTCAGGATGAACGAGGAGGCATCGATGACATTCATGGATGATGGCGCGGAAGAGAGGAATGGTCTCGGCTGGTTCGCTGGCTGTATGGCAATGGGGTGAGAATCACTGCGATGCATAAACGTTCAAGGCCAGAGAACGCACAATCATATCGTTCACAGGCTTTGACAAAGAGTTGTTTGATGTCAACCCAGTCGTCATGGGAGAAGGAAGACAATGGGCCGCTAGGACCAGCAGTGGTTGAAACGTCCATGATTATTATGCGCGTTGTCCAAGTTGTAGGATCGTCGTCAGAAGAATCACTGGCCTGCTGTGGAATTGCGGGAATGTATTTGTAGTGGTGTGAGTGGGCCTGGTGTTTGGTCACGAGTGCTTGTGCGCGTCTTGCCGCGTCGAGGACTGTACTAACAAGATATCTGAGTCTGGTTATTGTTCATGGGATGGCTGGCTGATGACGAACAAGGATCTCTGTCGTTTTCCGAGTCACTGCTATCTGGAGGGCTCAATCGGTGTATAGTGTGTGGTGGAACAGCGGGGACGGTGGCGCGCCCATGCTTCCGGGTTTTCCACAGACCAATAGGACGTGATCGTTGGGAAAATATGGGAGGTCTTAATTCATGGGGGGATGACGAGGACGACGATGAGGAGGGCATTATTGAGTGATGGCGGGAGGAAGAGAAAGACAAAGAAACCGAGAACGGCATGTTTGTTTTGGGCTTCGCGAGGAAAAACAGACGATAACAGGAGAATATATAAGTTTTGAGCTGGTGATCCAATGGACCAGCTCAGCAGTCTAGAAATTCTCTCCAAATCTCTCTCCCCGTCCGCCGATTCAGCTCATGAGGGTCTAGACCAGATCCAAGATCCGCTACCATATATAGCCCAACTAATCACGCCGCCGCCGCCCCCCTTTTCCCCATTTCTGCCTCAAAAACCCAGTCATGTATTCGTAAACTTCTCGGTTGGCTCCTCGCCGGTCAATCGAGTGATCACTGTCCGTCATAATTAGAACCGTCCAATGGTCGAGGCCCTGTGCTGCGGGGTTGATCCACTATATCTCTGGCCAATCAGACACCCCCCCAGCCCGGTTGCCCCCGGAAAAATAATGTAAAAATAGGGTAGTGCGTACCTATCAGTAAACATTCTGAATTGGAATCGCCGTACACGGGCCTTTGTCAGCATGTCGAGCAGGTGGGCACTGTTCGCAAAGTGGACATTGTCGTCCCCACTCCCATGTGCCAACAAAAAGTCAATGTTGTCAAATCCAGTCACATCGGATATCGATGCGTTCACGTAACCACCGGGATTGAGTGAAGGGAGATTCATATAGCGCTCAGTGTAAATTGAATCTGGGAAAACATCGTAACTGTAAGCCTAAACAGCAGTCACTTGGGTCTCACCATAGAGCCGCCAACTCGTCACAGGCTAGATAGTTTAGAATTCAGTAAATTCCCGGGCAGATTGCAGACGGAAAGCCAATCAATAAGACGCTAACTCCGCGAGCCTCCAAAGGTCTTATTAGTCTACGACCTCAACCAATCAAACCTAGCGGTCCAGACTTTGGCCTCTCATAAGGACGCCGGGTTGTGGACCGAGCCGAACAAGGCGTGATTTACATCGACACTTGCATCCTATCGACTAGTGACCAATAGGAAGCCACCCGACAAAAAGCAGACAGACATCCAAGGCCCCGTTTAGACAATATCATACATGTCTAGCACGGTCTGGCCCAGTCCAGATGCCGCCACTTCAAAGTGACGTGTCCAATTCACTGTAGATAACAAAACCTATGCTTACCGCAACAGCCATGGCCAATGAATGTATACCAGCATTAGCCTCTGCTATCTTGGAGCTCATAAAGCCGCCATAAGACTACTCATCGTCATCAACCCAAGTGAAAAGAACACCTTGTCAACTCACCCAGCCCCAAATTCCTATCCGTTTCGGATCGACGTATTCCTTCAAGGCCCAGGCCCTGCATGAGGAATCAGAAAGGATGTTCCAATTTACGTTGGACCAGCATTCGATAGAAGCCTGTTCCATTGTGACGAATGCTGTAGGCAATGGCTGACTATATCAAAAAAAAGCATTTGGCTTTCCGCAACATCGACTCCAACTTCATCCATGCGGAATAGTAGAGATGCAAGCCTCGCGGATTCGAAATTCGAGATGAAGACTTCCTCAGCCAAAAAGGGGAATACACACACACCTAGCTACAGCGATTTGATCCACTGTTTCCCAATAGCCAAGATTATCCTTCACTGTATTTCGCAAAGTTCGACCTCTAAAACCAGTACCACGGCCGTCGACCACAACCACGATATATTCAAGACCGCAAGCAAGGTAGTCGTGCCAATCACGAACGAATTTGAGATCAACCAATTGGGAGCCTGGGCCACCGTATCTAAAATTGAGATCTTGTCAGCAGAGGCTAAATTAATCACGAGGATAGTCGATCATGCACTCGTCACACTGTAACGTCAAGAACAAGCTGCCAACGGGTTGGACGTGTTCTAGCTCTCAGATTAAGTTCATTGACAGTAGTACACTCAATAGAAAGTCTAGACCTATATGTCAAGCATATGAAAAAGAAAACAGTTTTTTAGAGTCTCGCAACTCTAAAGCACCATCAAGGAATTGGTAGCCAGATACCAACTCTAGACCACATGACAGCAGCCAGAAAAGGCAAGTTATTTACCAGCCCGCAGAGAACCATTCTTTTTCAAATATTTGAGAAGACTCACACTAGGAAAAGGACAGGGTACCTCGTTCTCCCTGAATCATCCATCCTAGGAGAGCGAATTTCCTTGACATTTAACTCTTGAGTCAATTCGCATTAGGTACCGAAAAGCCAGTTCAAGATCAAAAAACATACCATAACCATCATTGACAAAGACACTATGCGTGACTGTGGGCGCCTCGTATTCTCTTGTAATATTCTGTAGGCCTTCATTGTTGGTCAGTACCAGTTCAAAGCCTGCTTACATCAATCAGTCAGCTTCCAACATTTTACAGCGATCACAAATTACTAGTGTCGTTCGTCTGCATGACTTTCTGCCAGGGTACTCCGGGTCCTTCATAGCTCAAGACATAGAACCCAGCCTGAGGAGAAAAAGCTGATTTGTACCAGGCTTCTTTACTGGTGTCAGTAAGACTAGTAGGCTCCGCTGTCTCCGGGGAGCTGATAGTTGGAATTGGGACAGAAAAAATGTGGCGTTCAATTGATGAAGGATTAGCAGCTTCGAAATATCTAAGAGGGAGAATCATGAGTTTCATTAAAAAGAGTCCGACATGCAACCCACACCACGCCTTTCTGAGCGTCAAGGCCCTTGATACCGCCTGTGACTTCCCAATTTCCAGACGTCAGGAAACGTGGTGAATCAGAGTTTGCAGGACTGAAGAGTGCAATATGGTTATAACCTTCAGACGAAGGGACAATATCAAGGTATGCAGCGGCTCCAGCGGTACTCAAGGTTGTTGGAAGTGGATATACAGTTTGCTCCTGCATGAATAGAGCCAATCGATAAAATAACTCTTCAAAAAAGCCAGAATGTCTTAACTTACAGCATCTATCCAACCATCATCACCTTCTTCGCCGGCTCTCCCTAGCTTCCTCACTACACGGCCATACGATTTGGACCGAGTGGCGTCAAGGTTGAATAAAATAACATTTCCGTCGTCTGCATTTCGATTCACTTCTTTGATGAGGAGTGTTGCATTTCCCACCCAGGCTACTTCTGAAATAATGCTATCAGTGGTTGACTTGCGCTGCTCCCAGTCCAAATCAAAAATTGCGCGCCCAAGTCCAGGAGTCGTTGACTGGTCTTTGGCAAGGTAGAGATCAAGGTCGAACACATGGGCAGTCACGAGGGGATTGTTGTAGCCAGGTTTGGGGTATTTCATGACAACGTTAGTAGTATAGGGTATGACTGCATTTGAGTCGTCTGTGGGGTTATAGATGGGGAAAGTGTATTCCGGGACGAGAGTTTCATCAAAAGCCAAAAATGCGATTTTTTTGGAGTCCGGCGACCACCAGAGAGCGTGATCACCTGTAAATACCTCTTCCTCGTAAACCCAATCGGGAACTCCATGGAAAAGAGAAGCATTTCCCGAGGTCGTTACGCGTATAGGGTTAGAATTAGGGCTATATGAGAAGATTCAATTCCGCACGGGCTTGGGGCACATGATAAATGACTAACGAAGCATCTGGCAGAACGAAGAGATCGTTTTCAAATACATAGGCAATAGCACTCCCGGTAGGCGACCAGGTGGCATAAGCAGTTTTTGAAGGGTTGGTTGGTGGAATGATAGGATGGGTAGTCTTCGCTTGGATATCGTGCACATAATAATTGCCAAAACTTGACCAACGCCATTGCTGTTAAGATTCGTTAGGAAAAGTTACCGAGACACAACCATGAAATGTGGAAGACTTTTCTGGGATCAGCTTTGATGAGGAGATACGACATATCAGGCGAAAGTTGCCATTGATACCACGTCAGATGCTGCCCATGTTCCTAGAGAATACTCAAGCTTCATTGAAGACGATCGACATATGACGTTCTTACGTCCTTAACATCGCTAGTCTCAACGAGGATACGCGTAGAATTCCCTTTGAGGTCCACTAACTGGATAAAACGACCGTCTTGTATGGCATAGACACCATCACCAGCTTGGATGGAGAATAAGCACATGCACCTAGAAACGAATTGTAAGACGTACCCTCTGGGACCCAACGAAGTCCTTTCCTCACAGGAAAAAAGGTTCCATTAAACACATGGTCCATGGTGATCTTCTTCACGCCAGGAGGATGGTATGTCGGGTTTCCAGAGTATGTATATGCGGCAATAATACCGATGAGACCAGAGAACGAGACCAAGGTGAGCAATAGATAAAGAACGAATTTTAGATTGACCCCTGGCTACCATGAAACGTCCATTATTCGTGCGGCATCTGGGTATCAGTCCGCTTCACATACCAGGTCAGTTTTAGATGCAGATGACGACCATCCAGGACCAGCATCTCCACGTTCTGCGACGCTGGGAGAGGACGGTAGACTCTTTTCAAGCAGGGAATCTTTGTCCGACGCCCTGTCGTATTCGTTGTCCCGGTACGAATCGACAGAGGTTAAGTTATCAATTTGAGTTTCCTTCACAGGAGGGTCTATATCATCTGGAGAGACACGCTGATATGGATTAGCTGTCATAAACAATTCTGAGGCCACCGTCAGTTGTAATAATATATAAACAAAACTGTTACAAAACTGCTGTGCTTAAGCCAAATAAGGAAACTGGTCCCACGTATACTATCTTTCCTCCTACTGCCATTGTATGAATCCATGACAGAAAAATGGCCCAGCAGAAAACCGGCTCGACTAATAGTAACTGGGATCCAGTGCTGCTGATATCTCAGGTAACTTATACGCCTCCTGAACAGCAATAACGAGTTATTTACTTCAATTTAGATTATTTCTTTACAGAGTCTCCATTACTTGACCTTATCTTTTTTCGTAGTTCCATTGTTGTATATTTTTGCCGAACAGGAATCTTTGGCATTTGAAGGGGGTGCTGCAAGTATTGGTGAGCTTCCCCTCATTGTTCATCACAGTCGCAGTGGCATTCATGCCAACCCCGTCAGGCATGGTGATGGACTGGCGGGAAATGGCTGGCAAGCCAACGATCCGAGGCCTTAATGGTACCTCTCATGGTTATGCATGGAGTGGTGGCAAGATGATTGGTGTTGGCTGGAAGAGCGATCAATGGAGTGGTCGAACAGATCCTTTGCGGGCATGGATGATTGCAATTTGCTGGCTCGTGGCTTGTAGTGCAGAGTAAGTAGGGTGGATTAGTATGCAACCATGCAGTCAGCTGATTCAGAGCTTCTCTCCTAGCATATACTACCTGTATATTCTCGTCCGAAGACCTCGTTTGATCCTCGATTTTGCCCTGACTCTCGTTTTTAACCACATTGTTCTCACGATTTATTACTCCGCATCGATACCGACGTCGTTGTTTTTCTGGGTAGTTTTGCTTGGAGGTGCTGCGCTGACTATCATCACAGCAGAACAGCTCTGTATCAGACGGGAGATGAAGGAAGGTCTCAGTGTAGCGCCTGTTCAGGATGGAGAAGACAGGAATGATATAGAGCTAGGAAGTTTACTACCGAGACAGGACTAATTCAATGGCGCCGATGTCCCAAACCAGAGTAAGTAACATCCCCTTATCGTGGAGCATGACAACATTCTTTACGACGGGCAGCTTTGTATACTATGATGGTCCTAAATTCTCGCAGAAGTGAACAAGGGATCCGGAATTTCATATGGTATGTCGAGCCAGAAAAAGAGCTCGTGCACACCCCAGACAGCAGGATTGGTACATTTTTGTGTAAGCATTTTCTCTGTGCCGTTTTTCTCGTTTTTGGGACACAGCCAGCTGTGCTTGTCGTACATATATGAAACCTCATCACAGGCTCACCTCTTTTTACCAGATTAGTGTCTCTCATGTTTTCCATCCCCCGAAGATTCATTAATGTGGCCGGGGAGGGTAGATGATTGCAGCATTTGTTACGAGACTCGTGCCAGAGGCAGAATGCCAGCCTTTCGGAATATCACTGATCTCTACTTCTCTGGTGTTACAATTACTGTCAAAATGTCAATCATCCTGTTGTTCTGGAAATCAAACCGCAAAAATGATGATGATTATATGGGACCAAAAGTGTGTCATGGTGCTAATTGAGAGAAATTAAAATGCCATGCAGCTGCAATCATTCCAACAAAACCCCTAGTATCATTGGGGATCGTATTTGATGGACATGAGGAGAGGATTGGAGTGATTATGTGCTAAAACCCGATGTTTCGAACGCCCTCGTGGACTTTTTTTGACAACTCGGGTTTTTCAGGAGGTGGGTGTGCTGTTCTATGCCATCCAGTTCGAGTAAAATTGCTCGGTTGTCTTCATCACGTAGGACGCTGGTCCATATGGGTTATGTGTTGTCTCCCAGCCCACTCGTCCCGCTGCCTGGACAACCCGGGAGCCTTGGCAAGTGCAAATCCACCTTGTCAATGCTTCCTTTCAGAGATTACCCATTTTTGGATTGATTCTGTGCCAGAAACTGAAAAAAAAGCTGAGATTGGGTCAAACAGCGGACAAGAGGCTGATAGTGACCGACCTATACACTGTTCTAGGTTGGATATCGGACTTACTACTGACATCTTCAAAATTCAGGCTCTAGACTGCCAAGCATCCCTGTCGCATCACTGTCTAGCGGACACTCCTGCCTTCACCCAGTCATTGACATTGATAACTGTTTCTAGATAAGATAAATTTGGCTGAATAGCTATGATTCTTCATATGGTCTTAAATGGTAAGCTGAAGATATCCCAAATATGTCGTCATCTTGGCCAGACTGTATCCAACTAAACCTGTATGACGCATTAACGACAGTCTCTGCTGAAGCGGGACGAGCTCGTGACCGTAGCCACGGATATGGGGTAATCTGTTTCAGTATAGTTCAGGTAAACTGGCTAACACGCAATGATGGGGGAGAGAGCGCCGGTCTCCACCATCAGGTGCTATCTGAAACAGAAATAAACTATCAGTAACCGTCCATAACAGAATGTCGTTTATGGATTAGTCTCCAAGCTTGAAGTGCATAAATACCTGAGCATACCGACTGTCGAAGAGCAGAATCTTCTACCCACTTGACCTCTCAAAGAAACTTCTTTACTCTCAATATTACCATGAACGCTGTACGCGACACCTTTCTTCTAAACGCTCGTCGTCCTGTTCCCTGACGGTTTCACCGCAATCCCTAGATCAACTTCGTCGCTATTGACCAGGCTGGTTGCACTGACCAACACTGCCACTGCAAGGAAACGTGAGGATCCAACACTTTCCGTACTCGATGACCTTACACTAATCACCGACTTTCCTTCCTTCCTCCTTCTAGTTGCCACTGCGAGCCCGCCCAATGCGACTGCTGAAAAGCTGAAAAGAAGCATGACCTGGTGATTTCCACTGGGGGGGACGAGTTGAGCTTACTTGAACTCGTCATTTTTGAGCGTATTGTTTGTGAATGATGTATATGCCGGAGTGCTGTATCTAGCTAGTACAGAACTCGAAAAATTATGGAAAGGGATTCTAAACTCAAGGAAGTGTTCTTGTTAGGGAATTATGACTTCTCTAGTGAAGCCAGAACGGTAGCAGCAGAGCTTCCATAATTTATCAATCTCTAACACTGCGTCGAGAATCATGCTGGTCTAGTGGTTAATATTTCTGTCCTTCACACGTGGTCTCGGCTAGTTACTCCCTTAGGACGCCTGTCAATCTCTAATTTGCCTTTCCTTAGCGAGCCGAGAAATTCATTTTTCTAGACCTGGCCTCATATAAATTAAGACTATCACGACGGCAGCAGAGGACGTCACCTCAAGAAAGACAATCACAGGTCAACTGTTGAAACTGTCACGCTATGTACCAGAGGAACGAGACGCCATTTGTGCTCTGCCGCGGACGCAGAGCACCACATTAAAAAGAAACTCAGGTTATTTATAATGATTTGCGCTCAACTGACTTTGTACTAGTTTATGATTATTAACTACCCGGGGGAAATACAGGTCCGACACCTCTTTCTTCTCAAAATGAGTGCACTCTCAACAAATGGATTAACGAAAGCAAAGGAATGTACACCGAACCTAATGCCGTTCTACATCGAATACGACGGACAAGCACCAGTATCAACGTACATGGAGGTGAGTGGAGAAAAAACAACGTTCCGGGGACGGACGATGGAGGGGACAAAGGTGGAAGTCGGGCCAGGATACACGGGGCTGGTTATGGAGCAGCGGCAAGAGGGAATAGTTACTGGAAGGCGGATGTTCCGCTTTGTGCAAGTGTGGTCAAGCGACCGAGGGGTGGACGAGGGGCGAGACGAGTACGTTCGGAGTCTGGGAGAGTGGACAGCGCTGGCGGACCTGGTGAGTGCCGTGGGAATACATTAGTTGGAGTGCTCAGGCTGGGACAGATTCATCGGCAGGAAGAGGATATTCAAAATGAGACTTGAGCAACATACTTCCCTGCGGTTAAATGGAATTTGTTTCGTCCATGTTTCGAGGATGACTGTATCGACAATGAGTTTGATTGCCGGAAAATAATTTATCATGCTGAGAGGCAGTAGGTTTGGAATTCAACTAGCCCATTCATCATTCTACCTGGCCTGCATATCGAGAATCAGGTTAATCGGCATTCGTTTCTGCTTTTGACGATTGACGAATCTCTTCTTTCCTCGGCGATTGTCCATGGGAGGACAACGATGGGCATCTCTTTTCGTACCTTGAAGACAATGGCGAGCAAAGCTGATAATGATAACGAGGACCCTTCATATTTTTGTAGCGTCGTTGAAGAGGTCGACATCAAGCTTCATGTCGTCTGGGTTAAAGGCGAAGCTCAGAATAGGTAGCATCGCCGTCGACAAGGACAATATAGATGGCCCCAAGGAGAGTGTGGAGGTCACGAAATAAAAGGAAATGAAACCGAGGGCGTTTCCTATCCTGAGTGACTACACAGGAAGTAATGTACTTCGATGTGGCCATGGATTGTTCAGCAATATCAGCACCTTACCAAAGTTCGTTCCCTTCGATTGTCTCCTCTTATAGAGGACCGACATGCTTGGATCTGTAAACAGAGGTCTATCAAGTGCATGGACATTCATGTTATCGACATAACGAAGCAATTTTGAGGCCTCATTTCGATCCGTAATGTATGCAGAGCTATCTTGTTTTACATTACAGACCTGAAACGAATCACAACAAGGTCTTTGGTCAACTTCAAATCGCCCGGGAGAAAATTATCTTCTCTCCTTTGTATGTCGTCCTCGACTGGACCAGCGCAGCTCGCAAATGTCTTGTATCAGTCTCTAACAAACACTTGATGGGGACTCTGGCATTTTCCCTCTTTTCAGGAAAGAGATATTGCATCAACTCATGTGAAATCGGGAGGATATCTCGATGCTTGGGATCCCATTTAGTCTGGTTTTCCTCGTGTGATTGAAAAATCCAGTCGTGACTTTTTCCGTCTCCAGCATCTCTCACCTCTTCATCGGAAATACCAGGGTTTTCAGCATCAGAATCAAAATCAAGTTCAAGTTCGACTTCTTCCTCGGAGCTCACTTCAGCCCAACTCGCTTCGCTATCCTCTTGATATGTCTCCTCGGAGCCCCAATGGTAAACCACCTGGCTATCAGTAGAAAGTCCCGGATCATTCTTCATGGTATCGCTACAATCCTTGAGAGCCGGCAGTGTCGACACTGGCAGAGGTGATGACACTGACACAGAATTGATTGCGGTAGAAGCTGAGGCTAATTGATCAGTTGCGAGACTTTCCCGCCCTCGGATGATATGCAAATCAAGCTCTGAGGTTAACGGCCGGCTGGTGAATCCTTTCACACTAACATTTCCTAGGCTGACAGGAGAAGGCCATGAGGTATTTTCTTTTCCTTCCACAAAGCCTGACAGATTTTGGGCCGATAACCAAGGTTCGGCTTTGCTCCCCTGTACTTGAGATACCTTTCGACGAGGTGACGCCTCCAATGAAGTGTCAAAGCGAACTTTTTTGAGTTGCTCGGTTGGATCCTGGCATCGCCGACCGATGGTTGTATGCGAGATACATTCTTCTGAAGCAATTCCTGAGCTCCGAGGTTTCCTGGCAGTTAGCTGTCGTTCATTGAATCTCGGCAACACATGGTCCTCTGGAGAAAAACTGTCGCCCTTCCGCTTTCTAGCATTGTTTATCACAATCGAAGCAGGTGAAATGTGGCGTTCTTCCTTCGTACATAATCCACCAGATGGTCCTGATCTTTGTATCAGTTCAGCCATCGACTAATCAATCTTGGCACGTACTTTCCAACAAGGAATGCGCTGAAGAAAGCACCGGGTCTACTGTGACAAAGTCAAAAATCCGCTGAGTATACCGATTCTGCTCATGATGTCAACATGGCACAAAAGGCACAATGCATATATATATAACTCTCACCACCAATCGTTTCCAGGGTTTGCTGGTGATTTTTTTCATTGGTGTCAATAACTTAGGTCAAAAAGAACCAGAGTAAAACATACGTGCGCAGACATGGGTTCTCCAAGTTTGAGCTTCCCGGGCTTACCTTCAACACTTCCTCAGGGACAGGCCAAGCAACCGGGCAATGTCTGAGCACCTCAGGTCGTCAGTATGAATCTGTAGCATAGCCTTGTACCCGTTACGCTTTTCTCGCCCTGTCGGATCCAGGTTGGAAACACATTCGAGAAAGACGCTAAGTTACATATCATTATATGCAGCGTCCGGATTGGAATAACAAACCAATGGAAGAAATGACAAAAAAACAAGCAGGTCAAGTTCTAGTGTTCGTGCTCGAGCGATATTGGAGGTAGATTCTATGCACTGGATGCTTCAAGTGATAGAGAGTAGGTATAATGACAATGACATCACTTCACATGCTATCGTGTCACACAATCAATCATTTTCTGGCGTTGTAGTATAAATACTCTGGACCGATAGGTTCTGACACCATTGCAGTTGGCTCTGTAACAATTCATAACTGTAATGACCCCCATACTCTGTCGTAATCCCATTGCCCAGGTCAATTTTGAGGCATCTAAACTTCTCTCATAACCCATACTCAAAACCCATGGCATAGATCTCCTCCCTACTTCTATTTCTTACAATTGCGACTTCTTTCCTATTTTCATTTTATGTTTATGAAGTAGTCAGTAGACTACCGCGGACTGTGTACGTGCACCGCGTAATAAATTGTTGAACCAAGGCTTACGCTGATCATGAGCTAAGCCATCTATGACCGAGCAGCTCGCCTGCAGACAACCTGTCACACAGCTTGAATAACAACGTTGACCGAAGAAAGTCGACGAGGTTTACTCCATCAGCGTTATTACACTGTATCATTTGAGGGCGAGTTCTAAGCTTACTACGCCGCCGACCCTGATGTGCAGTCGTCCTGACTTGGACATTAGTAACATACCAGATGAGGGGCAAGTTTACGGACCCTCATCTTCCAGAATATAGTCTTTCAATCGCTCTGCCTCTTTGTAATAGGAAAAATCAAAGTCTTCTCCGACAGTTCCCAGCATATTCCCATTGCAGTTCATGTAGACCCCGTTCGTGCATTGAAGAGCCATCTACCAGTGAGGAAGTCGAATATCTGTCACAACTTCAGCGTTGAATGATTCTGGCATTAAAACACATACAAGGCATCCAAGGTTCCACTTGTTCCCCACTCACTACCAAGTATGCCCTCAGGGGCACGTAGGGCATAACTGGATCTCATCGGTGTGATACCCATCTACAAACGCGGCTGTAAGTAGGTGGGGTATACTGTCACAGTTTCTTAGTTGCACACTTACCTGTACCGTAATCCGTCAGCAAAACATCAAACTTCGGTACCTGGTTTAGATCGGCAAGCTCTGCAGGTGTAGATACAGCCAAAGGCTTCGACAGGATAGCATTTTCCGGGGATGTTTTATGATTTCTGGGTGTAGCCTGAGCTGCTGCGAACTCGCTACCGTAGATGAACTTGTCAATCTCAATATTATTTCGAGAGATCAGAAGGCTGGAGTGTCACCTGTATGTATTACACAACATGGACTGTGAAGAAAATCAAGAGCCTTGAGCAATTGTCTTGATACATGTTTTACAACTGGAATAGGTTATTTCTTATCGTGATCGAAAAGAGCGGGGAAGATTCCTAATGCCTAATGAACAAAGCAAAGATGACGACCATGAACGCTATCAAGTTGGAAGCTTTCTTGCATAGTCAAAATGTGTCTGCATCCTGGATGATTTATTATCCTCGTCTGCTCAGCGATACGCTGAGGGACACTGAACTCATCAAGAACGTGCCAGGTGACATAGGCTGTCCTGATCGCAAAGAATCCAGACTCTGCTCTGGAAGAAAAACAGGAAGTCATTAGACGCTT
>Ga0153948_1000488_pt1 | contig 21543 bp, 26 predicted proteins | sample TSNJ032MetaG_FD_104696 | JGI IMG/M metagenome (GOLD analysis project Ga0153948, IMG submission 104696) | Attine ant fungus gardens microbial communities from New Jersey, USA - TSNJ032 MetaG | ecosystem: Host-associated > Fungi > Mycelium > Unclassified | place: USA: New Jersey, Wharton State... | reverse complement strand
GTGATTCAGCGCCCAAGAGGTCACCAATGTTCCTGATAGAGAAGGAAACCTCGTATAAGGGACGGTGAAGCCTTCATGGAGTTGTCAGGACATGGCAGCACAATAGATATGGAGGTGTACTTGCCAAGCAGCGGCGGAACCGCCTTCAACTTGAGGACTGGCTTCCCCACGATCCCAAGCCTGAGAAGCAGCAATATCGCCCCCATTCGTAGGAAGCCTAGTGATAGACAGTCTGGAGTACTCAAAATCGGTATAACTCAACCCAAAACCGAACTCGAAACGAGGCTCAATACCATGCTGCAGAGAAATTAGTTCTCGTTATTGATCAAAACATTCTGGAACCCTCACAGCATCAAAGTGCCTATAATCAATTTCAAGGCCCTCAGTATAGGGGATGGATATAATTCCTGGAACACCGATTCCAGCTATGATCTGAGCGGGATAATCTTCAGGACGCTTGGCAATGGTATAGGGTAGTCTTCCGGAAGGATTCCAGTCTCCGTACAAGACATCAACAAGCGAGTTACCAGCTTCTTGGCCAGGTACACCAGCCCAAAGGACCTACAACAACGTCAGGGATTTAATACAAGAAACGAAGATAAGATATACAGCTGTGACGTTGGGGTGTTGGATCCAAGGCTCAAGTATGAGAGGGCCAACCGAGTGTACGACAACAATGGTATTGTTATTCTGGGCAGCTACAGCCTCAACGAGTGCATCACCACCGTGCCACGCTGTCAGATTTTTTCTGTGGTCAAGTTCTCAATAACACAACGATTGTCATACGAGTGAGCGCATACCTGTCACCTGCATTACCATCAACTGTGATATAACCCTCTCCTGAGTCAGCAGCAATGAAAACAAGAGCGGCACTCTTTTTCCTTGCGACATTACCAGCCCTAGCGAGGTTAAAATCATCGAAGAACCAAAAGACACTCGTATGGTCTTCTCTCGCACGCCTTTGAATCGCTTCACGAGGCTAAGCAGAGTCAGGGAAGTCAAGACTCAAAGGCAGATGTACGCACTGTAATCAGATATGTTAAGTTGGCGGTTCCAGACCCCCACCCCATGTAAAGAACACCATCTAGGCCACCTTGGTCAGGGAATTCATTGGGTCCAGCATGGCCTGGTCCTGCATCGCTTCCAATAAGCACAAGACTGCGTGGCTTCTTCAGGGGAAGAGCTCCTTTCTTGTTTTTCAGAAGGACGATGCTCGCAGCTCCGATTTCGCGAACAACTTTGTCATGGTCGGCTTGAACATCAATATGCTGGTTAACAGAGTCATCGTCTGGCCTGAAAGCATCGAAGTTGATAGCTGGATAATTTGGAGCATCTTGACGTAGCAAATACCACGCGGCAAGAATACGGGTAGCTTGATGAGATAAGTCAGGGACAGGTGATCTACTGCTCCAAAGCTCGTACCCATGTCGTCAACGCGCGCCTCAGGAATGGTCCCATTGTTGACGAAAGCTGTGAGATTGCCTCCAAAGTAGGAGTCGCCACTTTGGAAGGTAATATCACCCGGCATCGTCATCTATTAGCCAATCAGATATGGACACAAGACAAACAGACAAACAGTTCACATCAAGACCGGCAGCAGCTGACAAAGTAGACATCGTCCTGTTGCCACCACTGTGAGCCTTGCTCCTGTTTTCCCATAAAGAAAAAACTTACGCTGACCAATCAGACATGATATCTAGTAGATATTTTTGAACAAAAAAAAGGAAATCTGGTACATAGGCACTCACAGCCCCGAAAGCCGTACTCAGCCTTGACTATATTGTTCAGGATCTTCTCATTTTCGCATGCATAAGTACCGTTGATGAGGTCTAACCTGCGTCAGCAAATCCTTGATACCTTGTCTATGAGCAGTTCGCGCACTGTAGCTGCACATGATACTGGCTACGCCGGCCATTACACTCCTCAAGAATGGATGAGTATAGATCTCATGTTGAGTCCGATCATCGACATTTGAGCTCGAAGTCGTTCGTCTCTGCTCTTGTTCACTAAGACCAGGTCAGTATGCATTTTCACACAGCCTGATGCATCCACCAACTTGTTTACCAGGTGCTTGGCAGAGGCCTGTACGCCAGCTTGTTGCATTCCGAGTATAGTTTCATAGGCGGCTTCCCCTGCCAGGTAAGGATCTGCACCGAATCCTTCCCAGTTTCGGCCACCTCCAGCCACCCGACCTAGGTTCATCATAGGTCCAAGCGCAACATGAACGCCTTTCCCAAGGTGCTCTTGACCCATTCCGACACCACGCTCACGAATGAGGCGCCGGTTAAAAGTGGTGGCAGTGTTTATCCCTGATGGAAAACCTGTAACAAAATCGGCAAAGCGAACACCAAGTGGGGAATCCTGATTAGTCATTAATGAGCACAAATATTTGGAATTGAAGTTACTGTTCAAACCTCGAGACATAAGCCAGGCCACCCCCGACCATTAATTGGGTCAATACTGGGGATATTGCCCTTTAGATCTTAAGTCAATCACACTTTGATTTCCAACTGTATTCAAGATTTACCACACAACGGCCATTCATCCATCCCACACCCGTAGCAACACTGACCTTCTCTTCCAGTGAGAACAAAGAAACCTTTGAAGAAAAATTGACCGAATGTCGGTGATGATAATACATTATTTTGATAACGGTCATGCACCTCACCTTAGCTTTAGCTTTTTTGTATGCGATATCCCATGCTGGACCGAAGTCTGGGATCACAGATGAACCAACCTGTGACACATTCAGTCGTCTCTTTTAAAGTTTTGGTATTCTTACTGGAGGTGGCCGGCTTGGATCTGTGACATCAAAAACCCCATTCACGGCTTGCTCTGATGCCACAGGGAAAGGAGTGAAGGTGGTTGGAGTAACAAGGGGCTTGTTGATCGGTTGGGTTCTAGAGCTGCTTTTTACGGTTGTCAACGGCGCCAAAACCGCACTTGATGATGCGCTGACTACGACCGAGCTTGATACTATGGATGACGATGAGGCCGCAACTGACGTGTCAACACTCCTAGAAACCGATGAACCTGTAGAAACTGCAACTGAAGCTGCCGACGATGAAATGGCATCTCTTGAGGAGTTGCTGGTTACAGCAAGGGCAATCGGAAGGAGCGAAAACCACAGAAACTTGATCTTCATGTTCAGCAGAAGAACGAAGCCGGAGCATAGAACGCGCTGACCTGCTTCTTATATACCTTACTCGTATATACCAGGTGTCTTGTGACTGGTAATATATTTATGATAATGGCGGAGAATCAATTGCGGGGATATGCGGTCTGTTCAGACTATATGTTTCAGTGTAGCCGTTCAGATGAAGAGAGACAAGTCTAGCGTCAGTCTGATACCACCCCTTGTAATGCTCTCGTCATAACCGCGCATCTGTGTTAACCATGGCTGCAGGACTGGAAGCCTTATTATCTCGGAGCAACTGTTGACCCGTTTGCTTATTCATCCAGTGATCAGAATTTCGTTCTTCACCCCACCCCCTGCCGGGCTCAGAAGTCGACAATGCTATCGTTATCTCCATTCTTTCAATGAGCCCATGTTATTCATCTATTGGCATATGATTCAAATCACGTCTGATCCCTAAGACTCGCGATGCCTTTCATATCGATATTTGTGACGGTGCTTCGAGTTCGAAAAATCAGAGGAAATCATCTCGAAACCCCGAATGGGGAGCAGGTCTTGATACGACACGAGACCACAAGACTATAATTTGTCCCTCGCGCCGCCATGACCGCTTCCCCACGTTCTGCGAGCTCGCATGATCTTCTGACATCATTGTATACGTCGTGCAATTGCATAGCGTTTCTCACTGCCGGGTTTCTTTTCTTTGGGTTCAATCTTAGTGGCCCAGTCTCATGTCTGTGGTTAATGTCAATTAATAATCGCTGTCTAACCAACGAGCTCCATTGCCCCCGAATCATGCTTGAGCACGCTGTCAATAGCTAATGCAAATCCGTTCTGATCTAATATTCTTTTATTCAAAAGACCCCATCATCACCAGCCTGAAAAATTCCAAAGGAATGATGGTTGGTGTTCTTCTCTGCTCAAAACCTTGGCTCTCCAAGCGGTTGATTAACCCCTGATTTCTTGACCCGTTCTTCCTCACTCATGAGGGGCATGATACATTTACCAACGATGTTTCAATTCTACAACACTCGACACCTTTGGAGATATTTTCATTGCCGGATTCCGGTCCCGTCCCGCATTTTCCTGGGAGGATTCGCCTTGGTTGTAGCTATGCACGAAGGGCACTCGCTTAGCGGAAAGTGCAGGAACAGTGGCACCGTTATCGTCAAGGGTCAGTGATATGTGGCCGACCGATGGGAATTGATTCCCGCGTCTGTTCAATTCACCCGAATTTGGACAAGCGAAATCAGATGTTGGAACCAGGATGCCAACTTCTAATTTGGACTTAGCTTCGATAATGGTGTAGTTTTGCAGTGGATAGATTGCATGGATGACTAGCCTTGATGTTATCGACTCATAAGCTCTCGGGACCGGAGAGATTGAAGAGAGCAATGATCTAAAGATAGAATGGACAGTTCATTCTTACGACGGTTCACAACTGGGTTCGGAGTCAGGGAGCCTTGTTTGTTTACTCCACCTCTTCGTCCTTCAACCTTGATGCATCACCAGTATATTGTGTTCGAAACAAGACCCTGACAACTCCTATATCACCGAGATTTGTAGTGCAATTAATAAGATTGTCACGCGCCCGCGTGGAACATTCTTGGCTCCAGATGAATCGATGATTCATCATGCCCAGGCACATTCGGTCTATCGACCTCGCCAGTGTTTTGCTTGGAAATAATTTGGTGAATGCATAAACTGCACTTGAACTCTCTAAACGTCGGTACAATCCACAGTTAGTCTGTGTCCATTTTCCAGAAACCAAGTGATGAATTATCTGTGGACATTTTCTTGACCAGGGAATGCAGAGGATTTTCTGTATGCGTGATGTCCTTCCGGGTCGGCATTCCGCGGCAACCTTTTTCTGGTTGTGTCCGTGACACAACATGTCGTTTACGATGAACCGATAGGAAACATCAAAATCAAACAACCGACATCAGGGGTTATAATACCTTCAAGTGGCTCAATTTCCCTGCTCTCTCCCCCACTCTCCCTCCCACTCTTCTCACCTCTCAGAACTCACCCAAGACATCTTCTTTTTCTCTCCATAGATTTCTATGGATCTTTCAAGTCGCAACGCCGAATCAGACTGTCCCGAACGATCCAGACTTTATAGGCTTGGCCATCGGATGCTTAACCAACCACCCCGCTTTGGAGGGCTACCGAGTCAACAGCGACACTGCGTCCCCGAAGTCGAGGTCCAGACTATGCGAACTGACCGGCATCTCGTCAGTCACTACCCCTCCCACTGCTTCAATCTTTCAGACTGACGTTCGCTCAGAGTAACACCCCGGCGCTGGTCTACATATTGTCTTCATTAAATAACATGTCGAGGACGTCAAACTATACTGGTCTTGCCCCATTCTCGATGGTAAGTTGATTTTGTCGCATTCGCTACCATTTCTCATTTTATTTTCTAGCCCGAGGCCAGCCATCCTCATCTTGGTCGGACAATGGGACCTTCTTACCTTCCAACAGCTAGAGAATATGCATCCATGACCCAAAATCATGTCAACTGGGTGTCCGTTAGCCAAAACCATGTATCCATTCCAAATGCCCCTGTCCATAACCATGCATATCCTTCGCACCCAGTTTGGGACCCAATCCCAACCGCTCCGCTTCATCTGTACCCACGTCAGCCTAACAGCCTTCCCCAAAATGGATCATCATTTTTACCTTCAATGTCTCGAACGTCTTACAAGCAAGTTGAAACAATCGAGGCCGCTACACCTTATTCCACCACTACAAAACATGTTGCTGCTGCTCTGCCTCTCAGATGGAGTTCATCTTCGGTTCATCACCCAGACGACAAACCTTCCACTATCTCTAACGACACTCCACCAAAAATTAAAGAGGTCAGAAATTACATTACTCTCATGAGAAAGCGATTTGGTTGCTACATCACTGAGGCCCTTGTCACGAGGCTTATCAGTCCTGAACTCCTGGCGGAACCCCTTCTGTCCTTCGATAACAAGCAATTGGAGATGTACAAAAAGCGTGTGCGATCCTGGTTGGCGGAGACGACAGGAACAACGATATTTGAAAGAATTCGAGTCGCTCTTGAGCCTGGAACTTACCTCGACGGCGAACGATATACTGTACCCTACTTCTGGTTTGTGCTCCTTGTCAGGGAGCTTCTGATAAATCATAGGCACGCGATGGGCTCGGGAACATTTATCGCACTTGGTGCTCGCTTAATGGATCCCTGCAATACATCCTTTCAGTTCTTTCCACTGGAGTCAGCTATCCGTCAGCTGTTGAGGGACATTGACTTAAAACCTCTGTTCTACCAACGGAATAGGGCTTTTCAAAGGTATGTAGTTGGACACTGCAGGAGCAATCACTTGTGTATTGCTACATCAAGTAAGAGCTCTATCGATGATACCTTTTGATAAGGCTCATAGTCCAAATAACTAGATCGTCCAATTTTTTTGCCCAGATTTGACAAGATTGACTACCAGAATGAATTGAGGACCCAGTTCGTTGGGCTGGTAAATCAATGTAACATAATCTCTGGTTTTGTGGCTTTTGTTTTAACGACTTTCATGGGCTTGTAGAAATATTTTACACTGTTGATATAATAACTGCCTGTAATATTTCGTACCATCTTTCCTGTTATCAGTTATTCTTTCTGTTTGTGTTATAGATGTTATATTTTCTCCTTCACGTCGACCCACTTCACATATGTGATTTCAGCGAATTGTGAGGTATGCATGTGTACGTTACAAAAAATTTGCAGCAAATTTGCAGCCTGGTTTTGTTTCCATAAGTTTGCTAATAGATCCTCAATGAAGTCTAGATAGAACAAATTGAGGATGCTGATTATATGGCATACCAGCGAGAGTTTATATTACAGTTGGTCCAGTTTTTCTATGTATGATCAACCCGGCTAGTCGCAAGTTCTTGTATCTTAGATGCCAACTCTGGTATATTGATTATGCATCCAGCATGATAAAATCACTTGGATTATCGTAATTGTCTCAGTGAAAAAAGTCGTTCGGTTGCTGAAAGGCTGTGCATCTAATTTAGGACTAGTCTAATCAGTGTAATGTAGTCACAAACGTCATGACCTGATCTTGTCACGGCGTTACCTGCATCGTGAAATGAATACAGATCTTTCAGATTTCTTATTCCTGATAAGGTTTAGGGAATGGACATTCAGAAGGGTCATCAGATGGACATGTGTAATAGCACTGAACCTCGGCCAACTCCTGACTCTGACAAGACTCTAGTTCAACCCACCCAACCTTTGACAGCCAATTGTCCATCGCTGCATAGAAATGTTATCAGGCCCATGCCCCCGAGTTTTCCAAAAAGTGACTGAAGAGTGGCCGGAACCAGATAAGTGGCCACCACTACCAGAATACAGGCCATCTCGAATCCCCAGGTCATTCAACTTCCTGTGGAATCCGATTTGCCTACGGTGCCGGTTGCAAAATCAAAGTGTCCCCATTTCTGTAGCTGACGCTCTATGTGACCTCGTCTTTCAACAACATCTAAGAAGATAATCCATCCTCAAATGAACTTCTTTGCACCTCCCCTGTCAGCCGCCCTTGGGGATTCAATGAAGACCAGTCCTCATTTATTCATAATATAAAGAGTCTTCGCCTGCTATATCAGCTATCCCCACGATACTCTGCATATATTCTTTGCCCTTTGCAATTGAATATGAAGACCATCAACGCTTCTACCTTCTTGGTGATTTCTTTGACTGTCATGGCCAACGTGCATGCTGTTCCTACTGGGACAACCCCTGATGTGTCAACCACCGGCATAAATACTGACAACACTGGTCGGGGCAATTCATTCACTACCACCAACACGAATAAGGTTGGTGACGCTGCTTCAGAGTAAGTTCTAGCATCACTTCCGTAGATGAAAGTTAATATATCCAATTCAATTAGTGATGATGAGCCTCCGGCTTTCACGAAAACGCAAGACTCCCACGACAACGGTACGACGGGAGATTCTCATTCGGACACAGACTCTAACCCTGGTTTTGATTCTGTTTTCGACTCTGATTCCAACTCTTCTTCCAAATGTCATGATGACCCCGACACTCCCCTCGATAATGAACCTGAATCCTCTGCCTCCCCCGATACTAAATCCGACGCTGGCCACAATCCTGGTTCTTCTCATGAATTGGATACAGGCTCAAATGCAAAAGCGAAGACAACAGCATCTGGCGATGATGTACCCGATTCCATTACTTCTAACAGTCCTTCAACGGATCCCACCGGCGATTCGACTACTGTGCTCCTCGAAGACACTTTCACTGCTTCAGATGACACGCTTGCTATCACTAATTTTGCCTCCGTCTCCGATGATCCGATGACCTGGTCTGTCTCACCTGCCACAATGGTGGCCCTTCCCAAGCCTCGTCCGCCCCCAAGTCCCCCAGCCACAATGATGCCACTTACTAGCACCGTCCCACATCCCTCTGTCATACTACCACTCTCAACGCCAATAAGCAGCGGTGCTTTCAGAATGAAAGTCATCTCATACGAGGGGGCGATCATTGCGTTGTTCGTTAGTGCCATCGCAGTCTTCTTGTGATGAATGTCCCCGTAGACTTTAAGAATATCTTGAACTCCACCATCCTCTCGGTGACACACCATAGATGCGTACATAATTGATCTTTCCTGACGGTATTTATTTTGAGTACGAAATGAGCAATGCAGAACCATAGAGTAATCAGAGAGTATGGTTATTATACAAAGGATTTAGACCAATGCAATCGAAAACCAATCAGGCTGAACAGATCCTCATTCTTATCTTGATTTTGTTGCCATTTCCGAAAGTCACCTCCGTGTCAGTCAATAGAACTTGATAAAAAGGTAGAAATGCCCATGTATTTGACGTCTTTAATGCTTATCTTATCAAGCTAAATACCTTCTCCCAAAGCAGCATCCGAGAGGCCTGGAGGGAAATAGACAAGAGATGACTCAATCAAAAGAGAGAATATTCTCGCCTTGTTTGACTTCTTGCAGTCGGAGCATACTATCATGAGTGAAAACTTATCAAGGTCCTCAACAGCATGATCACATATCGCTCTTCATTGGTGTTCTTCCACAACTAACCACTTCATGAATATTTCTTTCTCCTGTCCAATACGATGACATTTATATTTATGGCATCGGTCTCGACAATTTTTTGGCAACCGGAAAATGACAAAGATCGATCGTAGAGGGATAAGATTAAAACCGAGTGTCGCACCTCTCCAACATACTGTATCTAGCTGACTCTTGCTACAGTATGGATCCTACAATCATGCCACTGAATACCAAGCTTATGACGGGTGAACAAGCCCGATTGACAGGAAAAGCAAGATCAAGACCATTTTGAGATGTGCCTATCGTCTTAGTTTTGTCAATCTATATGATTTTCTAGAATGGATTCTTTACTTATAAAGACATCTTTCTCCGAGTACTGACAGTACGTTGATTCAACACAGTAAATAGAAGAGATTTGGCGTGTTTGATGACACGGTTCGCATCAACTAGATTCAGACTATAGGGTTAACTACTAGGTGCTGTGAGCGTATCACACTTGGTACTATGCTCTGACGACAAAATAGTACGCACGACCAACCATCTCTCATCTGATAAGTTGATTGAACAAAGATAAGACGATATCACTTGACGATTTGTCCGCCTTGCCATCAGATCCAACACTTTGTGTTCCACTGTGGGCCTAGGCTGTATGCTATCCATTGCTTTTACCAGGGCATATGTCACTAATAGTGAGTTTTCCGAAGCCCGGAGCCCCGCTGACAGTTGAGAGAAGCATTGTCAGCATATCTTGGAAAGCAAAGACATTTCTTAGATCACTTGCTCAATCAATGTTGAAAGGGACTTGGTAGCAGTAACGTAGAATCAATCATAAATAAATGTCATGATAAGCTAGAGCAAAAGACGGGGCCTGCGCTCAAGTTGCAGAAGAGAAAGATAGCGAACAAATTTGTTGACTGGACGATGGTGCATCATGATAATGTTTGATAACAGTCGCGCAGGTGAGTACCAACATGGAAGATATGAATTGCTGAACTATAAATTGTCTCTAAAATCCAATTAAAAATATAGATCACGATTAGCAACCGCCATCGAGGCGATTCTTTGGCCACTCGCTCGGATAGTTTGGAGCGTTCCATAGTGTCAGATTGAAATTGGTATATGCTTCCTCATACCTGGCAGTGGTAGGCAAGATTGCAAATCCGATAAGTGACAAAACAGATGTGCAGACAGGGACGTACGTCTCGATGTATTTCATGGTTGGGTAGTCTACCGGGTCACAACCAATATTTATCGCATCCTGCGGCTGATAGACACGAATATAATCTATACTCATTGTCGCTGGCAGTTGCAGATTATCGAAATCAATCCAGCCGAAATTCTGTGAAAAACCCAGATTGGCAATAATGTACTATAATCGGATTGTTAGCCAATATTCTCAAGTACTCCCATGAAATGCACCATTGGCTCCTCAGGTACAGGTCTGCCATGTATCTCAGTTTCTGCATCTGGTCCCATGCCTGCTCCCATCAAGGTCCATGCCTTTGTCCCATCATTGATCCAGGTGACATAGGATTTATCGAAGCTATCACACGTCTTTGCTTTAGTTTGGAAGTAAGAATGAAAACCTGGAACACTTACCCTGGCTCGTATTCGAAGCCGTAGATGGAGAAACACCCCTTGTTGAGCTCATAGCAATCTTGATTCGTGATTGTTAAACCGCTGGTAGTTTGCTGATAAACGCCTAACAGGACATAAATCATGTGGTCGTCGCCTATGAGCATAAACGTGTTGTAACGCACCACCATGATACGAATTGAGCACAGTATTCTGAGCATCGTAGATGATCAAGTTGTCCGAGTTGTTGAGCCATTTATAACCAGCCTGTGTCAGAGGTAGTATTAACCTTGAATGATCACTGCACAGAGGGAAAACCCTCACGTTATATGGTGCCCACTGAGCTGACTGAGAGACCTTTCCGATCCCACTGTCGATCGTAGCCTCAAATACATCGATCTCTGGAGCAGCGCGACCCACATAACTTCCATCGGATCGAACAGGTCCCGGATGAGACTGTCCAGGACAAGTACAAGCGGCTGAAAACCGATTGATTCAATAACCCAATTCTTGCATACAGGTAACACATGAGCTGCGAACTTACAGAGACGCTGGCCAGGCAGAAAGGACTATTTTAGACATCACCGAGCTGTTAGACAATTGAAAAGTCATCAGTGACTTACCAATACGCCACCCCATTCAGGATCACCTCCAACCAAAGCCGCTGCCGGGTTCTGAGCCCCGGGATACGTTTGATTTGGAAGTGTCCCGACATCACAAGCATCATACGAATATGGCCACTGGTAAATAAGAGGTGAGAGATTCTGAATTCAGATGTTATGTATAAATGAAGCCTACCATGCCCTCCAGAGTCGCCCCGAATCCCGCACGTCCTTTTCACAATAAGCTTCCTTAAAAAAAACTCTGAAAGAAAGAAGAAAACAAACCTAAATTTCCCATTGCCCAGCTGGATGCAGAAGTTTAAAAGCCATCAGCACTCCTCAAATTTCCTGCAGTGGTAGGTTCAGAACACTCACACGGCTGGCCATAAGCCACTGATGACGAGATTTCAAAAATTGGAATAGGTCAGCTTATGTAGCTATCTTTACAAGGCATGGCGAAAAAGGGCACAATCTATGTTGGAAAGAGGTGTCTGAACGATAGATACATACCTAACCTTAGTGCCTCCAGGGAGCGTCACTGAAGCTAAGCCCATTGCATGATGTCAGATTGTTGTATTACAGAGTACGACATAAGCAACGCACTTTCTAGTAGACCACCGGTGAAGCAAAATTTATTCCTGAAATCATCGTCAGAGGACATGTTATGATCATTAATGGAATAAACACATACCAAGACTGTATCTGTTGTTGTAGAGAACGTAAGCCCTAGACCAGTTGCTTTTGTGAACACCTTACCATGCCAGATCGATATTTCAAATCATGATTATCGACTGGATTGGCCGGAGACAGCTTCAGTCTGAGCGCTCCACCCTCAGTTGTCACTGAGATTTCATTGAATGACACTCGAGGGAAGGGTCACAATGCGAAAACGAACCCTGTTGTGGGTCATACCACTCAAGATCATTCTAGATATAAATCAGCAAAGTCCAGTCTGAACATTGATAATGTCAAACAGCAACCCACGGTTCCCCAATAATGTAGATCCATGGCTTCCCAGAATGGGTCATCTCCAGGATAGAACGTCCGTCCGTCCTGATTAAATTCATCCGAAAAGACTAATTGCAGTACTTGATCAGGATGCGTATATGATTTCTTCGTATACGCTTCCTGTGGTGTGTCCTTGTCAATGAGCCCCAAGTTTCCGGGCATATTGGGTACTTGTCCAGTCGCATTAATGCCACCAAGGTTGAAGCCACCTTGATTCGTGGGTTTCTTCTTAGTAAAATGCTGTAGAACAGGAAGGCCTGAAAGAGAAAATTAAAACATTATGGGCATTGATATTCTCAATACGAACCAGCACTGTTTTCAATGGTGGGTCAATGACTTGACCAAGAGCAAGATGGTCAAGACTCACAAAAGCATCAACATCCCTGCTACGAGGATGAAGAGGCAACCAAGATTGGCAATACCCCGGCTGGTACATATTGTCCCCCCTCTGTCCGATTTTCTGTCTCGTCGTGGATCGGGGTTGTGCAGAAGATCGTCTAATTCCGGTGAGTTCATTAAGAACGGCATACCCCAAGAACGAGGTGATGGTGCCAGCGAATACTATAAGGATAGAATAAGGATGGGAACACAGAACAAAAGATAAAGGCGTGAATCACCTTGTCTGCGATTGATCTCTATGAGTATGTCCATGAGCACATCAGCGGCAACAAAAAAATGCGAGAAATGAAGTACAGTGTCAATATTTAGATCTCTGATATGCTTTCTGTTGCTGGCTTCTGAATTCCCAATTCGAGATGTGCCGAGAAGTGCTTCGAATGAGGTAGCAGCAACCTGACTTGGTAATACATTGTTGTTCAAGCTGACCATACTATCAAAAAGTTGAGAAGGTTGAAAATGGTAGGGGCAGTCTTTACCTTAGGCAAGCAACAAGGTGTTCCGGGGAATTGAGTGAAATGAGCGTGAATATTGAAAGGACAAAAAACACGAAGAAATAGTGAACAAAAGTACTAGTTGTCAATCACTTCACAGTCAGAGTCAAAAACTGAGGGTTTGATGAGATGACGAGACGATGTTGCTCACTCGAACCGGGTGGCACTATTTTTGCGCCGACACGTAAAACCACTAGCGGTTGAAATGATTCGGCGCCTAATGGAGAAGCAAAGGCATTTTGGATGTGCATGATTGATCTTTCAAAGAGAGCGAGAACCTCTCCTGAGTGGGCTTAGCACCCGGTTTTCAACTTGAGCTGAGATAATAGGCATCATACTTTTCATGCAGAGTGCAAGGATCTTCGCAAGGATCTTCGTGGCGGCACCCCAAGACCACTTTCTGTCACTGTCTGCAAATTCCTGATAGCAGCTGAACATTTAACATTAGCGGCAGCCTTTCAAAACACTCGTCAACAAGCTTCGAATAATCATGTTATTTCTCGTTGCCAAGAAGGAACTCGCAAGACTGGATCCTGCACCTTGACAAAAGTAGAGCGAGCGTGAACGAAATAAATTGAGATGCCTCCTTACGTTTTGAGTTATTTTGATCCACTTATATCTATGTGGTCATGGGTTGTGATCCAAGCAAATGTGATGTAGTGTCGTAGCGATCTCGTTATTGGTGGAGGCGCCGTGAGAAAGTTCGGCGCTTCGATGGAAAATTACTCATGGTCTTTTCATACTCTGAGTTAGCTACAATGGACCGAGACATCAAGTGTACATGTCACAACAAACGCTTACAGGCAGTCGTTCGGCCAATCTTGAACTCACCATTATACACGAGCCGATTCGATCCTAGCATATTTTTACGATAACATGAGATGAACAAGATGATAATAATCGACTGACCTTTGCGAATGGACTGAGGCATCCTCCATTTTCTGAGTCACTCGGACTTGATTGGCTTTTAACAAATCCCCATGTTGTTTGGTGCAATGTGTCTATACACAAACAATTCATCGGCCAGGGTTTGATGTCAATTGATTAGTCAACATCTGCCTTGTAACGTCAGCACTTTGACTGGCAACTGCTCATTCCACTTGTCTCCCATTTTGTTTGAGTTTCCAGCTGAATATACATCTAGCCAGTCTGTCCAAATACATGACTTTTGGATATATTTTTCTGTCTCCACTTATCATAATGTAGTGTCAAAATTTGTGGCTGTTGATAGCTCAATGAAGCATTTTTACACTTCTTTATGGATTATGTACCCTTCAGTATACCCTCCCATTGCTTGCTCATATTAATCTATTTGAGTCCCAGATGTCGGCAATGTAGGAGACATTTAGGGAGCGACAGCCGCCTGGTCTCTTTTCAACAAAGGTGGCAGTCGGTACAAGTGCAAGCTTGAGGCATTGCATGGGGTAATTGCATGGTATCAACGCCCAGAGTGTCATCAGCTGACAGGTACACTGACGGCTGATCATTGACATCAAACCTCAGCTACCGTGACATTATTCGTTATTAATTCAGTCACTTCCGGACGGCCGGAGACGATTTCACTCTTCTTGGAAGATGCATCGGTATGGCGAGCTTTCGGCATGTAACGTGTGTTGATGATTGAGACTCTAAGTCAAGCTGTATAAGACACAAAGGAAAATGTGGTGAAACTGGCTCCAACAACCAAACGCTCATTGAAGTACGGGGTTGGATATATGGAGTATTCACGGGGAATTTCGGCATTTACGGATTTGGCCTCGCTTTCTATCAGTTCGTCCTTATCTCTTACCATTTCGCAGCTTGCAAACTCCATCCTTTACTACAAGTAGCTGTGCATTTTTGAGTCGTGGTTTGGACCATGGTACGTTGTACCTTCTCTTGTTCGCACTCGACCCTTGTGAATCAGCTCTCTCCAACCTCTGACCTTGCAACATTTCTTGTCTTTATCGCACGACTATCCAAATGCTCTATCTTACTATGATATCTGCAGCCAACTCAAGTTAGTCGACCGCCCTCCGTTGACCCGCTACGATCGCCTGGAACGAGCGCGGATAGGTACCCACCTCCGGGTCATCATGACCCTCTACATCATCCACCTTGTGACCCAAGAAACAAACATAACCTCCAGCACCGCGAGGCTCTGAGGCTTGTCCTGGGAAGTATATTAACGCCCGTGAGTATTTACTCAAACGAATGGCAGGATTGGGAATCTGCTTATCGTCGAATAGAAACGCCTTTCCATGCCTGGTTCACGATCCTCTTCGGGCACTACTACTCCCGCATATTCATTTTCCGGCTCCTCTGGAACATACACTCCAGCAACACCACCAGCCATGGTCCATACTCCCTCGTTGGACGCTAGCAATTCTCAGGAGCATCCCTGGACAAGGCATCCGCATCATCATCCCTCGTACCCTCCGTCTAAGCTAGCTCGTGTGGTAGGTCTTGGTCTTCATTCAGAGATAGAAACTAGGCTCGCTTAACCAATTATACAACAGGAATCACATGCTGATGCACCAAACACAGACGGACCATTTTCAGTGGCAATATCACCTACTCAATATCATTCACCTCCTCCTGTTCATCCTCAATTGTTCCGTAATTTATCCCGTAGCCCTCCTTCTTCCCGCACAAGTCCTCGGCTGCACCCTACTACACCTCCACTAGCACATTCACTACCAACGACAATGCCAGCGGACACTGCGGATTTTCGACCTACTATGTCTGTACCCACGTCACCGGTGACCACAAACAGAGATGGAAGCAATATTAAGGCGGAATATATGTTGCCTCCTCCGAGTATACTTCCCTCCGGAGATGTTCCTGTATTGTCTGCTTCCTCGACCACTAACGGACCAGGAAGCCCAGATCAGGTCCCATGTCATCAGTGCCCAGATGGAAGATCCGGAACGCCTAGAGCCAAGTTCATTCAGACTCTTCAGGGTAAAAGCGCTTGGGATGCCTTGATCCATGGATCTTTTTCATGATGTTGATGCCCATGCACGCTAGACGAATCCTATGCTTGTCATTTGAACAAGGTACGTTCTAAGCGAACGAGCGGCTCTGCCTTCCCTATCCTCGTTTCCTGTTGCGACCGTCCCACATTTGTCATGGAATAACGGTATTGTCTTCCCGCTACTTCTGCCACTGTATGAGTATACGATTCTTGTATTACTATTCCTCTAGCTTGCTGCATACATTTTGTTCATCCAACAATCTGAACAGTGGACAGTGACACAACAAACCAATACCGTCAAAACAAAGAAGTTAATTGAAAAAAGAGCGTTAAACCAATGTTCATTGTCGTCAGATGACAATGTGCTAAATCAGGAATATCAATTAGATCATTGATCATGGTATTCCTGTTTCTTTACTGCCACCATCTGGAAGAACGAATAATCCATACTTAATTATCATCGCGAGGATGGAAGAATATAGTACATATAAGACACCGTTATCTAGGTCAGTATAACCTCCTGGTTGTGTTCTGCTTTGAGAATACGAACTGACAATCGTCTCAGCCGCTATGCGAGCAAAGAAATGGCGAATCTCTTTTCCCCTGCTGTTAGTCTGATAAACTAGGGCACACGAAAGACACCTCACTCAATAAGTTCCCTCAATTTTCTCGAAAATATAGATGCGCTTCCGTACCTGGAGGCAGTTGTGGCTGAATCTTGCCATCGCTCAAAAAGAACTGGGGCTTCCGATCCCGGAAGAAGCACTTGTTCAAATGAGGGATAATCTGGTAAGTCCTGGTGAATCAGGAATGTTCATGTCCTCCCATTCATGATGGCCGAAGGATCTGACACCTGAACAATTTGATATTGCTGCTGCCGAGGAGAAAAAGCGTAGACACGATGTTATGGCTCACGTTCATACATTTGGAAAGGTTGCGCCCGCTGCCGCGGGTATCATTCAGTATGTCCTCTTGTCGGGTCTTCAATTCCCATCTTACTCGCAGTAAACAGTCTTGGGGCTACATCTTGCTACGTCACTGAGTCAGTCTTATGAACGTCTTTTCGGATTACGATCTCACATGGTCCTCAATAGCAATGCCGACCTTATTTTCCTCCGCACCGGCCTCACTTATCTTATACGCTCTCTGAGTGTTCTCATTTCGCGTCTCTCAGTCTTTGCAGCGGAACATCGCGCTCTTCCAACTCTTGGTTTCACACACTTCCAACCTGCACAGTTGACCACTGTTGGAAAACGCGCGACTCTTTGGATTCAGGAACTGTTGTGGGACTTGAGGAACATGAGGAGAGTTAGGGACGATCTTGGCTTCAGAGGTGTGAAGGGTACGACTGGTACCCAGGCTAGCTTTTTGACTTTGTTTGATGGTGACCACCAGAAGGTGAATACCCTCAGAAGAAAGGATAGAATAACTGACCCAGGTCTTGTTCTAGGTCAAACAATTGGACAAGCTTGTTACTCACCTTTCTGGTTTCGATTATGCCTATCCTGTCACTTCACAGACCTACTCGCGTAAAATCGACATTGATGTTCTTGCTCCCTTGGCTTCGCTTGGTGCCACAGCACACAAGATTGCTACAGACTTGAGGCTCCTTGCCAATCTGAAGGTTGTGTCTTCTGCCTTCTTGTTTAAAAGTCTTCGTTAATGTGCTACGCAGGAAGTAGAAGAACCCTTTGAGTCCACCCAAATAGGAAGCTCGGCCATGGCGTATAAACGCAACCCCATGCGCTCTGAGCGTGTCTGTAGTCTCTCTCGCCATCTCATGGTTATGCACCAAAATGCTCTGATGACCTGCAGCGTACAGTGGTTTGAGCGTACTCTTGACGACAGGCAGGCTTTTCATCTATTGCTCAGTCAACATGTGAAGTGAATAAGTACGTATGTTATCTACACAGCGCCAACCGCAGAATCACCCTTCCTGAAGCATTCTTAACTGCCGATATCGTTTTGTCTACCCTTCAGAACGTGTCTGAAGGACTTGTTGTTTATCCCCAGGTCATTGCTCGCCACGTCTCTCAGGAGCTGCCTTTCATGGCTACTGAGAATGTGATCATGGCAATGGTCAAAAAAGGTGGCGATAGACAAGAAGCTCATGAAAAAATAAGGGTATGTCTTCAATTGGCTTGAGTGGCTCAATTTTGCTGATCAACAACAACGAAAAAGATTCTTTCGCAAGAAGCTGGGTATCAAGTCAAGCAGCTCGGACTCGAGAACGATCTCATTGAACGGATTAAGAAAGAAAGTTACTTTGACCCGATTAAAGGTCAACTTGATCGACTTTTGGATCCTCAAAGTTTTATTGGCCGAGCGCCACAACAAGTGGATGCGTTTTTGGAAGACTGGGTTAGACCTGCGTTAGCTGATGAGGAGTCTAGGCAGGCGATAAGAAAGAGTCAGAGGGTTGAATTGTCGGTTTGAAATTTGATAAAAGTAGTTGGTATGATCGAACCTCGAAATGTGTTAGTTAGTTCCTTGACTTGAGTAGATGTAAAGTGAACGAGGATAGGGTTTTTGTTGTCCCTGTGTGTGTGAGAAGTTGGGATGGACAATGTTTTGAAGGGATCGGAAGCTGCTATGAATATTTGGAAGCTAAATCTGAATGAAGTGTAAGAAACTTGCATGATTTATTCCCCGCGCCTTGTTTATTGAGTCGAGGACGACACTGTCCATACGAATGGCGAGCTGGTTAGATGGTTGATTTTTCCCCCTCTTGAGTCAAGGTTCTTTGAAAGTCCGAACCTTGCATTGTGTATGTATGTAAGGCACAGTCATTGTCTTCCCCTCAGTATCCATCTCAGGGTTTTCAGATTCAGGAGCTTGATCGGGGTTCATCCGGTTGAGAGTGACGGAAGATGAGTCCAAGATAGTACCACAAAAATGCTGAAGCATTCCGAGTCTGTCCACGTACACTCGCAGTCTTCCACGGGCTCGGAAAGAAGATGGGAAAGGTGGTTTACTATTGAGTCTATTAAACGGGCATATGTACAATGTAGACCTATTCCAGATGTAATGCGAAGAGGCTTAGGTAGATTGGTTGTGGCCCCCATGAGTGCGAAAATGTCTTCGGGTATCTCCCATACTGAGCTGCTGGCACAGAGGAGTTCGAGGCGTCTGGGACAAGACAAGGGGATGTGCTGACGAGTGAGATCTACCAATTCTTTGTCAGCTGAGCGTTGAAATAGCCTTATGTTCTGGATTGAGCTGGTAAGGATGTGGAAGTATTGCGGATCCATACCATAGGGAGTGAGCTTGATATGAAAAGGACATGTTTTTAATCGTTTAAGCCAGATGTCACGAGGGGACAGCAAAGAGTTTGCCAAAAATAGGGAATTGCATTTCCGGACGTAATTGTTCCTTTCACCTCTCACTTATTATCTCTCTGTTGCCACTAGCATGGTTTTCAAGAAGGAGAAGACTTCACACTCACTGTAAATGCATTTTCATGACCCCTGTCAATGGTCCCTTCTCATAATCGGCTTTTGCATTTCTCAACGCCAGGATCGCGGGTGCTACAGCCGGAGCAGTTGAAGCGTAAGTAAAATCGCATTTCGTATTCGTTCCCAGTTGATTACGTTCAGCTTCATACAGGTTCATAACCTATCCCACTGAGTTTGTCAAAACTCGCTCCCAATTCTCGGGAAAAGTCTGTCCTTGACCCCTCTCACGAGAACAGCTTATGAAACTGCAAGACAGAAAGAGGGACCTATTGCTATCGTCAAAGATACGATCAAGAAACATGGGTTTAGAGGCCTATACTCGGGATGCTCTGCTTTAATGATTGGCAACGCTGCGAAGGCCGGAGTGCGGTTTATGAGTTATGATCATTTTAAGCACAAGTTGGCGGATGCAGAGGTATGAAGGTATTTTATACCAATCAAACGATGGTTGAGATGTTGCACAGGGAAGAATAAGTGCTCCAAGAAGTCTTCTTGGTACCCTCTCTTCCTCATATCGATTTATGTGGACGCTGAACGATTCTATGACCAGCGGGTCTGGGCGCAGGCATGATGGAGGCTGTTTTTGCTGTTACTCCATCGGAAACTATTAAGTATGATCTCAAAGGACCCATCCTGCGAGTCCGCTGATCGTTTCGGCGTTTTCAGGACGAAGCTCATTGACGATGCCAAAAATCCAAATCCTCAGTACCGTGGACTGGTACATGGAACAATGTCTATTGTCAAACAGGAGGGCATCTTTGGTATTTACCGTGGCCTATTTCCCGTTGTAAATGGCTGATTTATGCACGAACCTAAAAGAGGATATTCACACTTGCATAGATGATGCGTCAAGGAGCTAATTCTGCTGTCCGGTTTACAACCTATTCCACTCTCAAGCAGTTGGTACAAGGATCTGCTGTACCTGGTCAACGTTTACCCAGTGCGGTTACCTTTGGTATTGGTGCTATCGCTGGCCTGGTAACCGTTTATACAACGATGCCTCTGGAGTAAGTTTCAAATCAATTTAGATGAGAGGACCTTATCTTACACTACTGTGAACAAGTGTTATCAAAACACGTATGCAATCACTGGAAGCACGCGCACAATATAGGAATTCTTTCCACTGTGCATATCGGATATTTTCGGAGGAAGGTGTTTTGCGGTTCTGGACTGGGACGACGCCACGTTTGGCACGATTAGTAGTACGTGGCGAGCAAATAGGTTTTCAAAGCTTTGATTAACTATTGGTGCAGATGAGTGGTGGTATTGTTTTCACGGTGTATGAACACATTATCAGGCTTCTTGGTGGTCGCGAAGAGTAGATTCCATAATCTGGAGCGCGATAGCAGACGTTGTACGAATCAGTGTGGTTATCACGCATCGTATCTCTTAGCAATGTTTTTCTTTCAAAGGCTCACACCGTCAACTATGTGGCTTAGTGTGTTCAGAGAAATACGACTTCTACCTCACCCGATCATCCTCACACACACCTTATTCCTTATCGTTTGCTCTTGCACTCGAAATCATTTGCAGACGTCGACGTGCAATTTCTTAGTCGACTTGAGCCTTCGTCAAGACAGAGTGCACGTTTTATGGATTGGGCTTCGTCAAAATACCACCTTACTATTAATCTAGCGAGTGTTGTACACAACACAATCTGTATAAAAAGAGAAAACTACTTATGGCTGAGTACTGTATGTATACTGATAAAAACTTGGTGTCCCCTTTTTTCGGCCTTCCTAAAATCTAGAAAGTCAAGAAAACTAATCTTAAAATCAGACTACTTTAGGGCACGCAGGCGCAGATTTTTTTGTGTGGTAGGTCCTGAATATTAAATTGGAAGAGAGTGAATCCTGGAGACG
>Ga0153948_1000486_pt1 | contig 21617 bp, 24 predicted proteins | sample TSNJ032MetaG_FD_104696 | JGI IMG/M metagenome (GOLD analysis project Ga0153948, IMG submission 104696) | Attine ant fungus gardens microbial communities from New Jersey, USA - TSNJ032 MetaG | ecosystem: Host-associated > Fungi > Mycelium > Unclassified | place: USA: New Jersey, Wharton State... | reverse complement strand
TTTTAACCTTTTGCCCCGTGGTTACACTCGTAACCGGCCTCTCAGGGCCGATATAGCTCAGTTGGTAGAGCAGCGCATTCGTAATGCGAAGGTCGTAGGTTCGACTCCTATTATCGGCACCATTAAAATCAATATGTTACGATATAAACCTCTCGTCTTTACTTCCCTACTTTTTTCCTTGTAACTGTATGTGTAAGTGATTTCCTTCAATATAAATCAACAACAGATATCTGGAGTATGTATCGGGTTGGCCCGTTCTTGTCGATCTTTCTCGTTGATGCGAAAATGTTCACTAGCAGTTATATCAAAACGATTTTTTGTGATAGATGCGCGGCTTAGCAAGTCTGTAACATGTGGCTTCTTTAGTTTTTATAGGGAGTAAATATCATGGGGATTGAGGATGATGCGATTTCTCGCCGTTTAGAAGCTCAAAAAGAAGGGCGGAACGTTGTTCCTGATAGCTATCAAGGTGTAACAAAACAACGAGTAACTGAAGTTTTGGCAATAATAGATAGACGTACAGATAACATGGTTGATGTTGTGTACTCTCTCTTATGCGATGAGCCTAGCTGGTACAAGAAAGCAGCTCGTAATGGTTACAGGTTCTGTGATGGTGCTTCTGTGGCGCATATAGGTACTCATGTTGGTATTCTTCAGCGCGGCGGTAATCTTAAACTAGATCGTGAAGGACGTGACTACTGGCTGAAACCACTTTGGGAAATTGGTGCAATTGAAAAGGTGTACCTTGATTCCGCTGATGGAGAGTTTAAACCAGGCCATCCAATAGCAAAATCCTCAAATTCTGCTTATCGTCTTTCAACTGACTTTATGGTTATTCTTCAGGCCCCTGAGGATCAATGGCAGGAGCTTGCATTAGGTTGGGCACAAGTTGACACACAACGTGAGCGGCTTGCATTACAAGCGGCCCAAGCTCAGGCTACAGCTAATTCTATTGTAAGCGCTCATTCCCAATTGATTCGTGCAAGCCATGAGGTATATGCAACCCGTTTTCTGCCAGGCTATCAAGTTATCTATGTTGATGATGGCGACGGTGACCGCGTTACACCAGAACAGCAAAGTGTGCTAGCAGATGCAGGTATTACAATTACTATTCACGACTCTATGCCCGATGTGTTGTTATGGAATCGTCAAAACAATAGCCTTTGGGTTATAGAAGCTGTTACAAGTGACGGCGAAGTAGATATCCATAAAATGCGGAGCTTGCAGGCATTTGCTATAAGAAACGGAAAAGAGAGTATTGGTTTTACTACGGCTTACCCTACATGGAAAAAAGCTGCGGAACGTCAATCAGCCTTGAAGAATCTTGCCGGTAACTCGTACATGTGGATATTAGAAGATCCGTCCAGAAATATCCAAATTCATCAATAAAAAGACTTAAGAAAGTCGAGTAATAATACCCGACTTTCTTAGCTATTATTTATAATTGTGCAACAAGTTTATCAAAAAAATCTTGGTCAAACTGTTGAACTTTTTTTCCCATACTAACTAATTGCTCATGGTTTGGGTAGCGAAGAGTATATAAGTCAGTAGCATTAACTTGGGTGTGACCGTTAAATTGGCGAAAATATTGGTCAACAATATGGCTATTCAAATAAGCCCATAGCCCTTTAGCAAAATCCATGTCCAAAGGTTGGCCATTTGCGTGAAAGTAGTTTGTTTTATTCTCAAATCCAACGACTGATACATCTGCTACGTTTGCCGTATATAACCCAGCTACGATGCGACGTTTTTCTTCTTTTGAAGTCAAACGCTTAATTAAAATGTATGTTCCGTTCGGAACCATCAATTTTTCTGTTTCTTCATTTAGAACGATGGCGTTGGGCTTTTTCTTGCTTTCTATAGGATATTCAATCAATCCATTATTGAAATGCATTGGGTATATGAGTGGAACAGTATGTTCTTCTGGATTATGGCGAAGATTAGGTTTTGTTCTAAAATCAACAACTTTACCTGTACTCACCCCAATACCAAGATCTTGCAGTGAACAGGGCATCCCTCCAATACGGCTAGCGATATCAGCTTGCTCATCACTTGTAATAATGTGAATAAAATGATCAGGATTATTGGGGTTAACTACTTCATCAAAATTAGCCATGCGGACAATAGGGTCTGGATCATTGGCACAAGTGCTTGATATAATCTCTACTGAGCCTTGAATATCACCTTTTATGATATGAAATATTACGTTTTCTTGAAGAACTTTATCTCCTTTGAATGCGCTTGTCCGGCTTTCAAATACATGTAGCTTATTTAAATTATTTCCATCCAGTAGAACTCTACGAAAATCATTAAAATATGGCCCATTACAGAAACTACGTGGGGTAATCGCCACTAATTCACCCTTATCATCTAAGAGCATTAAAGCTAATGCTACAAAGCATGAATATAAATTCCCAGTTTCTACGCCGACACTACGCAAAAGCTTACGCTCTTCACTTGATGCAGAAATTTTTAAGTAAGGAGGGTTCAAAATAGCTTTATTAAATGTATCTATTTTTTGTCCGCTATTTTTTTTGTGTATTAAACTTACAGCATGACTAATGAAATCAACACAATTAAGGTTTGCATGCCAGGTAACACCTGATTCAATGGTAGCTTGTTCACATAATGTCAAAGAACCCTTTAATTCTTCAACAAGCACGTTTTCAAGTTCCCATGCATTAGCATGGATAGAATTTGGCGAAAACTCTCTCAAAGCTCTTTCAACCAACGCCGTGGTTAAAGAACCCACACCAGCACCAGCGTCGAGGATGCTTAGCTCACCATTCAAATCGCAAAACTTACTGGCCAAAATTCGAGCAGCTGCAGCAGGCGTCATAAATTGGCCTTTTTGACCTCGAGTGGCTTCATCTAATTGGCTATTTACTTTTACCCGCTGGGCATCAACAGACTCAAGAAGTGTATCAAGTACATTGAATTTCATCGCCAAAACCGAATCTCTTGCCATTTTATCCTCACTGTATAATTGTACAGCTTATCATCTCTTTCAAACGCTATCCATTATGTGTATAGCGTTTATCTTGCTGGTAACATCCCCAGAAATACTTAGCCCACTGAGTGCGGGCTTTGGCATCCATCAGAATCAACATTCCGTAATTCAACCGGCATCGCTTTGTCCACTGGTCGCTTCAGCCAGCAGTCAAAGTAATGGCCCTGTTGCATCGCCCTGTAATCCGCAGTATTGCCGCCAATCATGGAAGTCAGTCGGGAGAAATCGTCAAGTTGAAGGATCAGAGCTTCATTATCCTTAAGCGCGGTCTCACGGCCAGTAACAATCCGTTCAATACTGGTCGAACAAATTAGCTCATTGTGGTCAGTTAAGACTTCAGCTTCTGTTTGCATGTATTTTGTCCGTAAAAAGCAAACACGCCTGCCGGAAGAGCGGCAGGCGCATTATGCAATGAGTAAAAGAGGAAGTAAGTTCGGGAATGTAAATCAGGAAAGCTACACGCAAGATTCAGCGTTTCGAAAAATTATGCCTCGTCGCAACAATCCAGTTGCCTGTCGAGCTCGCAGGATATCTACAGCCCGAAGATAGGGTGATTACTCCTTCCAACTCAATCCTCTGCGATCGATACGAACCAGTTCGTACTTACCCACCAGAAAGTTGACTACATCGGCCAGGTTGATCCCTACATCAATATGTTCCTTAATAACAGTTTCATCACTGAACGGCGTGCCGTTCAGTGTCAGGTCATAGTGCTGTTCAAGCAGGCGTGTCAGTAACATTTGCTGGACAGCCACGGGCGACAGACAGGGCTTCGCCGCCCGCGAAATTGTAGCAGGTAGAGATTTCATGCTTGCTCTCGTGAAATTAGTTAGCGTTGAGTGGGATAAATAGCGATGTATACGTAACCGCAACTGCCAAGGGTATCGGCTTCGCAGGTGAAACCGTTGTGATAAAGGATGACGCAGTGGGCATGGCGGGGATTCATTTCACCAGTGGTCAGCATCGATTCCATCTGGCTGATAAAGTGCGGGAACGTTTCATCCAGCTTCCGGCATTCGGCGTCACTGAATTTACCGGTGATACTTGCCCGGTCAGCCAGATAATGCAGCCGGTTCCCCTCCTGTACCAGACGGGCTCCCAGACGCGGTGTGGTATCCCGCTGCAGGCCCCATGTAATGTTGCTCATTTATAACCACCTTTATTGTCAGTTCAGAGTGATACTCATCAGACAGGCATAGGGTCCGTTGCGGTCCTGGCGGCGTTCGGCGTATACCGCCAGCACGCCGGGAATGTCAGGAACGGCCAGACCGGTGTAATGACAGACACTGCCATGCCACTGGTATCTGCCGGTGCAGTATCGAAAAATGCGGGAGGCCGGATGCTGACGGTAAATCGTCATCGCCCGGCGTTTACTGATAATTCTCATGTCATCCCTCACAGCAGACCGTGTTCAGCGAACGACAATATCTGCGTACCACCGACGATAAGGTGGTCAGGCACACGGATATCAACGAGCTGAAGCGCCTGCACCAGACGCTGCGTGATGGTCTTATCTGCCTTGCTGGGCGAGGTATCGCCGGAGGGATGGTTATGCGCCAGTATCACTGCTGCCGCATTGAAGTACAGGGCGCTTTTGACCACCTCACGGGGATGTACCTCGGTACTGCTAATAGAACCGGCAAACAGGGTTTCGTGGGCAATCAACTGGTTCTGCTGGTTCAGATACAGCACCATAAACACTTCGCGCTCCAGTCCCGCCATTTTCAGTTTCAGCCAGTCACGGGCAGCCTGAGTGGAAGTGAATGCCACGCCTGTTTCGCGCAGGTGTCGGTCAAGCAGCGTTAAGGCGCGTTTTACCGTGCGTTGTGCGGTTAGTGGTAGTGCCGGAGTCAGTGGGATAAGTGACTGTTCCATCATAAGTATCCTTAATCAATAATGCGCAGAATGGCGCTGGATTCAGAGTGCAGCAGAGCGTAATCCCGCAGTCGGTAATAGTGTTCAGTCATGGCGTCGCATTCGGTGCGACAGGCGTGATGGCTGTATTCAATCAGGCAGACAGCAATACCTGCGGCTTCTGCGCTCATTTCCGCACCATTGCCGTTCATGCCGTTGAACAGATGCCATTTATCATCCCCCTCAGCATCGGGGGCCATAAACGCTCCGCCATTGCTGAGCGTGTAAAAGGACCAGATACCACCGCTGTACTCATCACAGAAGCAGTCCATCCAGGCGAAAATACGGGGTTCCAGCGTTATCCACTGCGGGATAGTGCCAAAGTACAGCGGCCAGAAATCAAGACGCTGTTCGTCAGGTACTGGTGTTGCAGTAAGGTCAAATTGAGGTTCATTAGCGGGCACCAATTCGCATTGCGTTTGTGTCGTCATGGATATTCTCCGTCAATAAAAACGCCAGCGACGATGGCTGGCGCATGGGAAATAAAGGACATGCAGGGATGATGAATGGGTGTGGTCAGGAGGAGGATGCTCTGAGAATGCCTGACTTGCGGATATAACGGTTAAGCCCTTCACCGGCATCAGGTTCAAAGCACCACGCCCGCCAGACCATTCGACCTTCAGAGTCAAGAACCACCAGGCGGAAGTGGCTACCCTGGTCATCTTCAATGCTGATGTTGTGATACCGGCGGGTAACAGCCTCAGCCTGCTGTCGGGTGAAAGGTCCCGGTGGCAGCATATGAGATTCAGACATTCGGTGTACCTTAAAAGCAAAAGCCCCTGACGCATCTGCGTCAGGGGCTATGGGAGTATGCAGGTGTGGGGTGATTTTCAGAAACCCGTCTGCACCTTATACAGGCGCAAAGTTTTGCTGCCCCGGACAATCTTCACATACAGGGCATTATCTTTTGTGCCACGAACAAACCCGGCCTTTACATCTCCCTTGCAGTCACCACCGTCATAAGGGATGTTAAGTCCGGTGTTAAATACCAGGTCAATAATCCCGAAACTTAAATCTTCACAGGCTGGACCGGGCAAATCCTGAATCAGAGCAAATTTATGGTCGTCGCTGACACCGGTCAGTGAGCACATGGAGGTGTTGATGTCGTTTCCCTGGCACCAGTACTCCTGACCGGGATTGTCTTTATCCATCAGGCTTGCCGGAAGCTGTGCGGCACTGGAGCCGAAGGCAGTGAGTGAGAGAATGAAAGCGGTTATAACAGAGGTCATTATTTTCAGCATGGTATTCTTCCTGAATAAATAGGAACCGAATTGCGCCAGATATACTCGCAAGCCATCTGGCGCGGTTTAAAACATCTGTAACCAGATTCTCAACAGTTACCGGTTCGGCGGCAGAGTTCAGCCATACTCTGCTTTGCCACCCATTGCTGCAACTCCCTGTCTTTTTGAGAACGTTTAGCCTCCAGAGCAGCCTGTTGTTTGGGATTGACACAGTTATCAGGCACGACCATCAGGGTTTCCGGTTTAAATTTTGACCGGGCCACTCGAACTGCCTCTGCCGGGTCATCCATTCCACTCGCTCGCTGCTGTGCCTCATCAAGCAATGCAGCCTGAGTATCAATCAGAACGAAACCACATGCCTTTCCCTCCCCCTGGTAGACAGATGTCAAATCAGAGGAAGAACCACTGGCTGTTTTGAGCGCCAGTTTGCGTACCGTTTTGGTATTTTTATCGGCGAGAAAATAGCCTCCGTTGTATCCCTGACGTAACAGGAATTGCCGGGTCCAGGGATAGTTATCGATCACCCTAGCACCATAAAGCGCATTGATAAGGGTATGGTTGTCCAGACCATCAGCCGATTTCCAGCCATCAGCCTGCATGTATTGCCAGGCCTTAACCGTCCCTACGACATTTTCAGCGGCTACTGGCAAAACGGTACCAGCGCACAGGCTGAGCGCCAGCGTAGTTGCAGTGAGTAATTTCATTTTTGCTCCTTATAGGGTGAAAAACCGTCGTCACTGACAACGAGAAGTGAATGGAAAGTTTGAAAGTGAGGTAAAACCCGAAGAAAGTCGGGGTGTGATAACAGATTACGGACCTGCGTATCCGGGACAAAAAGCGCAGGATTAAATGTGACCGTGTGAATATCACCCAGCATGAAAACCGCTATATGTCCTTCGTGTTCACCGGTCAGGTACCAGCAACCGTCGCAGCACACCAGTCGATAGGGGGCCAGGCCTGTGCAACGATGGCCCTCAACCAGTAGAGTTATCCGACGGTGTTCTGTAATGGCGCGAATCAGCCGCGCAAACACCTCAGGCCGTGCCTGTGCTCTGGAGTTGGTACTGTGCCAGATAAGGCATGGAGACTCGCTGGCACTCAATAACGAGTTGACCAGGTGGTTATCGATATCCGGAAAAAACACCTCCATACCGGACTGGCGGACGAATGTCTGAACCGTCAGTTCCCTCTGACGACTGCCAGACAGCAGACGACATTGCCCGTTACGGAATTCCAGGTCGAGATAGGCCAGCCGCTCGCGAAAATCCCGACGTAACGTGCGCACTGACACACCAAATTCGGCGGCCAGTGTCTGTATGGTCAGCGTTTCTCCCGCCACAAGGCGGCTGATAATCAGCGACAGCCGGACCGCAAGGCGCTCATGGCGGCGCTCAGTCTGAGACATGAGAGGCGTTCTCCATCCTGTTAATGGACTGAAAATTAAGTGATTAGTGTAACGAGGTGGCCGGACAGGATACGGACAGCAGAAACGGTATTTTTTCTGAAGGCCGAATGTAATCAGAATGCAGCTCTGTAGCCTTTTTGAAGAAGATCTGCCTAAAAATCAAACAGCATACGGACAGGAGGTGTCCGTATGCTGCCGGAGCTAACGTCCGTTTGCCTCAAATCCGGAGAGCATGGCTTCCGCCATTACCCACAGCGCCCGGTTGAGCTTCACATCGCCGTCGATACCACGCACGGCGCGGGTATGTGTTCGCCGACCTTTTGCACTCCGACCAGTGAGCCCGCCTTTAATCAGGTTTTCCTGAATACGCTGGTATGTGGTCCACAGGTCATTGCTCTCATCCTGCCAGCGGCGTGGGGAGAGTATCTGAGGTGCTGTCACCGGCTGGTGGTCCTCACCGAAACGGTACGTCAGTGCAGCCTGTGCCAGAGCCTGTTGTGCAGGTGGCGGCAGCATCAGCGACTGCATGGCATCCCGCTTCTCTTCCACACGGTCAAAAATCCCCAGCACTTCATACGCTCCCTCAATCACCTGACTTACGACATCTCCTTTGTGCGGCACCCGCACCTCGCCAAACGACTCACCGCAGGCAAGCCCGTTCTGGCATACCGCACGGAATAGTCCCGGTAGCATCTGATACGAACTGGAGCCATCGTGAGAATCGAGCAAAATGATTTCCGGCACTTGTTTGCCGGTAATTTGTCCCTCCCGACGCAGGCGCAGCATGTGCTTTGTATGCTCACGACGCCCTGGGTCACGCACTCTGGTCTGGCAGGCAAAGAAGGGCTGAAAGCCTTCGCGCTGCAGGTTTTCAAGAACGGTAATGGTTGGTATCCAGGTATATCGTGCGCTGCGTGACGCGTGCTTGTCCTCGCTGAAGACACTGGGCACCACGCGAAACAGCTCTTCACGGGTTAACGGACGGTCACGACGAATAAGGTTTGCTGCGCCAAAGCGCGAAGCCAGACGGGTCATAATCAGACTCCTCATGATGGAAAATTAAATACAAAAAGCCCCGCCGCAAAGTCGTGGCAGGGCTCAGGAAACTACGGGTTAGAAGGGTTAATGTTCAGAAGAAGAAATTCCAGACTGCACGGGCGACTGATACCACGATGTCGCGCACAGACTGGATGACTGACCGAACCTGGGCCGGTATCAGGGGCATGGAACTTACTGTATCCAGTACCGAGCCGACCGTTTCCCCAAAATCGTCACAGGCTTTTTTATTAACGGCATCGGTACGAAGCGGCGCACTGAGTTGTACCGATACCGGACTGCTGGCCTCGCGTGGCAGGCAACGAATCATACGCTCTGCCATTACCCGCAGTCCCCATTGCAGACGAACCGACACCGCACAGATCGGATTTACTGGTTGGAACAACTCATGTAGCAGACAGATTTTACGGCTGATATTTTGTTTCTGCTCTGTAGACAACTTTTCACCACCGCAGGTGGGTTCAACCTTGTCGGACTGACTGATAACAAACAACACCTTATGCCGGTATGCCTCACCAATCACCTCCCGGTAAAAATGTTCATCCACCGCCAGCGCTCGATCATCGGCCTTAATCAGCCACAGCACCAGATCGAGGTGCGTCAGTTGCTGGCGATACATCGCAGCATATTCCGCATCACGACTTTCGCTTTCACCGACACCGGGCAGATCTACTATGGTCATAAAGCGTTCGCCAACTTGCAGGCGAAAGCGCAAAGGTTCGCGTGTGCAGGCGCTCACATCGCTGACCGGAGAGATTTTTCCGGCAAACAGCGCATTACAGAGTGATGATTTACCCGACCCGGTTTTCCCCATAATGCCGATACTAGGCTCGTATTGTGTTAACTGACTAATCTGCTGCATGACTCGAGCGCAGGCCCATTCCGGTAAACCGGTAAGTGAACGATGCAGCGAATGCAAACCATCCTGATTTCTCATGACATCTCCGAGATAAAGAAAACAAAAACAGCGAACCCTTGCGGATTCGCTGTAAATGTGGTGTGTTCAGGAAGATGATATCTATCTGAAATTACTTAGAATACTTGCAGGTTGGTCAATATTATTCAGTGATTGAGCCGTTTTGAGATTCATTTGAGTTAGCTCAGACCTGATCTCGGCACTGTTACGGTGCAGGGTTTGATCTAAACTGACAAGCTGCTAATTTTTGTACCGCAAGTCGATCCGACTCTGACCGGTCATAAGGAATGGATAATTCAGCATTGGTGTTGAGGATGCGTTGGAGATATTTTAGTCATTGTAAGTATTAGCTTGATACGGCTGCGAAAGCCATACCGAAAGATATTTTTTAACTCATCACTTCCAATCTTTTGGAGTTGAAATTTTATACCATTTATGTTTCATTTGCTGTGTTCTGTAGTGTCAGAAATCAATCATAAAGAATAATTAACTCTTAAATAATGGATGTTTAAAATGGCAAATTGTTATTATCCGGGTTGTAAGAATGTTGCAAATACAAAAGAACATATACCACCAAAATCATTTTTTCCAACGGACAAAAAATTAAACTTAATGACAGTGAAGTCATGTGAAGAACATAATAACTCAAAAACTAAAGATGACATTTATGCTTTAACTCAAATATGTCTGTGTTGTTTAACCTCCGATGCAGATGAGAATGTTAGTAAGGTTTTTAGTAGTAGTGTGATAGAACAATTGCAGCACAATAACAAAGCGTTACAAAGAACTATTTTTAAAAACTCTAAATCCAGCGATAAAGGAACTATCATTCCTGTTGATACTGAGAGGATGGATAACTTTATGAACTGTTTGACCTTGGGGGTGATATATAAAAAAACAAGAAAAACCATTAACTTAAATGATTATGTTATAAGTAATGTCTATTTAGATTTCACCAATGAAAGCTACTTACCCCAAAAGATGCAAAATTTTTTCTTTGATCTTTACAAAAGTTATTTCGAGAATGATAATGGGTTTGAGTTTTTAAAAAGCTCTTTTGAAATTAAGAAGGGATATAGCGAAGATATATATAAGGTGAATGTAATGGGGATGGATTCATTAATAATGAATGAAGAGAATGAATTCAAAAGTAATGTGACTGTTAATCATCTTTTTTTTGAAAAATTTAGAGTGACAACTCTAATTACAAGAATGTCATTACCAACGAGTCCAATTGATTTTCCAGTATAAAAAAGAAACAGGCTATACTTGCCCTACTGCTGTGGCAACTAATAAATGCAACAGTGTTGTATTTAGAGTTATTGCACCTGAGCAGTTTTTAAGGAGCAAGCTACGGCATCTTTTCGCTCACTGCGGACCTTCAGCTCAGCAAGTTCATCCGCTCTGTGCCAAGAGTGGAAGTTGCTAAATCAGTCTATGTTGATCAACGGGGAACAGGTCAGGCAAAATTCAGAGTGCTACAACATCATCCTCAGCATGGTATTGGTGCTGGCAGTCAACCTGAAAGGGCTGCTGCCGTGGGCCATTCCAGTCTCCGGCCCTGCCTTTACCACACCGCGGGGCGTGGTAATGCTGATTGGCGTCATCTGTTTTGCAGTATTTCTGGCCGCGATCCCGTCGCACCCGGAGTTTGTTGATTGGGTGCATATCGCCCTGAATGTCAGCAACAAGCCGGAGATGGATCTGATGGCGGAGCTGGCGCGTCTGACCGGCACACTGCTAAGCCCACCGCACATGACCGGGGATGGGTTTTATGAAGCGGTGTTTGCAGATCCGGACCCGAATTAGGTTGAGCTGGTGGGATGTGATTTCTTAAAAAGCGCATACTGATCCCTGTATCGGGTAGTTAAAGTTTCCCGAGATTGATAATAATATATTAAAATTCACACAGATAAGTTATCAAAACCTAGCAAGCATAATGGAGCTCCCGTGGACACAGCAGAACATAACGTCAAATTTGCATGGGCTCGTTTTTATGAGGCTTTTGCCAGCGCGTTACTGACCTGGCGGAACAGGAGAGACGAATTAGTCAAAGGAATTCACCTGATTGCCGCAGATGTCGACGGGATGTCCCATCTGCAGGATAAACCCACCAAGGGTGATCCCTTTCCCTTAAAAGACATTTGTCCGTTTACTACTATGGGCCTGTTCAATCGCAGCCTGACCGACACCAATCGCAAAATTATTGCCGCCAAGCTGGCGAATTTGCTGGGAGTGAACGAACCGGTTCCTGAGTCTTTTGCCGGTATACCTCTGTTGAATAACCAAAAATCTTGGTTCTTTGGTTATGAAAGGTCGCGCGATCCTAATGATATTGAACGCTTGTGGGAGATGTTCTCACAAGCAGTGACATTTGCGGATAACCAGAATACCAACCCCGCAGATTTCACTTTCGCATATGACATCGCTTCTGCAGTGATGAATGTTGGCTGGAATCTGACCATGGGGCTGTACTGGGCCCGACCCTGGTTCTACCCCACTTTAGATAGCCAGTCGCAGTATTACATCCAGAAAGTGTTAAACATCAAGATCCTTAAAAATGGGGCAAAAGGTCGCTGTAGTGGTCAAAGCTACCTGAGCATTATGCAAGCGCTTAACAAAGCCTTTACCCAACCCAACTATCCGGTTCATTCCTTCCCGGAACTCTCTCTTTCAGCGTGGAATACCGATCTTAGTCAGTCTAAAGATGAAGTGGAAAATCGAACGTGGAAAGCCTCTTTACTTAATAAAATTAAGGCGTTATGCCTGAAAAAAGAGAGCCCTTATTTCACTGCTTCTGAGTTGAAAGAAAACTACCTAGACGTATTCAAGGCAGAACGTCCTGAGAGCAAAACGGTTACAAGCTCAATCTACTTTTATCTGCAGAAATTACGCAATGATGATGAGTTAAAATTCCTAGAGTCCGGAAATTATGAATACCTGAATTTTGAAAAAAACGAATCCCAGACAATAACTGAGGAAACAGTCGAAGAGAGTGCGCCGCCACCAAAACTCACTCACGCGCCTTACTCAATCAGTAATCTGATTCAGGAGGGCTGTTTCTTGGAAAAAGCGAAGATCCAACTCGCACTTCAGCGCCTGCTTGACAAGAAAAACCTGATCCTACAGGGGCCACCAGGGACCGGGAAAACTTGGCTGGCGCGCCGTCTGGCGTACTGCTTAATAGGAGAACAAGCGCCTGAGCGTATTAATGCGGTGCAATTTCACCCGAACCTCTCTTACGAAGACTTTATTCGTGGCTGGCGTCCAGGGAAAGAGGGGCGATTAACGCTAATCGATGGACCTTTTATTAATGCAGTCAAAACTGCGATCAATAATCCTGCCGCGAAATATGTTGTGATTATTGAAGAGATTAACCGTGGCAATCCTGCGCAAATATTCGGTGAAACACTCACTTTGATGGAAGCTGATAAACGCACGCCGACGGAGGCGTTGGCGCTCTCCTACAGTGAAAATCCTGATGAAAAAATCTATATCCCTGAGAATCTGTATATCATCGGCACGATGAATATTGCAGACCGCTCCCTAGCACTACTCGACTTGGCACTGCGCCGCCGTTTCGCCTTTATCGAGCTAAAGCCAGCGTTTAATGACGCGTGGAAAAAATGGGTAAATCATAAATTCGCAATTGATTTAGACCTGTTAGCCATCATCGAATCTCGACTGACGGAGCTCAACGAGATGCTGGCAAAAGACGCCACCTTAGGGCCGCAGTTTTGTATCGGTCACAGCTATTTCACACCAGCCACTGGTCAGCAAATCAACGAAGCTCAGGCCTGGTATGCACAGGTCGTCGATACAGAGATCTGCCCTTTGCTCGCCGAATATTGGTTTGATGCCCGAAATAAAGTCGACGAAGCCAGAAAAGTGTTACTAGCAGAATGACGACAATAACCGGGAGTGAACAACATAAAGCGTCACGCATTCCCGTGCGAAATCTTTGGCTGCTGATGCTGTACGCTTCAGATCTGTTTCGCCAGTTGGGACGCAGTCATATTGCGGTTGAAGATAACCCGGCAGAAATACCCGATCTGGTGGCGACAATCTTGCTACATGAGATTGAGCTGCGCCGTCGTCGCAATTTAAGCATGGGATACCAACCCCGTCATTCGGTCCTGAACCGGGTGAGAGGACGCATTGATGTACTATATACGGCCAGTCATCAGTTGCTGGAGCGGGGGCGGGTCGCCTGCCATTTTCAGGACATGACCCTAGACAACCCACGAAACCGCTATGTTCGCTGCGCGTTAGAACGTCTAACCCCGATCATAGCGAAGCCGTCCCTGGCAGCAGATTGCCATGCTATGGCAATATCACTTCGCCGTGAGGGAATAAACGGAGGATATCCTGACAACCGCGAACTGCCCTCGGTGCGGCGTTTTGGACGCCATGATGCCGCTGATAAACCGATGGTCGATGCCGCGCAATTAGCTTTTGAACTGCTGATGCCGACCGAAGATCAAGGGCAACATCTTTTGCCCGCGCCCTCAGATAATCTTTACTGGATGAGAAGGCTATTTGAAAAAGGTATTGCGGGCTTTTATCGTGTACACCTAGCCAAAGCAACCTGGCAGATCTCAGCCGGGAAAGAGCTGAAATGGGCGTTGAGCGATCAAAGTGCGGGCAGCGCAGAGATTTTTCCAACGATGAAGTCAGACATTATTCTTGAACACAAGATGGTCCAGCAACGCATTATTATCGATACCAAATTTAATGAGATTCTGACAAAGGGATGGTATCGGGATCAATCGCTACGTAATAGCTATATTTACCAGTTATATACCTACCTTAGAACACAAGAGAGCAAGGCGGACCCACTTTCGCTCAATGCCGCCGGCCTTCTACTTCATCCAGCCGTTGGCTATATGCTCAATGAGTATGTTGTCACTCAGGGACATAAGATCCATTTTGCTACAATAGATATGGCGGTAGATGCCAAAACAATTAAAAGACAATTACTGGACTTAGCCCATAATTGCGCGGGAGTCGCGGCTGATGGTTTGCCACTTTGTAAAGCAATGGCTGCAATATAATTTACTATTGCAGCCACGTAGCTGCTAGGATCACGTCTGTTTCTCGCTGTGAGTTCAACGGGTAGATGCAACGATATCCTTAATCAAGAGGGGCGTTGCCAACTTAATGCTGAAATCATCAATAAGGAACTTAGCTCTTAGACAGTGGCATACTCGTAGCTATTAGCCCAAAAATGTATGTACTGCTCTCTGAGGGCTGCTACAACCTGCTACATGTAGCAGGTTGTAGCAGGGTTCCGAGATACATTATCGAATTTTACCGAGAAATGTGTCAATTATGTTAATTGAAAGGGTGAGGATAAATACCTCACCCAGAGTGCTATTAACAGGCTAATCCACCTAAGCGTAGATACTGGCTTGTGCCAAAGTTGCGGTAACCGCTATAAGTATCCTTGGTCCTGGTTTTCGCCAGATACGCCAGTCGAATTAGGAAACCCCAGTAGACTGGGCTACGATCCAAGGCGTCGAATCGGCTAAACCTGTAAACAGCATTTGGTGGGAATTCAGTTAATGTTGCGTAATCTTCGTGAGCAAGCCCTACGGCACTGCACCAGGCTTTCTGTATTCGGGTTGCCATATTTTTAGCATTGAGTTCTTGGTAATTGCCCAGGTACCCATACACATCTGCATTAAACAACAACGCCAGGTGATAATGAGGGTGTACGCTGCTATCGCGTTCTCTGCACCACACATAAGATGGTAGTGTTGGATCCCCTGCTCTCCTGGAGCGTTTGTGATCCGCCCGTAACTGACTTTTCAGTGACTCGAAGAAGCGAGTGATTGCCTGTGGATCATCTTGTTGGAAGCATATTGGTAGATCAGGTTCTCCCGGTACATGAGACAGTGTAAATCTCGGGTCAGTACGGATAGCCAATATCCGTTTATGCTGTTCTAAGCTGTTATAGACCATGTTAAGTGCTTTGTTAAGCATATAGCCATCAATGGGCGAGTCATACATTCTGGAGGCTTTCGTCGTCAGCATGACAATTTCTTCGTCGGTAAGCGAATATTGTGATTCCATAACAATCCTTCATTCTGTAAATATTAATCATTAGGTAATGGGTAGCCCTCACGCTACCCATGTGATGTTGGTATAACTTCTGTAGGGTGTTACTCTTGATGATTACTTGTACTGGAGTAGAATAGTGATAAAGATATATTACATATACCGATTAAAACTCATGAGCTGTCCTCCTAAATAATCTAAACTGAATCCTTAGTGTTACTTGTCTTAAGAACAAAAAATATTAATCAGGAAGAGCTAGTTTACTCTGAAGTTATTCAGGTAAACGTAGTTTACTCATCGCAACTGTTCCTGAATCTAACAACGGGATATTAGTCTTTTCAGCTAGTTCACTAGGTTCCATTTTAGAGCCAATAAACTTGACATAATTAACCCCACCCCGTACAAATAGTTGCACTATTCCTTCAGATTCAAGTTTTTCTAAAGCAGACTTCAGACTTTCTGAACGCCTGACTGAATATGGACCTTTTTTAATGATATCATTCCTCTTGAAATCGTAAGAACCATTACTAACAAGATGATCCTCCATGAACCATACCAATTTTTCTGCAGCTGTAGGTTCTCGGGTAGTATCGACCTTAGTGATAAGGTGATTAATAATCCATTGTGTTATTTTAGTAGCTGACATTAAAGTGTCCTTGGTAATTATTGGTGAGTTGGGTGTAATAAACATTTGCATTACTGCTGCGATTCTCGTTGCTTGCTCCATAATTCTGGAACCAAAATCATCATAGTGATGCAACTCCTCTCCTTTTTGCATGAGTTCCCTGATTCGTTTACTTTGCGTATCCCATAACGCTTTCGTCTCTTCAGATAAAGTTATACAGATACGTTTTTCATTTTTTTCTCTACGCTCTATCCCGTCTTGCAAATGCTTAACGAGAATGGAGAAAAAACCATCAAGTCCTGGTTCATCAGACCATGAACACGCATCAGGGATGTCGCATAGTTCAGGAAGTTGCTCCAGATCAATCAACAATAAACGCGCTAAGAATCCTGATTTTCTTAATTTTTGCCCCTGCTTACTTATAAAATCGTTAAATAATTCAGGCTGTAACAACAGCAATACAGTCAGCCGGACATCATCAACATCGTAGCTGTCGCGAGATGCTCTGCTGTCAGAGATTCTCCCTTCTCCCCAAAGAGAGTTGAGAACTGATATATTGCGAAAAAGATTGCTGTCAATCACCCCACCGGCTTCATCAGAACCGAGCATCAATGATGGAGAACCCAGCGCTAATGCCTTTCTAAGCCCCTCACTTGTGGAATCGTTTTTAATAAGATACTTTCTTTCTGGGACTGATGGTTTTCTTCTTTGGCACTCCTCCAACGCCTCAAGTGCTTCAGTTACATCAGCCTTCTGACGAACAGCTTTGCCAAATTGTTTTTTAAGCTCTTTTAGCTCGGTTTCCCAGGATACTAGTTTAAGATTATAATTTTTCTCTTTTAACAGAAAATCATTTCGCAGCTCCTTTTCCAGTTGATAAATTTCCTCCATCAACAGCCTGAATACCGTTGATTTCCTGCTACCTGAGCGTGCCAATAGCATGAGATAAAGTGAAGTAAAGGTTCTCTCATTTTTAAGCTGAACATCAAATTTGTCCTGGCAGGCAAGTGCCATTACCCCAAGTAACACTGTTAAAATAAGTTCGGCGGCGGCTCCTGTTTTATAATGTATGTAGCTTATTAATCGTTGTGCAAAAGTGGGAAGCGTCTGAAACTCCAGACAGAGTTCTTTATTTTGCTTACTCTTAGCTCTTTTAGACATGCATGTTAGGCCCCTCTATTGTCACAAAAATTTAAATAGCTGCGGAGGAGATCCACTCATCTATAAAAGTGGATCGCCATCCTACTGATGAAAGCCTGGTTTGATGGGGCTGGTAACAGCCTCATCGTAAACGTAAAATTTTAATGAAAGTTAAATTGTTTATGAATACTAAACATCAATCACTTGTAATGACTTTAAATAATTTCTGATATCATCTAAAAGCCAATAGTTTCTATTGTTAAGGTTTATTGGTCGGACTAACCCTGAGGGAAGTCGATCATTACATAACCACATTCTGATCGTCTGAGGTTTACGCTTTAGCAAGTTAGCTAATTCAGTCGTGGATACGAGAGAGATATTATCCAGATCTGATGAATGCAATATTTTTGATTGATTCATGCTGCCACCTCTGTAATAGAGTTGTTGGCATATGAATTAGATGGGAAAGTCAGGTGACAAAAACAAGAAGGGAAGAGGGAACCAAAAACACTGACAGGTTCGGGGTCACTTCCATCGCTAGAGCCAGAAGACGAAGAATTTTTAGCCGATTTGCTGGTGCTCCGACGTGACCTTGCTACCGAGCCAGTATGTAACATACACCGGGAAATCACATTCTGAAGCGTAACGCTGAGCGACTTAATTCTTACTTGTTTCTGATGCATAGCCTGATTCATTGCACGAAGGGCAACTTTCTTGTAATGATTTTCAAACCATTGAGCGAGTGGTCGTGCATTAGCTGATGGTGTATGGTGCTGGATTTCAAAATCGGCATTATGTAATCCCGACATGTTCGCCAAAATCTCATGGTCATCGCCTATGGCGCTGGTGCCAGTCTTTAGATCAAACATTCTGATACATCTCCTTTGTGGTTTAGGTTATGAGTCGATTGTCATCGAAGTTTATATGCCTGTCAATCTATTCGAAATGATTTAACTCATTGATAGTTAAGTGTATCAACGCACATCAACGTTCTTATTTTTACTGATTTTGGCTTGTTCTAAGATCCAAGTCTCAATTTTTATATGCCACTTACGCAACAAATCTAATGGACGACGACGGTAGTGCTTCTCAGCTAGAGCACTAGGTTTATGGCCCATAATCTGCGCAACTATGCCAGTTGGCACTTCGACCCATTCGGCAAGCGTACCAAAACTACGACGTAATCCATGCAGGCTGATGTGTGGTAATTCAGCCTTAGCTAAGGCCCGATTGTGTGCGGAACGCGGTTCAATAATTTTGCCGCTTTTGCTATTACTCCTGAAAACCCAATCCTCCTTATTTACGTCAGAATTTGGTGTTTGCACCAATGCGCTTAACAGGTGAGTGACATAAGGAGTAAGAGGTATGATACGTTCGCCTTCGATCTTGTCTTTAATCCGCATACTTGACCATTTGAAATCGACGTCAGACCACCGAAGTGACGCAATTTCTTCGCGTCGCGCTCCGGTGAGTAAAAGTACCTGGAGATAGGCCGATGCAATGGGATTGTTGAGGTTACGCACGGCACTGAACCAGCTTTTTAACTGTTCTTTTTGTAAGCAATCTCCCGCTTTACTCGCTGATACTGGAACCAATTTTCTCACGTTATGATCTTGTGCAAGATCGCCATGGATTATTCCCTGATATTTTTTCTGGTAATTAACCCATTTGATAAATGCACGCAACAGACGGTAGGCATGAGCAGTGACGGTAGGCCGATTTTGTCTTTCTGTACTTAGCCATGCGGCAATGTTCTCTGGTGTTAGTTCCAATAACGGTAGGTCGAGCAAGCTAGCCAATGGTCCAGCCGAGGTTGGGCCCCGGCCTCTTTTTTTACTTTCGCCTCCACGGCTGGACAAGTTCACGTGATCGGCAATATAACGTGCAGAGTAAGGACGTTTAGTTTTTGCGCTGATTCCGGTTCTCAATTCTTGAAGATAATCTTCCCAAGCGCTTGAGAAGGTTACCTTCGTTTTACGAGATTCAGCCTGCTGTGATTCCGCTTCAGCAATTTTTTCTGCTTTAGCTATACGCGGATCTATCCCAGTATCGATTAATGTTTGCAGCCGCCTGGCTTCGGCCCTGGCATCATCAATCCTCCAATCGTTAATGTTGCCAATGGTCATGCGAAGGGTTTTTCCCGCATATACGCTTTGGAACACAAAAGCTTTTGTTCCGCGGGTTGCCCGGCATGCCAGAGTTGTTACATCCGCATCCCAAAGAAATGCTTGGTTTTTCCCTTCAGTTAAAGCAAATTTTCGAATGCGCTCGAAGGTGAGTTTTTGTCTCGGAAGTGCCATTTTTGGGCTCCAGATGAGAAAGGTTACATCACCATAATGTAACGGCTGGTGTAAGTAAATTGGGGGGATACACATCAACACCTGTCAATTATTATCAACAGGTGTTTTTATAAGTTAATGTTTTATAATGAACTAATTGTTTTAAGAGTAGGTTTTTAAAGGGGTAAAAGTATAATAACGTCGCATTCGTAATGCGAAGGTCGTAGGTTCGACTCCTATTATCGGCACCACTCAAGCATCCTCCAAAATTTCAATCTAATTTCTGTAACCACTTCTCTTGGCGGATGGACGAACCTCATGGCATTTCTTCGTCAGCAAAGTATCCTTCAAATCTGTAGACAAAGGCTTTTCCTGCGTTCAGGTCTACGTTGTTAGTATGTAAGTCGTTATCCCAGATAAGTAGAACAAAACAGGATTAATGGCTCTATGTGTGTTTGCAGGTGAAAAAGTATCTTCCCACCCTCACACCTCCTAACGCCCACGAACAACACCCGTAACCAAAGTAGTAAAAGACTGGCGTTGAGAGCTGTAAGCCCAAGTTATAAATCCGCGATATCAAAATGATACCGCTGACATAAAAAGCGTTTAAACATCAAGTTTGCGGCCAGTCAGCCATTCCACCATCGCCGGGTCGCGGTGAGAGAAGAAGGCGCTGGTTGCGGTGTCGAGGGCAGCAATTTGCAGCATATCTTCAGAGCTGAGTTCAAAATCGAGAATGTTGATGTTTTCTTCCATACGTTCTTTGCGCACTGATTTCGCCAGTGAAACGATGCCCCGCTGGAAGATCCAACGCAGTACAACCTGGCCCACGCTTTTGCCGTATTTCTGGCCAATTGCCGTTAACAAAGGATGCTGGAACAGGCCATTTTTACCCTCAGCAAACGGAGCCCAGGCTTCCGGCTGAATGCCATGGCTTTGATTCCATGGAACGGCATGCAACTGCTGGTTGAAGGGGTTAACTTCAATCTGGTTTACTGCCGGGGCCACTTTGTTAAAGGCGATAAGGTCGGCCAGTCGGTCAGGATGGAAATTGCTGACACCAATGGCGCGAATTTTGCCTGCCTGTTGCAGTTCTTCCATGGCACGCCATGCCCCATGGACATCACCGTAAGGCTGGTGAATCAGATACAGGTCCACGTAATCAAGTTGCAGCCGATTCAGGGAGCGTTCGAACTGGGCTTTAGCGCCTTCGTAATGGGTATCCTGCAGCCAAAGTTTGGTCGTGACAAAGAGTTCGTTACGGGCGATGCCGGTCTGTTTCAGCGCGTTCCCGACCTGAGTTTCATTCTGATAAGACGCAGCAGTATCGATCAGGCGATATCCCGTGTCGATGGCATCAATAACGGCTCTTTCGCATTCAGCAGCATCCGTCATCTGGAAGACACCAAAGCCCAGCAGGGGCATTTCAATACCGTTGTTCAGTTTTACAGTTTGCATGACGTTATCCTTCAGCTGTTGTGTTGGAAAAGCATAACGCAAACTGATTTATTCGATTAGAGGGGGTAATTAGCTAGGGTTTATTAGATGAATTCATTAATCGGAAGAGAGGGTAGTCCGCTTTTTGCCAGCCACAGGCCCCCAACATCACTGATACTGAAGGAAGAACGGACGTTCATTTAGAACAGTGATATCGGCTCGCTATGTTGAGGGATATAATTCGCTTTTTTTTATATAATATTTTTTGCTTACCGCGCTATTTTCTATCCTGCACCTTAAGTTTTAAGCTAATCATTATAGATTATTTATGAACGGGTTCGAAACCCTCACCTTGCCCGAGAGGTGATAATTTGTTAAATTATCCGCATTAGCGTCAAATACATTGATTAGTAAACCGGCGCTAATTATACAATAATGAGTGATGGAGCCAAAATGAAGTATGCGTTTGCATTAATGTTGAGTATGGTATTGTCAGGTTGTACCGCAAATGATTGGATTGATGCTGCAAGTGGG
>Ga0153948_1000484_pt1 | contig 21621 bp, 18 predicted proteins | sample TSNJ032MetaG_FD_104696 | JGI IMG/M metagenome (GOLD analysis project Ga0153948, IMG submission 104696) | Attine ant fungus gardens microbial communities from New Jersey, USA - TSNJ032 MetaG | ecosystem: Host-associated > Fungi > Mycelium > Unclassified | place: USA: New Jersey, Wharton State... | reverse complement strand
CTAAACATGCACACATCCAACTAATATTTGGTTTCTTGTGTTCTTTTTTTAATTCTTCTGCCGTTTCTTTGATGGCTTGATATTCTGCTTCAAAGCGACTCTCTCGCCAGATCGCCTCCCTTCGATTTCTTCTACTTTTTTTAATAAGCGATTCTCCATTTGTGCGATATCTCGTTCTCTTTTTGCACGCTCCAGTTGACGTTTTAATAATGTTATTTCATCAACCTCATTATCTGTCTTGTGCTGCCCTCGACGATCACCCAATCCTTCATTACCTTCTTTGATATACTTTTGTACCCAACTGTAGACATTAGCATAAGGGACAGTAAACACCTTAGCTGTTAACTTGTAATCCTTATCATGTTCTAAACAATAGTTGACAATTTCAATTTTTTCTTCCTGTGTCGTTTCTCTGCTTTTCATTCGATATACATCTCCTTGTGGACAATACTCTTTCAGTCCTTCAGGATTATTATACTCTTTTACCCAGCCAATGATAACAGAATGTGCTGGAATAGTATATCGTAATGCCAATTCAACGTAGGAACCTTCACCATTTAAATACGCAGTTACTACTTCTTCCTTGAATTCTTTGGTATAAGCTGCATTACTTGGTCTTGGCTCAAATGCTGAATCACCATACATACGATACTTACTAATCCAAATATGTACTGTTTTTTTATTAACACTCATTTCATTCGCTAGCGTAGCTACTGATTTTTCTCCTATAACATAACTTCTTACCACTTCTATTTTTACTTCTTTAGTGAACTTGCTTTTTCTTGACATAATAAAATATGATCCTCCTTAGTTAACAGTTTTTTAATTATTTGTACTGTCTACTTTAGAGAATCATATCACTTTGGATGGTTTTTTTGTATAATTAAGTTATGACAAACCAAATGAACATTATAACTAATCCTATCATATATCAACCTCATTTGATTGCGATTTTACGAGTTTATTTGTAAGAAAGTTAAAGTTAAAAGTTAAAATTTACTAGATAAGGAGGCAAGTGGTAGATAGGCATACAGTAAGTTCTAGTAGAATTTACTCTTTCAGTTAATAATATGTTGATTCCTTCTCTTTTATTAAAGAGATGTGGCAATTAGGCCTAACAAAAACAAACACTTCACTTTAAAAGAAAAGAAGTATTTGTCAACTGAAAAGATATCACCTTGAAAAAATATTGGCAATTGAAGTATGTTGTATTATCGAATTTGCAACGCAAGTAAATTTAAAAAATGGTTAGCCATTGATATTGATTCTTGAATATTTAGACAATAGCACAGCATCATGTTTATACTTTATGGTTTTAATGTATATGGAATAATATCTAGGTTAAATTAATAAAAGAAGAATTATTTACTTTAATTGCATCATCAATGTCACTCAACATTCTTAAAAAACTGATATTTTAATGGCGATTCATTACATTTAGTGTCTAAAATAGATTAATAATCAAAATAGTGTTGAAGATTATCGGAAGTAAAGATTTTTTTAAAATAACAATCTATAATTCAATTGTAGATATTAAGTTTGTTAGAAAGGAAATATAAATCACGATGAAGATATTAAGTACCAAAGAACAAATTGCTGAATATCTAAAAAATGAGACAAAAATATTTAAAGTCGACGATTTGTCCTCATTTACAACTCAAAAGATAAGTCATCATTTACATTTATCTCGTTCAGTAACAAGCCAGTATTTGAACGAGTTATGTAAGGAAGATATTTTAGTTAAAGTTAATTCAAGACCAGTTTATTTTTTTGATAAGAAAACGTTAGAAAAAAAATACCGGTTACAATTTAAATCACAAGAGTTTTTTAATATTTCTGATTTAATGTCTACATTAGAAAATGAATTTATTCAAAAAGATTTTATGAATGTGATTGGGTATGATGGTTCCTTAGCAGATTGTATCATACAAATGAAATCAGCAACAATGTATCCTCCAAATGGTCTTCCCATGATTTTATATGGGGAAATGGGAATTGGAAAAACATATCTTGTCAATCAAATGTATGAGTATTGTTTAAATAATGGATTAATTAATAAATTTGCTAAACTTATTACCATAACTGCATTAAAGGAAAATCAAGATGCCTTTATAAGTCAATTATTTGATAGTGGTGGCTGGTTAGAAAAAGCAAGTCATGGTGTTTTATATATTAAAGATGCTACAAATATGAGTGAGCAATGTCAAGAATTACTCAGTGACTTTATCATCACTGGATCTTACTGGTTCAAAAATAACAAAAGAGAAGTGAAGACTAGAATTGTTTTAGCATCAGTTGAGAATCCTTATGAACATTTTTCGACAAATTTATTGCTTAATATTCCAGTAATTTACAAAATTCCAACTTTAGAAGAACGTGCACAAGAGGAGAAAGAGGAATTTGTTATCAAATTTTTCTTGAAAGAAAAAGAAAAAATAAATAAAAAACTTTATCTTTCCAAACGGGTCTTTGATGTTTTGATGCAACATTCATTTCATAATCATATTAATGAATTACAAAAATGTATCACTGGAATTTGTGCCAATGCTTATATGAAAAATAGTGATGCTGCTGCTATTTATATTTACTTGTATGATCTGCCAATAGATATTTTAGAAAACAGTTATACAATCCATACACACAATATTAATGATGATTTTATCGATATCGAGACCTATCAAAAAAGTGATACTAGTAATCGAATCATTGCTTTATTTGATCGAATGCTGGATGCTTATTTAGAATATACCAATCAAAGTTATTCATTCACAAAATTCTGTGACGAAGGGTATCAGTTAATGAGATTGTACTATGATTTTATTGTCTTTGAAGAAGCTCATTCTAATAGTAGAATTAAAGCGATTGAAGAATTAATTAATCATCTATTGGAAATTACTAAAATAAATCGGCAAATCAATTTACCATTAAACTTTAGCTTTATTATTGCAAGAATTACCGATACCACCCAAAACATTTATTCAAGTATACGTATTTGGGAAATGGAGCGTAAAGATGATATTCGGGAATGCTTAAGCACATTGATGCTAGAGATGCCTAATGCCTATATTTTGTCAACGCATATTGTTAAACAGATTTATGCAAATATCGATATTCAATTGAGTGAAATTAATATTATCTTTTTAATGTTAAATATTAACTTTTACAATAAGGATATTGCAAATCAAGATATTGTTGGCATTGTTTTAAGTCATGGGTACTCTACAGCCTCAAGTATTGCTGATGCTGTTAATTCTTTATTAGGTGTCCAAATATTTGAAGGAATAGACATGGCTCTAGATACTAATGTTGATGACATTTCAAAAAGAATTAATCAATTTATTGCCTTGAATCCTGCTTATAAAAATATTATTTTAATGGTAGATATGGGTTCTTTAGAAGATATCGGAAAAAAAATTATATGTAATGTTAATATTGGTGTTATTAATAATATATCTACTGGTCTAGCGTTAAATATAGGAAATAAAATGTTACAAGGATTAATATTAGAGGATATTTTAAGAATAGCCTGTGAAGAAGCACAATGTCAATATAAAATATTTGCTTATACAAAAAAAGAAAGAGCTATTGTTTTTACAAATGATGCTGGCATCAATATTAGTCAAAGGCTTGCAAGTTTGTTTAAAAGTAGTTTATCTAATACAATTGAAATCAAATTTTTAGAGTATGATTATCAGGCATTATTAAGTAATGGCATTCATGATACTTTATTTAAAACATATGATGTTATTTTAATGATCAAACCCATCGCTTTAAATATTTCAGATGTAAATAGTGTTTCTTTAGAAGATATTATAAGTTTTAAAGATATTAAGAAGGTAAATGATGCCTTATCAAATGATTTAAATGATGAAGAAATTGAAATATTTAATCAACAGTTGTTAAAAAATTTTTCACTAGAAAGTGTCATGGAGAATTTAACAATATTAAATGCCAGTAAGTTACTTGATCATGTTTCAGAAACCATCCAGCTCTTACAAAATTTGATGGGAAGTAAATTTCAGAGTAAAACAATTATAGGAATTTATATTCATACATGCCTATTAATTGAGAGACTTGTTACTAAAAATGCCATTGTTACCTATGATGGCATCGATGATTTTGAAAAAGAGCAACAAGTTTTTATTAATCAAGTAAATCAAAGCTTTAAAAGATTACTAAGACATTATAATGTGAAGATGCCAATTAGTGAGATAGCTTATTTATACAATTATATTTTAAGCGATGAACAAAAGGAGATGTAATATGAGTATCGTAATGGCAAGGCTAGATAATCGTTTATTACATGGTGTTGTTGCTGTTCAATGGGCACCACAATCTGGTGCAAATCGCATCATGGTTATTGATGATAAAACAGCAAATGATCCCATTCTAAAAGAAAGTATGCGATTAGGAAGACCACCAGGGATGGCAACTTCGGTCATAACTTTGGAAACAGCATTAACTAATTTTAAAAATCATAAATATGATAATCAAAAAGTATTTGTCGTCTGCAATGATCCTATCATTATTTTAAAACTACAAGAAATTGGTGAATCAATAGCCACCTTAATTTTAGGAGGAACGATTAATCTAAGTGAGGAAGGCACCCGAGTTAGTAATCGGGCATATGTTGCCAAATCACAAGAAGCAATTTATCAAAAAATATTAGATAATGGCACTTCAATTTTAGTTAAATTTGTTCCAGCAGATAAAGATGTAGAATTATCAGAAGTGATTAAACTATCGAGAGGGGGAGTCTAAATGGAACTTCAAATTTGGCAAATTATTTTAATTACACTTTTGGCTTTTTTTAAAACAGTAGATTGGTCAACAACCCAAATTACAACTTTAAATACTGTGATTTACGGTATGTTAACGGGTCTTATTCTTGGAGATATGAGTACTGGTTTAGCAATTGGTGCTACGATGCAATTAATGTCTTTAGGAGTCGTAGCAGTTGGTGGTGCATCAATGCCCGATTATCCAGTTGCAGCTATTATCGCAACGACAATTGCTATCACATCAGGACAAGGTATGGAAGCTGGTCTAGCACTAGGTATTCCTGTAGGTATGTTAGGTGTTCAATTTGGTGTTATCAGTAATATTGTGAAAGGTCCAATTGCTCGTAAGGCTCAGGAATATGCAAACAAAAAGCAATTTAATAAAATGATTAACATTACCTTACTATCACCAATTCTTAGTGGTTTGACATCAGCTATTCCAGTGTTATTGTCAATTACCTTTGGTAAAGACATCATTACTTCAATTCTTGAATTCATGCCAGCATGGTTTACTTCAGGATTAAGCATCGCTGGAGGGATGCTACCGGCAGTAGGAATTTCAATGTTATTAATGTACATGCCAACTCAAAAATATATTTCTTATTTAATTGTCGGATTTGTACTATCAGCATACTTAAAAATTCCAGTTTTAGGTGTTGCACTGGTTGGTTTTGCATGTGCCTATGAACTTTATAAAAAGAAAATTGCAGATTTATCACTTTTAGAATCACAATACCAAGGAGGGGAGAATGAAGATGAGTAAGCAAACACCAGTTTTATCAAAAAAAGATTTAAGAAACGCAAGCTGTCGCTGGTTTATTGGGCCTAGTACCTTTAACTATGAAACTCAGCTGGCACCAAGTGTAGTATTTGCTTTATACCCTAGTTTAAGAAAAATTTATAAAGATGACGACGATTTAATTCAATCTATTAATAACCATTATAAATACTTTAATACCAATCCATGGGTTGCTTCACTTGTTTTAGGTGCCGCATTAGCAATTGAGGATGAAAATGGATTAGATGCTTTAAATACGGTTCAAGATTTTAAAGTAAGTTTAATGGGACCCTTAGCAGGTATTGGTGACACTATTCTCTGGGCAATGATTCCAACTATCTTTGGATCAATTGCAGCTTATATGGCACAGGAAGGAAGTCCGCTAGGTGTGTATTTATGGACCGCATTAACAATTGGCTTCTTCTTTGTTAGAACACGATTATTTGAAGTTGGGTACAAACAAGGAGTTAAAATGATTACTGAGTTTGGTAAACATTTGACTATTTTTACCGAAGCGGTATCTGTTCTTGGATTAATGGTTGTCGGTGCTATTCTACCATCAACTATTGCCTTAACTACTGGGATTACGTTTAAATCTGGTGATGTAGTAATGGAGATTCAGCCATTATTGGACGTCATTTTACCAGCATTATTACCAGTTATATTAGTAGCCATTATTTATTTCCTTATGTCGAAGAAAAAAATCAAAATGATGACAATTATCCTATTTATTATTATTTTAGCAATGGTTGGAGCGGCAACAGGAATTTTAGTCTAATAAGGAGGTGGTAGAAATGCGTGTGGCTACAAAAATAATAAATATTCGACCGAATAAAGATGTGTATCTAGTAGGCTATAACAGTAAAGAAAGGTCAGTACCAGCAATAGGTGTTCATGATGATCCGTATGCTACGGCATTATTACTGGAAGTTGATCATCAGTTATTACTATTTATCAGTTTAGATGTTGCAATTATTCATGAAAGCAAAGCAAGTGTTATTAAAACAGAGATTATGAGGTATATATCCATCCCAAGTGAAAATATAGTTATTAATACAACTCATACTCACTCTGGTCCTAGTGGCTTTGATGATTTTGATAAAATGTCAGGGATACCTGATAATTCTGACTATTTTAATGATGCAGTTACAAGAATTATTGATGGTATCAAAAATATCGAGAAGGATTTAGTTGAGGTAAATGCTGTCATTGGATCTACGAAAGTAGAAGGATATTATAGTAATCGCAATGATATTAATCGGCCTTATAATGACAAAGTGACCATCATTAAATTTATGGACAAGGAAGAGATTTGTGTTGCTGCAATGTGTAACATCAATTGTCATGCAACAGTTCTCGGCCCAACAAACCAGTATATTTCAGCTGATTTGATGGGAAAAGTTCGAGATCTATTAAGTGAAACGTTGGGCGTGAAACCATACATGTTTTCAGGTGCTGGTGGAGATGTCTCTAATCGCCTATACAGAAAAGGAAATGATTTTAATGAATTAGATCGTGTTGGCAATGGAATCACCGCAATTTTGAATAATATTGTTCATTATCAACCATTACAATTAAATCAATGTAAGATAACGGATATCGTCTATACGGTTAACTATGATAATAACCAGTATTTTGATACGTATTCTAAAAAAATTGAAATGAATGAAGCGTTATTAAAAACGGATATGTCATTTGATGATCGTAAATTGAGAACTTCTGAACTGGGAGCACTTAAAGAGAAAATGAAAAAAGAAAAGATTCATTTTGATGTCAAAAGTAAAGTAATTCAATTGGGAGATTTAACATTAGTTGTCTTTCCAGGAGAATTAGCATCTGTTTTTCATCGAAAGCTTGAAGCAGATTGTTCAACTCCATACTTTCTCATTATCGGTTATGCTAATGATTTTCAGATGTATTTTATTGAGGAAGAAGAGTATGGTAAACATTTTGAGACAATTGTTTCTGATTTACCCAAAGGTGAAAGTGAAAAAATTGTCAAGCAGATTGGAACATTATTATGAGACATTTTATCATCGCCTCGCATAGAACATTCGCTAGTGGATTAAAGGATACAATTATCTTTTTAACAAATAAGGAACGTTGTATTCATGATTTCTCAGCCTATGTTCATGATAATGATCTGAATTTCAAAATGATGGATACTTTGTTTGAATCGTTTAATAAAGAGGATGAAGTTATTATTATGACCGATATCGTTGGTGGTAGTGTCACTCAAAAATTTTATCCTTACATGTCTGATAACGTTCATATGATAAGTGGTGTCAATCTTCCATTAGCTCTGAGTTTAGTGTTGTCAAATGTCAATAAAATGGATGAAGAGTATCTTCTTTCACTAATACAAGAAGCAAAAGAGCAAATCATCTATGTAAATAAATTAAATTTGAATGGAAATGATGATGAATAATCTTTATGAAGGTAACATAGTGTAAAAACATTAAGTTACCTTTTTTATCATTGCCTTTGTTAAGTGTATCGTCTACAATGGTCAGTCGATGTTCATTCTATTTATAATTTCTTTTTATATTTTCTTTCATTTCCTCAGGAATATCATTTTCGGAAATATAATCAAATATATGATCAGTACCTAATTTGCTGGTATGATCATAAAACCAGAAACCAGCATTTATATTTTAGAAATGCTAATTCTTCAGTTAATTCTGCAATTTTCGTTTCTACATCTTTTTCATGCTCTTTGAATATTTCATTTCTTTCATTCAATGTTGATTCACCTATGACACAGCAATCAACGAATACTTTAATTTTTTTTATCGGCATTCCAGTCTTTTTTAAATATTGAATAACTTCTAAAAATTTTAAATCTTTATCCTCAAATATTCTTACCCCATTTTTATCTCTTTCAACATAAGGAAAAAGACCTTCTTTAGCGTAGTATCTTAACGTATGTTCTGCAGCGAAAGAGGTTGTTTTTTTATGGTTGAATGAGCTAATAAATTTATCAGTGTAAATCCTGGCATAGAAAAAAGAGGCTGTACCTCAATAAGCTAAAATTTGCTTATTTCGTTACAGCCTTTTCTATTTTAGATTCTGCTCTTTTATCTTTTAATTCCCCGAGTTTAATATCTTTATTAAATATTACCATAATTGCACCAATGATGGTATTTGTATAGTAGGTAAGTAATCGCCATATTATCATGAGGGTTGCTGCTTCATATTCCCACATAATACAAGAAAACGCAATCACAAAAAATGATTCTGAAACACCATGTTTTCCTGGTATTGGAAAAGAAGAAAGTGCCAAATTAACAAATACATATAATGAAATGAATGTAGTTAAATCGTTTAAGGTGATGGCTAAATTTAAGAATTTACTGATAATATAAGGTAGTACTAAAAGTAAAGATATACGTATTACATTATTAAGAATAATCAGTAGCCATCTTTTTTTATGTTTGAATAAGTAATCTTTTCCATTATTGAAATAACGAATCATTTCAGCTAATGAAGTATCAATTTTTTCAATATTTAATTTAATTGGTAGTATTTTTGCAATCCTAGTTAAGCAATTCCTAATGATGGTTTGGGATTTTGGCAATGCAACAATAAAGATATTAGCCAAAGTAATAACTAAAGTAACAATAAGCCCTAGGATTGCTAAATATGTTTCATAAGAAAAGTTATTGAAGTAAAATCGAATACTTAATAGAAAAACAACTGAATAGTATATTAACAAAGTTATTTGATAATTAATAAATTCAATAAAGACAATGCTTGGAGCTTCTTTTGGATCAACTCCTTGTTTATTAAAAAGATATAATTGAGCAATCTTTCCAGTCGTAATGAAGAAAACATTATTAATAAACAAAGTAATGAAATTATTCTGAATTGCTTGTTTTAATGTATATGATTTATTATTTATGGTTGTTAGCATCCAAATATTTATGGCTTGAATAATATAATAAAAAGTTGTATAGATAATAAGAATCAAAATAGATAGTATTGATAAATCATCAAGTACTTGAAGTATTTCAAGATAATAATCCTTTATATTGTAATATAATGCTATGATAACCAACAATATTAATAAAATAGTTTTCCATGGTATTTTCTTTATCATAATAAGTCCGTCCTTTTATTATTAGTAGTGTATCATAAAATGCTAGAAAATTACAGCATATAACGGCTAAATAAAAACATTGGTAAAAATAGATAGTTCTGCTATAATAGTATTTATAGGGGGGATATGTTTTATGAGAGAGTTATTTAATGAACAAGAAATAAGTCGAACTCTGACACGTATTTCTCATGAAATTATCGAAAAAAATAAGGGAGTTGATAATTTGGTATTGATTGGTATTTTGACAAGAGGTAGATATTTAGCCAACCGAATACAAGAAATAATTAAAAGTATCGATGGTGTGGCTTTACCATGTGGTTATATTGACATTACTAACTATAGAGATGATCAAAAAAAATCAAAAGAAATTGACAATACGTTAATTCCTTTTTCTATTGAAAATAAAAAAATTATTTTAGTTGATGATGTTTTTTTTAGTGGTAGGACGATTCGTGCAGCGATGGATGGGTTAATGAAAAGAGGACGCCCACTTGAAATTCAATTAGTTGAATTAATTGATCGAGGACATCGACAATTACCTATTCGAGCTAATTATGTTGGAAAGAATGTTCCTACTAGTGTCGATGAAATTATTGAAGTACGGCTTAAAGAAATTGATGGTATGGATAGTGTTATTTTAAAAGATGGAGGAGAATAAATGTGGAAAATAAAAAAGTGAAAAAAGCAGTAATTCCTGCTGCGGGACTGGGTACTCGTTTTTTACCTGCGACAAAAGCATTAGCGAAAGAAATGTTACCAATTGTTGATATCCCAACAATTCAATATATTGTTCAAGAAGCTGTGAATAGTGGAATTGAAGAAGTTTTAATTATTACAAATGATAGTAAACAAATCATTCATAATCATTTTGATAGAAATTATGATTTAGAAGAAAAATTAAAAGCTTCAAATAAATTATTAGAAGTTGATATAATTGTTAATATAGCAAATATGGCCAAGGTTACATATACAAGACAAGACAATCCAAGAGGATTAGGACATGCCATTTTATGTGCTAAGTCTTTTGTTGGTGATGATCCATTTGCGATTTTACTAGGGGATGATGTTGTTGTTAATAAAAATGGACTTCCTGCATTAAAACAATTAATTGATGCATATGATAGTATGCAGGCTTCTATTATTGGTGTACAAACTGTCGCAAAAGAGAATGTGAATAAATACGGTATTGTTACTCCAAAGAAAGAAATAACTGATCGATTAGTAGAAATAACCGACATGATAGAAAAACCAAAAATAGAAGAAGCACCAAGTTGTTTAGCTGGATTAGGACGTTATGTTTTAACTCCTACAATATTTTCGCTATTAGAAACGCAAGCTGCTGGAGCAAATAATGAAATCCAATTAACTGATGCTATCAAACGTTTGATGCCAGAGGAAAAAGTATATGCTTATGATTTTGAAGGACAACGTTATGATGTTGGTGATAAATTTGGATATGTGAAAGCGACAATCGATTTTGCTTTAGAGCGTGAAGATTTAAAAGACAATGTCGTTAATTATTTAAAAGAAGTTACTAATAAATTATAGTTTAAAGGAGAAACATTTTATGGGATTGTTCAATAAAAGAAGTGATCATGAAGGATTAGATGATGAAGCATTAGAATATTTTAGAAGTAATAATGATATGATTATTGATTCAAGAAAATGGATATTGGTTATTATTGTTGGTGTATTTCTTGCAGTAATGTTAGGGATTGGATATGGATTTATTTCTTATACAATTGATTTACATTTTAGTTTGATTCTTATTGCTTTCGGTTATTTGCTTTCTTATGTTTTGAAAAAAATAACTGGTTTTGGAAGTAAGGCATTAGGCATTGTAGCATTAGTTTGTTATCTGATTTTAGTATTTGTTAGCTTAGGAAGTGTCTTTGCGATTGCATTTTCAGATACGCTTGGTGGAAGTTTCATTAAATATTTATTTGATCCATTTATTTGGAGATTGATGTTTGAATCATTAATAAACGTTAGCAGTATTTCGACATTTATCATTTATGCAATTGGTGGTGTTGCAACATTCCAATATGCTTGTCGATAAAATTTAAGAGTAAACTATTAGCATTGATAGCTTACTTTTTTATTGATGATTATAGAAGGATTGTTAAAAAAATATCAATACTATCAAAAATAAAGGTTTTCTTCTAGTCAAATTAGCGTATTGGTAGTATAATTATATATGTGAAAAATAAGGAGGTTTATTTTATTATGGCGAAAACGTATTCTTCAATGGATGGAAATACTGCTGCAGCACATGTGGCCTATGCCTTTACAGAAGTAGCTAGTATTTATCCAATTACACCATCATCACCGATGGCTGAAAATGCAGAGGCTTGGGCAGCACAAGGTCGTAAAAATATATTTGGCTCAACAGTTAATGTAATTGAAATGCAATCGGAAGCTGGTGCTGCTGGTGCGGTGCATGGTGCTTTACAAGGAGGAGCTTTGGCAACAACTTTTACAGCATCACAAGGTTTGTTATTGATGATTCCAAACCTTTACAAACTTACAGGAGAGTTATTACCTGGTGTTTTCCATGTTTCTGCTCGATCTTTAGCAACTAGAGCATTAAGTATTTTTGGAGATCATCAAGATGTTTATGCATGCCGTCAAATAGGTATGCCAATGATTTGTTCTCATTCTGTTCAAGAGGTAATGGATTTAGGTGGGATTGCTCATTTAGCAGCAATCAAATCTTCTGTTCCAGTAATGCATTTCTTTGATGGATTTAGAACATCTCACGAAATTCAAAAAGTTGAAGTATTAGATTACGAATTTTTAAATGACTTACTAGATAAAGAAGCATTAGCAAAATTTAAGGCACAAGCAATGAACCCACATACTAATCCAGTAGAACGTGGTGGTGCTGAAAATGATGATATTTATTTCCAAGGTAGAGAAGCTCAAAACTTACATTATGAAGCAGTAACTGAAGTCATTGTAGATTATATGAAGAAAATTTCTGAGCACACTGGAAGAGAATATGCTCCATTTACATACTATGGTGATAAAGATGCAACGCGACTCATTATTGCTATGGGGTCAGTTACTGAAACAATTAAGGAAACGATTGATGAATTAGCAAAACAAGGAGAAAAAGTTGGTTTAATTAAAGTACATTTATACCGTCCTTTCTCTGCTAAATATTTATTAAGTGTTTTATCAAAATCAGTTAAAAAAGTAGCTATATTAGATAGAACGAAAGAAATGGGAGCAACTGGAGAACCATTATATTTAGATGTTGTCAGTGTTTTAGCTAATCAAGGATTAGAAGTATTGATAGGTGGACGTTATGGATTAAGTAGTAAAGATACAACACCTAGTCAAATAAAAGCAGTATATGATCACTTAAATAGTAGCCTTCCATTTAATGGATTTACAATAGGAATTGTTGATGATGTAACTAACTTATCTTTAAAAGAAGATAAATCATTCCATGTAGAATCAGATTATACGGCTTGTCTATTTTATGGGCTAGGCTCTGATGGAACTGTATCAGCTAATAAAAACTCTATAAAAATTATTGGAGATCATACAGATTTATATTCACAGGCATATTTTGCTTATGATTCTAAAAAAGCAGGTGGAGCAACTCGTTCTAATTTACGTTTTGGTAAATCGCCAATTCGTGCAACTTATTATGTAAGTAACGCGGATTTTATATCCTGTTCTTTAGATAATTATGTTTTAAAATATGATATGTTAAAGAACCTTAAAAATGGGGGAACATTTTTATTAAATACTGAATTTAGTAAAGAAGAAGTGATTGATTATTTACCAAAATATGTAAAAAAACAATTAGCTGAAAAGAAAGCAAAGTTTTATATTGTTAATGCAAATAAAATTGCGACAGAAATTGGTATGGGACGCCGTACAAATACGATTCTTCAATCAGCATTCTTTGCATTAAATCCGCAAATTTTACCAATAGAAGAAGCCGTTGATTATATGAAACAAGCAGCTAAAAAATCCTATAGTAAAAAAGGTGATGCGATTGTAGAACTTAACTATAAAGCAATTGATCAAGGAAAAGATGCGATTGTACAAGTAGATGTAGATCCTAGCTGGACAGAATATGAAGTAAGCCGTACACGTAATCGTATAGGAGATGAACATTTTGATGAATTTGTTACTGTCATCAATCAATTAGATGGATATGATTTACCAGTTTCTAGTTTCCTAAATAAATTAGATGGAACTATGAAATCTGGAGTAGCATATTACGAAAAACGTGCGATTGCTACGGAAGTACCAAGATGGATTAAAGATGCCTGTATTCAATGTAATAGTTGTGTTATGGTATGTCCTCATGCAACAGTTCGTGCATTCTTGCTAGATGAAGATGAAGTAGCGAATGCACCAGAAGATATTTCTAATGATGTATTAAAACCAATTGGGAAGAACGTTGAAGGCTTAGTATACCGTATTCAAGTTTCACCTGACAACTGTGTTGGTTGTGGTTTATGTGCTGTAGAGTGTCCTGGAAAAGGAGGCGTTAAAGCATTAGAAATGGTTAGTGTGAAAGATGAATTAGAACATGCGGCTTTAGCAGATTATTTATATAAGAAAGTATCCTATAAAACTGATAAATATCCAACAACTATGGTAAAAGGTGTTGGGTTTATGAAACCTTACTTTGAAGTATCAGGTGCTTGTGCTGGATGTGGTGAAACGCCTTATTATCGTTTAGCTTCACAATTATTTGGTGAAGATATGATTATTGCGAATGCTACAGGATGTAGTTCTATTTATACTGGAAGTACACCATCAACACCAATGGCAATTGATGAAAAAGGACATGGTCCTGCTTGGGCGAATTCTTTATTTGAAGATAATGCTGAATTTGGTTTTGGTATGAAATTAGCTCAAAACTATAAGACAAAATTTATTATGGAACTTGTGCAAGCAAATCTTGAAGATTGTGAACCAGAATTACAAGAAGTATTGCAGCAATACTTAGAAGTTGCTGGTTCTAGAGAAAAAGAAAAAGAACTTTATGATACTATGATTCGTTTAATCGAAGCTTCTAAAAATCAAGGAATTAAAGAAGTTTTAGATCATAAAGGCGATATTGTAACCAAATCTCAATGGATTGTTGGTGGAGATGGATGGGCATATGACATTGGTTATGGTGGATTAGATCATGTACTAGCGAATACACAAAATGTTAATATTTTAGTCTTAGATACAGAAGTTTATTCAAACACTGGTGGACAATCTTCTAAATCTTCACAAGCTGGGTCTATCGCTAAGTTTACAGCGAGTGGTAAAACGGTAGCGAAAAAAGATTTAGCTCAAATTGCTATGGCATATGGACATGTTTATGTAGCACAAGTGGCTATGGGAGCGAATCCAATGCAAACAATTAAAGCATTTAAAGAAGCTGAAAGTTATGATGGACCATCATTAATTATTGCTTATTCTCCTTGTGTTGAACAAGGGATTAAGGGTGGTTTAGAAAGTCATCAAAAACAACAAAAAGCAGCGGTAGCTTGTGGATACTTTAACTTATTAAGATATGATCCACGTTTAGAAGCAGATGGTAAAAATCCATTGCTAGTAGATTCTAAAGCTCCAGACTTCACTAAATTTAAAGATTTCTTATTAAGCGAGAACAGATTTAGTCAATTGACTAGAGTAAATGTTGAAAAAGCAGATGAATTAATGGCAAAATGTGAAGCTGATGCTAAAAAGCGTAGAGCAAAAATAGATAGAATGGTTGATTAGTTTAATTATTATTAATATAAAAGAGAGAAATAAACTGATATGATGTAATAATCGCAATAATTCTCTCTTTTTTTGTTATTAAATACCCTATAATGCTGAACAGTAGTATTCTAAACTTATGCTCATGGTAAGAAACATTTTTAAATTCACTATCTTGAATTAAGATTATGCTATTTTATATTTTATATAAGTAATATATTGCTTTAAAAAAAAATTAAATTAGTGTATGATAGTATTGGTGATTTGGATGAGAATTAAACTATATTTTGAAAATGAAAAAGCAATTAAGAAATCTGGAATTGGTAGAGCACTAGAACATCAAAAGAAAGCTTTAGAATTAAACCATGTTGAATATACACTTGATCATTTTGATAATGATTATGATATTTTACATGTTAATACCATTTATTTTTTAAGTTATCAACAAATAAGAAAAGCAAAGAAGAAGAATAAAAAAGTTGTTTTTCATGCACATAGTACAAAAGAAGATTTCAAAAATTCATTTATGTTTTCAAATGCTTTAGCTCCTATATATCATAGGTGGTTAGTGTTTATGTATAAAAAAGCAGATGCTATTATTACTCCAACACCATATTCAAAATCGTTATTAAAGAGCTATGGTTTAAAGCAATCAATTTATGCAATATCAAATGGTATTGAAACTGAGACTTTTAAAAAAGATGTAGTGAAAGAAGCGAAATTCAAAGAATATTTTAATTTCGATAATAATCAAAAAGTGATTATTTCAGTCGGTTGGCTATTTGAAAGAAAAGGTTTTGATACCTTTTGTGAAGTCGCTACGTTACTACCTGAATATACATTTATATGGTTTGGAGATAAAAATTTATCGATGCCATCAAAAAAGATTCGTGATTTAATTGAGCAACCACCTAGTAATGTTATTCTTCCTGGTTATATTGATGGCGATATTATTATTGGAGCATATACAAGTGCTGATTTATTTTTCTTTCCTTCTAGGGAAGAAACAGAGGGAATTGTTGTGTTAGAAGCATTAGCCTCGAATATTAGTGTATTAGTACGCGATATTCCAGTATATAAGGACTGGTTGGAAGATAAAATTAATTGTTATATGGGAAATGATACTGAGGAATTTGTCAAGTTAATAAAACAAATTTTGAACAATGAACTAGAAAATTTATCTCCTATGGGTCATCAAGTCGCTATGGAGAGAAGTTTAGATTCTATTGGTAAGAAAATGATAGATGTCTATAGTAATACATTAAGAAAGAAGGAATAGTGTGGCAAGAAAATATAGAAAGTATTTGCTTAATTTTCTTTTTATTCTTCTTTTCGCTATTGTTGCTATCTATTTTTCTATAAAAGATGAATATTCAGAAATTGTCGATTTAATAACCAATATTAATCAGTATTCGATATTGATTGTATTTGTTATTTCTTTGATACCATTTATAATAGAAGGATATATATTACAACTATTATCTAAAATTTATAAAAAGGATTTTAACGTTAAGCAAGGAATTCAAAATGCATTCATTGGAGGGTTCTTTAGTGGAATCACACCTTTGGCTAGTGGAGGGCAATTTGCCCAAGTATTTCATTTAGCGGAATGTGGATTATCTACGACGGCTTCAATTAATATATTATTGATGGATTTTTTAGTTTATCAATCAACATTAGTTGTTTATACATCTATTGTTTTGTTTTTTAAATATGCAGAGTATGTACTTAGGGTTTCTTCTATCTTCTCTCTTGCCATCATTGGTTTTATCATTAATATAGTTGTTATTGGTATTTTATTTCTTGCAGCCAAATCAAGTAGAGCCCAATTGTTTGTTACTGATACTGTATTGAAGATTTTTTCTAAATTAAAATTAATTAAAAATTATGAAAGTCAAAAATTAGCTTTTGAACAAAAAGTAGTACAGTTTAGAACAGAGTTGAAAACATTATTGGATAATAAGAAAGTATTAATTAGTACTTTATTATTAATGACACTTAGATTAACAATTAGTTTCTGCATTCCATTTTTATGTTTGAAACTATTAGATAGAACAGTTGATATTTCAATCATTGATTGCATATGTGTTACTGCTTTTATTACATTAATTACAGCATTTATACCGATTCCAGGAGCAAGTGGTGGAAGCGAAGGAACTTATGTTTTACTGTATTCTTCCTTTGTCACAAAGGCGTTAGCTTCATCTAGTATGTTAATATGGCGTTTTGCAACGTATTATTTTATTTTAGTCGTCGGTGCTGTTGCTTTCATATGGAGTAAAAGAAAAGTCAAAAAATAGTAAAAAGGAAGTGATTTTATGAGAATTGGTATTTTTACAGATACTTTTTTACCTGATATTAATGGTGTTGCAACTTCATCAAGTATTTTAAGAAATGAGTTGCTTAAGCATGGACATGAGGTTTTTGTGGTGACAACGGAATTACCAGAAGGTTCTGATTATCCTGAAGATGACACAATTTTGAGATTACCAGGTATTGAGTTTAAAAGATTATATGGCTATCGAATTTCCAATATATATTCATTTAAAGGTATGAAAGAGATAAAAAATGCTAATTTAGATGTCATTCATATTCAAACAGAATTTGGAATAGGAATTTTTGGTAAAATCGTTGGAGAAATTCTAAATATTCCTGTTATTTATACATATCATACATTATACGAAGACTACACACATTACATTAGTAGTGGTGTTATTATTGAACCAATTATGAAGAAAATAGTTTCGACATTCAGTCGTATTTATGGAGATAATTGCACAGAACTAATCGTTCCTTCTGATAAAACTAAGGATATATTAGTGGAATATGGTATAGATAAAGATATTCATGTTATTCCAACTGGTTTGGAGTTAGATAAATTTAATCCACAAAATAAAAATAAAGAGTTGATAAAATCAATAATTGAAGAATATTCACTAAAAGATGAGTATAAAGTTTTATTTTTAGGCAGAGTTGCGAAAGAAAAAAGTATTGACATTTTAATTGATGCTTTTAAAATTGTAAAAGATAGAAAACTGAATGCCAAACTGATTATTGTTGGTGGTGGGCCTTCATTAGATGATTTAAAACAACAAGCACTTCATTTAGGTGTAGAAGATTATGTGGTATTTACTGGACCAAAACCAGCTGAGCAAGTACCTTCATTTTATCATGTTTCTGATATTTTTGCTTGTGCAAGTATTACCGAAACACAAGGCTTAACCTTTATTGAAGCAATGGCTAGTGGTATTCCAGTATTAGCAAGACATGATAAAAATTTAGAAGAAATTATTATTGATGAAAGAAATGGGTACTATTTTAATGATGCTAACGGTTTGGCAGATTTGATTGAGAAAACTATGAATGAAGATAGGAATGCAATCAAAGAAAATGCGATTATGGACGCTCGAAAATTTGGTAGTGAAATATTCTGCGAAAAGGTAGTCGAAGTCTATCACAGTGCAATTATTAATAAGCATTATATTTATCACATATCTGCAATTTATCCTTTATCCAATAATTTCTATGAGGTTGTATTTAAATCAGATGTTAATGAAGTAACAATAGAGTTATCCGAGAAAGTCATTATGAAATATGATTTAGAAAAGAATAAAGTAGTGGAGCGGGAAGTATTAGATGATTTAAAAGACCATCAAATGATTTCACAGGCTTATAAAAAAGCGTTACGCTATCTTACTATTAGAGATTATACATACAAACAAATGTATGATAAACTCTCAAAGGATGATACGTTTGATGAATTTCATTTAGACATGACATTAGAAGCATTAATGGAAAGAAATTTAATTAATGATCAAGCCTATGCAACAGATTATTTTAAACGTGCTTCAAAAATGGGAGTAGGAATGAACAAAGCAATTAGAAATCTTTCTGAAAAAGGAATCTCTCAAGAGATTATTGATGAATGCTTAATTGATTATTCAATGGAGAATGAAAAAGTTAATGCGAAAGAGTTAGTGAAGAAAATTAATATGAATAATACAAATAAATCCAGAATTGCATTAATTAATACAATTCGTGATCGTTTGTATCGAAATGGTTTTACCTCTGAAACCATTAATGAAGTTTTAGATGAAACAGAGTTTCATGTAAATGAAGAATTTGAAAAAGAATTATTAGAGAAAGAGTTTGAAAAAGCATTTAAAAAGTATAGTAAAAAATATACAGGTACGATTCTTTCTCAAAAGATATTTGTTTATTTGAACCGTAAAGGTTTTGAGTCTGAATTTATTAAAGAATGTTTAAACTCACATGAGGGGAGATTTTATGATTAAAGAAATAAATACATTAAGTGTTTATGATAACAATGTAGAGATATATGCTATTATTACAAATGCAACCAATGGCAAGACGAATGGGGCTAATAAGACCGCATATATGTCATTTACTTTTCAAGATAGAACTGGTTGTATTGATGCGAAATTATGGAATGCGAAACAAGAACAAATTGAAACATTTGTCAGTGGAGTTGTTGTCCTTGTAAAAGGTGATGTAATTAAATATGCTGAATCAATTCAAATGAAAATTGCATCAATTGAAGTATATTCTACATCACAAGAGGAACAAGTTAAATATTTGAAGTCTGCACCGATATCATTGGAAAAAATTGAAGAAGAAATCAAATACTATATTAATAAAATAGAGAATAAAGATATGTACCAAATAACAGACTTATTATTTAATCAACATGTTGATAAATTTTTAGTATATCCTGCTGCAAGTCGCAATCATCATGAATATGTATCTGGGTTGGCACATCATATCGTTGGCATGCTGAAAGTAGCGGAATCTTTAATAGCTATTTATCCATCTTTAAATCAATCTTATTTATATGCAGGGATTATTTTACATGACCTAGGAAAGCTTGTTGAATTAAGTAGTCCTGTATTACCAGAATATACAGTAGAGGGGAAATTATTAGGTCATATTTCTATCGCTTCAGCAATGATTAAATCAGCAGCTGAACAATTAGGTATAGATAATGAAAATAGTACAATTCTAATGCATATGGTTTTATCACATCATGGAAAATTGGAATTTGGGTCTCCAGTTTTACCGTTAATAAGAGAGGCGGAAGTAATTAGCATTATTGATAATTTAGATGCTCGTATTAATATGATTGATAAAGCTTTAGAAAATGTAGAAGAAGGTAGCTTCACAAAGCGAATGTTTCCTTTAGAAAACCGCAGTTTTTATAAACCAAAATAAAGAAGTCCATGAAAAAATTATTTTTTCATGGACTTCTTTTTAGGCGTTGCAAATTTTTGAAGTTATTATTCAGTATTTCTAAAATGTTAGTTTTCTACCTTCTACTTTCTCTAGTAGTTTTTCAATTCTTATCGTACAATCTTGTTTTCTAATAAAGGCTTTATGCCATGAATTGGATAAAGGAAAGTAAGTACCATCTTTTGATTTCTGTCCTAAATCCCATTGTTTATTTTTATCTTGATGCTCATAAATCCAATCAATAGCGTATTGCAATTTATTTTTAGCACAATCATATCCAGCAATTAGCTCTAATGCAGCTAACCATCTATTTGTTTGAATTGATTGGAAAATCTGTGGAATTTCTGCAATCTTTGAGGGATAGATATAAGTAATACCATTATCATGATTAATTAAATAATCGACAAAGTGGTTTTCTGTTTCTTTATCCAACACTCCTTGAAGCAAATTGATCATATAAAATTGAGATACATTGATTTCACGTTCCCTTTTGTTTAATACGGGAATATATTTTCTATATTCTTTGATATATATCGATTCATCAAAATGACCATTCTTAAAGGCATGTATTACAATATCAACCCACATGTTAACGATAGAAATCGTTAATACATCCTCTTTATCAAATATCCGAATCCAAGTAGCAATCATATGTTTTTCAAAAGCATCCCAATTTAGTACTTTCTCTCGTCTATCTGGTAGATTTTGTGAGCCTATTAAAACATTACGCATATAATTAAGAGCTCGTTTAATAGGTTCATCATCTTTAGTCAGTCCTAATATGAAAAGGCGTCTTAATGCTTGTTCAGTTGTCATTGGCTGAAAGGTAGTTGGTTTTGAAAGAGTGTGAAAATATCCCCAACTTCCATCATCATGTTGTAGTGAAATAATTTGTTGAACCCATTTATTATTATATATATACATATATCTACCTCCAAATAACTATGGTACTTGTGTAAAAACATGAACCAGATGAAAATAAGGCGAAGAGG
>Ga0153948_1000481_pt1 | contig 21658 bp, 19 predicted proteins | sample TSNJ032MetaG_FD_104696 | JGI IMG/M metagenome (GOLD analysis project Ga0153948, IMG submission 104696) | Attine ant fungus gardens microbial communities from New Jersey, USA - TSNJ032 MetaG | ecosystem: Host-associated > Fungi > Mycelium > Unclassified | place: USA: New Jersey, Wharton State... | reverse complement strand
GGTGCTGGAAAATAGGGAGAGTTTTTTGCGGAAGTGGGAAGAGATGGCGAGGGGTGAGAATTTGCTTTTGGCTTACCGAGTACAGGATTTTACGCAGATTGTGAAAAGGGCAGAGCCGTTGGAGAAAATGGAGCTTGGATTAATGCTTCGGGTGCTGGGTCATATCAAGATTTTTGAAGAGGGAACGTTGATGGTGGTGTTTTTGGATGGTACAGAGATTAAGAAAAAATGAATAGGAAAAGGAGTAAATTGAAATAGGATGCCTCAGTTGGCTTTTTTTCTTGCAATTAATCAATAGTGACGAAACGAAAAATAGAAAAATAGAACACAAAATAAAAAAACGATACGAAAAAATATAAAATAGTACGATATTGTATTGAAATAAACCGGATATGTGATATAATAGTACGTGAATAGAAAGGTGGGTATATTATGTATTATTCGGAGATAAACAAAATTATCGAAGCTGGATTAGAGAAGGATAAAGACAAGGTTAGCAATTATGCGCGTTTACTTGCAAAAAAATTAGCAGAAGATGGTGAGCAAATATCAAGTAAACGAATTCTTGATATTTTAAAGAGAAAAAATTATGGGGGAGCAGTTACAGATGCGTTAGTTGCTCCCCCAGTAGATCAAGAAAGTAGGATGGGCATTGTTGAAATAGACTATCAGCCGGTGACGAATGAGTTGATTTTTTCAAAGCCAGTGCAATTAAAATTAGAAGATTTCAAAGATACCGTAAAGAATAAATCGAGGATGGATGAATTAGGATTGGAGTTCAATTTATCATTATTGCTTTATGGTTATCCAGGATGTGGGAAAAGCAGTGCGGCAAAATATATTGCAGCTCAATTGGAATTACCACTGGTGATAGCCAAGTTAGATACTTTAATATCATCTTTGCTTGGAAATACAGCTAAAAATATTCATAAAATATTTGAATATGCAAAGAGACAGCCTTGTGTTCTTTTTTTAGATGAATTTGATGCAATTGCAAAGGCAAGAGATGATCAGCATGAATTAGGAGAGCTAAAACGAGTTGTAAATAGCCTGTTGCAGAATATGGATGAGTATTGTAGGGAGGGAATTTTAATTGCAGCTACAAATCACCATAAACTATTAGATAAGGCCATTTGGAGAAGGTTCCAAACAGTAATTGAGTTACCTAAACCAGGAATTGAAGAAATTCAGCGATTATTCAAACATTTGCCAGTTATGCTTGATTATAGCTTGATCAAGCAAAAACAATGGGGAAAAATTGAGAATGCATTATTGGGATTATCATATTCGGATATAAAAAATATTCTTCAAAATATGGTTAAGAAAGTGATTCTTAAACATGAAAAGCAGATAAATTTTACTGAAGTATTGGCAGAAATTTTTTTATTTAAAAATCATGGAGACTTTTCAATGGATGAATTTGTACAATATATGATCAATAGTGGAGTTTCTCAAAAACAAGCTGCGATTTATTTTAATGTATCTACAAGACAAATACGCAATAGTATGGAAAGGATGGGTGAACTATGAGTGATAAGTATTTACCAATAAAAATATTTGAGAAAAGAAAAGACTTTGATGATAGGAACACAGAAGGCGGTGGTGATAGCAGAGAAGCCAGTTGGGTATTGCATGGAGAACAACTTCATATCAGAGCAATATCTTTAGTTGAAGATGTGAAAAAAATTAAATCTACTTTCAAAGAATGGAATGAAAAAGAAAGTCCATTACCGCTGATTGTAGCAACGACAATTGAAGAAAATGCTATAGCAAAATCTCACAGAGGAAGAATTGCCAATGTACTGGAAAGTGATGGAAAGGATAACGTAATTGGTGTCTATGGAGATAGACAATTATTATCCACAGTTGCAACAGAAGAAGTATTGAATAATATTGAATTAACATTGTCTGATGAAGAAAATCAAGCTAATCTAATATCTTCGATTTGCGATATAGATGTATTTAAGCCCTATGTACAAGAATATGATGGCGAAAATAAGGCGTATAGGGTGAAACTATGTAATTATAATAATTTTGACATCAATAATATTGCAAAGATAATTTTTGAACGTCAATGTCAAGAAAAAGGAATTAAGATAGAATCAAAAACCCGTTATACAACGGATATGACTATTTATAGAGTAACGATAGAAAGTCTGGAACGATTGAATGAAATTGGCGAATTTGAAGGAATCTATTCTGTAGAAAGAACTTATCCAGTATTGGCAACTATGGATGGTATGGATGCGGAAGTACAAATAGCAGTAAAAGAACCAGAAGAAGATAAAGAATATCCTATTGCAGGTATACTTGATACAGGTATTTCCGATATTTCATATTTGAAAAACTGGCTGAAAGACAAAGAATTTTCTAACTATCCAATTGAATATCAGGATAATGCACATGGAACTTTTGTTGCAGGGATTATTGAGTATGGGGATGAATTTAATGCTACCAATGTCACAGCACTAGATGGAGTGAAGCTGTTTAATGCCGTTGTATATCCCGATTTACATAAGGAAACGATATACCCGGAAGAATTAGTAGAGCATATCAGAGAAGCTATTGAAAGGAATCCACAGATTAAAATATGGAATTTATCATTGGGAACGAACCAAGAATGTGAGCTAGATGAATTCTCGGATTTTGGAATGGCTTTGGATAATATTCAGGATGAGAATAATGTTTTAATTGTAAAATCAGCAGGCAACTGTAATAATTTTCTAAAAAATCAGCCTAAAGAGCGAATAAGTAAATCAGCGGATTCGGTGAGGGCATTGGTAGTAGGCGCTATTGCTGAAATACAGGGAGAGGATGATTATGCAGAGCCTAATATGCCATCACCATTTACCCGAATAGGACCTGGACCAGCTAGTATTGTGAAGCCGGATTTGGTATATTATGGTGGGAATGCAGGGGTCAGGAAAGGAAAGATGACTGTATCAGGAGTTCCTTCATTTGGTTTGGATGAAAGCATACAAAGAATGGTGGGAACAAGTTTTTCAACACCATGGGTTACAAGAATTGCAACAGAACTTAATTTTTTGATGAAAGAAGAGTTTGACCCATTGATGATTCGTGCACTAATGATTCATAATGCAAAGTATCCATCAAATACAAAAATGCGTATGACTGATAAGGTGAACCAGATGGGGTTTGGAATGCCAATTGGTGCAAATGAAATTTTATATAATTCTCCAGATGAGATTACATTAATCTTAAGAGATACTTTGGATAAGGGAAATTTTATTGAAATGTTTGATTTTCCGTTTCCCACCAGTATGGTTGATAATAATGGATTTTTTAGAGGCCAGGTAATATTAACATTGGTTAATAAAACTCTTGTAGATGATAAGCAAGCAGGAGAGTATTGTCAGTCTAATATTGATGTGTTTTTTGGAACTTACGAAACAGAAAAGGAGAGAGATATTACAAAACCAATTATTAAGAATCCAAAAGGAGTCGATGATAATCAGAATATATTGTTGGATAATTTATATAGTGCAAGGGTTAAAGGTGCAAATCCTAACAGTGGATTTGAAAGAGAATGTACTTTGGTGAAATATGGTAAAAAATTTCATCCTGTCAAAAAATATGCTGTGGATTTGTCTGATATGACACCTTCAAATAGAGAAAAATGGTTGCCTTCATCTCGAAAGTGGTATTTGAAGGTAGATGGTTTATATAGAGACTTTATTGAAAAGGAAGCAGTACGTGAAAATTTTCAGCTTAGTCAAGAATATTGCCTTATTCTGACGATTAGAGATCCAGAGCGAACAGCACCTGTTTATGATGAAGTTACACAGCAACTTACAAATAGAAATTTTATGCATCATGATATCTTAGTAAGAAATACTATCCAAGTACCAACAGAAATTGATAAGTAAAAAATGATTCTTAATAAAAATAGTTTACCCCATTGCCACATTTTTAACAAATACTTTTGCTCCGGACTATAATTAATTTGTCCCCACACACTTGGAGACAGTTAGGTTGCTGCCAACTAGTACATCGGGTATCATCATCAGTGCGTCAGCAAGAATCCAAAGGTGTAGCTTTCTCAATTTCATTTTTTTCACAAAGAAACCAATAGATAACGCGCCTAATATTGTGGCAAAGCTAATGATTTCCATTCCTATGCCGTATAAGGTATCTCCGCTTTGCATGGTTATTCGGAGAACGATAGGAGCTCCCACAACGAAATAAGGAGTCAGAACCAGATTCAGTAAGACGGCGATAATACCGATCTTCAATATGAATTTCTGCTTAACAATGAAAGTAAAACCCTCTTTTATATCTTTTATAATGGTCGGTATGATGTGTTTGGTCTGTTCTCGTTTCACAAAAGGTATCTCTATAAAAATCTCCATAACAGCGGACAGAAAAAAGGAAATACAGCTAAATACGATAATGACATATAATTTTCATTTTCAATTAACTGAGGCGGCCAATGGGAAGGAAGCATTACTTTTACTGCATTTCAATGCCATTCCTTCAGTAACTCATCATGTTCTAAAATATAATCCAGCTTTTGAATGAACGGCACGATCTCATTAAAATTCAACGCCCGGTGGTCAAAAGCCAAACACATAGGGATTACCTTTCTTATCCCTATTGATTTTTCACCATCTTCATTTCTTATGACCCCGGCTTTTTCCTGTATGCTGCCGATACCAACAGCGAAAACCTGCGGGGGAATGATTTCCAAAAGCCCCATGAAGCCTTTCTGGTCTTTATAAAGGGAACCGATGTTGGAGATTGTGATGCTGCCCGGTACAAGGTCTTGTACCGTTATTTTATCTTCGGCAGGGATTTTGTTATATGCTTCGATTTCTTTTTTGCTGTGCTTCGTGGTTTGGGATTTTCCAAATGACGCTCCTAATAAGACTCTAACAGCCTTTAGCAGATGTCCCTTTTTCAATTCACCCAGCATATTGTTTACGGAAATCTGAAACATAGGAATCTGAATATCGCAATTTTTAATTTTCAAAGCGCTTTTATTTATATATTCCTGCATTTCTATCAGCGTTTTGGATTCAAAGTTCCGCAGGTTGATTGTGACCATGTTTCCGTTTTCAAGCAGCCAGGGCATTGATATGTCTATATTTCCTTTGACTTCAATTTCGCCTGTTACATATTTGGGGTTATATTTTATATGGGCGTTCACCTCCGGCGCGGACTTGATTGCCTCTACACATATTTTAAGCAATAAAGTGTTAATGGTAATGCCCGTATTAGGCTCGTGTTCTTTTAATCTGTAAAACGCCGCCAGCAGATCGGTCACGTCGGCTTCATAAATGAATGTGACATGCGGAACAGACGTCCATGATTCATATGTCTTATAACCGACAATCTTTTTGTGCAGTGTAAAATGTCTTGTTTCATTTATTGAATGGTTCATTTCGTTCTCCTCACCGCTTTGATTTAACAAAAATACCGCCGGACATGGGCAACTAAAACATTGGGAGAGAACGGCTTAGTTATATAATCATCCGCTCCCTGCCCGAGTCCCTTTATCATGTCAATGTCATCCTGTTTGGCTGTCACCATAATAATTGGAATATCCATTGTTTCCCGCAATCTGCGGCACACACTGTATCCGTCCGTTCCCGGCAGCATCAGATCGAGCAGGATAAGGTCATATTGGCTGGCCTGTGCCATCCGGATACCGTCATCGCCGGTTTCGGCTATATCAGCTTCAAAATCATTTACGGCGAGATAATCCCTTTCAATCATTGCGATTTTCGGGTCATCCTCTATTATCAGAATTTTATTCATTCCATTCATTCTCCTTTAATTTCCGGTATTTCAATTATTATTCGCAAACCGCCTTCTTTATGATTTAGAGCATAAATCTTTCCATTCATGCGTTCCACCGTCTTTGCGACAATGGCAAGCCCTAATCCACTCCCTTTTTGCGGGTTGTTCCTTGACGGGTCGCTGCGATAAAAAACATCGAAGAATTTTGGGAGCGCTTCCTAAGGAACGCCCGAAGCCTTAACAGATGTCAGTGGCGAACGCAGATCGTGAGAAATACTGGCTTGATGGACGCTGTCTGACAATACTTCCAGAGGCAGTTTTTCTATCGTCATGGATTTCACCACCTTATACCTTTTGCTTTTAAATTATCATACAGTGCTAAACTGCACATAAAATAAACTTAAAATTTATATAAAATCATTTCTATTTGCAGCATACGGATTTGTGATAGACAACAGCAAAACTGCGCAGGAATTTTTGTAAACTTCCAGCGCAGGTTTTTAAATTTATTCTTCTGACAAATGTTCCTCGCCCCATTTAGCAATTTCATAAAAGATAGGAAGCAGCGCTTTTCCGCTTTCTGACAGAGAGTATTCCACATGGGGCGGTATTTCATTGAACTGCTGTCTATCGACAATGCCAAGCTTTTCTAAATCGCGCAGAGTAGACGTCAGCATAGTATTTGTGATATATGGTATTGCTTTTTTTATCTCTCCGAAGCGAAGAGTCGGATGGCGGCATAATTCAAATAAGACGTGAGTACGCCACTTCCCGTTCAGCAATTCCAACGCTCTGCGAACCGGACAATTCTCTTTTGCGTCTGAAACGGTAAGTGATTGTAAAAATTGTTCAGGGGTCATATTTTTTTTCAAAGCAATACCTCCTTTAGTATGGTACACCGTACTAAGTATGTTTAATCTGCGTACTTGTTTCTCATATTCGTATTTAGTATAATTTGTGTACTATGAAAAGTCAAGGAGGAATAGAAATGATCTTGTATTTTAGCGGAACGGGCAACAGCCGGTATGCGGCAGAATTAATTTCAAAAATTACAGGTGATGAACTGGTATCTATGAACACGTTAATCAAAAGCAAAAGCAAGGAGAAAATTACATCAAAAGTCCCCTTTGTTTTTGTAGCGCCGGTTTACGCGGGAAGGATACCAAGGGTCGTAGAGGCATACATAAAAGAAACGAAATTTAAAGGTAGTAAAAATGTATATTTTGTTCTGACCTGCGCCTCGACGCCGTGGATTGCGGCAAGCTATGCAGAGAAGCTCTGCACAAGTAAAGACTTTCATCTTCTCGGTTGCAATTCCGTGGTGATGCCCCAGAACTATATCGCAAGCTCCGATATAAAGACTGATTCGGAAAACGATAAAATTATTGATGCGGCTGCTCCCAAAATTAAAAAGATGGCAGAAAGTATCAAAGACGGCAGTCCGCTTCCCAAAGAAGAGCCGGGGAAATCAATCATGTCAAAGGTATTGAATCCCATCATGTACGCCGGGATGGTAAACGCAAAAGGCTTTTATACCTCTGACTCCTGCAAGGGCTGCGGTAAATGCGCCGAGCGCTGTCCGCTGAACAATGTCAGGATCGAAAATGGCAAACCGCAATGGGGCAAAGAATGTACACATTGTATGGCTTGTATTGGCGGCTGTCCCAATAAGGCAATTGAGTACGGCAAAAAAACGCCGGGCAGGAACAGATATTACAATACGAAGACTCCGGAAGTTTAATATTTATTAGCATCATTCTTTCAAAAATGCCAAGTGGTATTATTGACCGAATTGGAGCGTATCATTATGACCAGGAATATTATTTTCTATTTTTCAGGTACCGGTAGCAGCCTTAAGTTGACGCGCAATATCGCGTCAACTCTGGGCGATACAGAGCTTGTTTTTATGAAAGGCTTTTATGAGTTGGATGGCTTATATGAATAATCCTGACCATGATTGCAAAAGCTATTTATAGTGCAGTTGATACAGTTTAAGGTTGCATCAGCTGCCATGATTCTTTCGATAATCTGTGAGGGTGAAACCAGTACATTTTTTGAATAATTTACTGAAATAGGAATACTCAGAATATCCCACTGCTTCCGCTATCTCTCCTATCGTCATAGAAGTCTCGCATAAAAGCTTCCGGGCGAGTGTAATTCTCTTTTCAATTATCAGCTCAGTAAAGGTTTTATTCACTTCTTGTTTAATATAAAATGATATATAATTTTCTGATAGATAAAAAATCTGTGCAAGGTCCCGAAGCCTGATTTCCTCGGTATAATGATCATTAATATATTCCATTATGTCCGTTATATATCGGTGCGATGTCTGTTTTATTGGTAATTCATTTAAGAACTTTATTATTATCTCAAAAAACATCCTATATTCAATCATTGAACCTAAATAGTGATTAAGATATCTTGCTTCTAGGTAGCCTGATTTTTGAGGATATCTTCGAGTCAACCACACAATCATGTAATTATAAAGTTCGATCGCAGCATCCATCTGCAAATTTCCTGCTTCCTGTATAATATCCGTAAATATCCTGACAATGGTTTCCTGCTCGCTGCTTTCCTTTAAATCATCTATTCTTTTTATCATAGGGATTACATCTTCCATCGCTCTTGGACTATACGGAAATAGTTTGTCCTTTCCCTGATAGTAATAGGTAGCAGCAGACACAGCTGCATTCTGATAAAGCTGATAAAACAACGAATGTCCATCTACAGTCTCTCCTGATCCTATCAATTTCATACTCTTAGAGAAAATTTGATCAGAATATTGTTGAATATTAGGAGATGAATTCTGTTCATTAAATAAAAGGACACCTATGTACGGCAGCCCTATTCTAAACAAAACAGCATCATATTCCTGTGTCGTTATGCATTTCAATATATTGAACTTATCATTTTGAAAAGGCTTATTATACTCAAAAATAAGAAACTTGCAACAAGGATATTTCGTCATAATACCAATCTTTTTAGCAACCTCTAAAGCAGATAATCTATTTTCTTCATCAAAGATGTTTAAAAAAACGTTCCAATCCGCATCAATTTTTTTCGTATCTAAACGTACTTTTACCTTTTTTAAAGAATCAATCAGTTCCTCCTGTTCCACTTGTTTCATAATATAATCAAATACACCCAACCTTATAGCCTGCTGAGCATATTTAAAATCGTCATACCCTGTAATAAAAATAACTTCTATGTTACTGAAATGTCTTATTTCTTCTATCAGTTTCAACCCACTCATATTTGGCATACGAATATCACAGATTAAAAGATCAAGTTCCATTTCCTTAACTTTCAGCAGAGCCTCTGCTCCGTTAGACGCTGTATCTGCTACAGTAAAACCACATGCTTCCCAGTCAATTAGCTTCTTTAGCCCATACAGCACCCACTTTTCGTCATCAGCCAATAAAACTCTATACATTTATTTCCTCCCGCTTCAATGGCAGTTTTAGAGTAATTCTGGTTCCCTGCCCTTCAACACTCTCAATTTCTATATAACTTTGCAAACCATAGAACAGATAAAGTCTGCGGGTGATATTAATAATACCAATATGCTTTTCATTGGTTTGCTGCCATTCATTATCATAAGCTAAGCGGATAGTATCGCGCAGCATTTGAAGTGTTTCATCATTCATACCCACACCATCATCTTTAACGACAAAATTAATCCCCTCTCCATACAATTCACCACTTATTATAACTTTTCCATCCTTATCCATTGGCTCTATGCCATGAAGCACTGCGTTTTCCACAATTGGCTGCAGGCATAACTTAATGACTGTCTCATCCATCAAATCTTCCGGCACATTAAATTGGATAGAAATACGGTCACTGAAGCGATACCCTATAATTTTGGCATACTCACGGATATATTGTATCTCATCTCTTACCTTGACAGAGTCCCCTCCTTTTACTGCATATCGAAACATTTTGGAAAGCGACTGGCTTATTTCAACGATTTCATCTGCTTCATGATACATAGCTATACCACGTATACACTCCAATGTATTATATAGGAAATGCGGATTTATCTGATTTCTGTAAGCCAATAGCTCCATCTGATATTTTGTCAGCTCAGCTGTCAGCCGTTTTTTATCTGAAATCCGCAGAGCATCATTTTTATCCTTTAATGCATCCAACATATGATTCATAGAATTTGCCAGAATACCAATTTCATCCTGTTTACGTGTATAGAATCTTGCCGGTGTCATATCATTTGGCACTTCTGACATAAATATGCTTAAACTTGCAATTGGGCTTAATATCCGCTGATAAATTAATAGAATCATAGAAAAAATTAATAGACAAATAGCAATGCCGGCTATTGCCATAAACCACATAATCAGTTGAAATTCCTGTAACACTACATTCCGCGGCATAATGCTATATAGATTCCATCCTCCCTCTTTTACCTCTGTTTTCAAGCATAGATAAGTACTATTATCCTCCCAGTTAGCACTGTTGTAAAACGTTATTGCCTCAGCAGAACTTCCGGTTATGACATCTCCCTTACTATCTGTCAGCACAATTGCACTGCCTGCGTAAATATCACTATTCTGAACAAACAACGTTAACCGATTTGTTTCTATGGTAAACCCCACATATCCAAAAACATCTCCCAAAAGTTTTGAGGCTTTAACCTCATATACCGGGTATCGCAAAGTAAAATACTCTACCCCCGTTGAGGGAGTAGAGGCACCGGTATAGTATATCTTTGTTTTCTTATCTTCAATAATATAACCGTAATTTATATTATATCCATATTGAAGCAGCATATCACCTTCCTTATTCATCAGACTGTACCCTTTTATTTCTCTCTGCATGTTTACTGTATTCATATACAGGGATTTTTCTTCCTTATTCATCAATATTCTCTCTAAAGGAGATGTAAGATGTAAATATTGCTGAGTAATTGTAGAATAGGATACTGCGAATGCAACGTTTTCCAAATCACTAAAATAGTTATTAATGTTATCTGCCATTTGCATATGTTTCTTCTCTAAGCCTGATTTTGCCTGAGTCCATGACGTCCTCTGTACATAGACAATCAACGCACAAAATGTCAAAAGAATTAAAAGAGTAAGCACAAGGAAAAGTATCATAAACTGACCAAGGAGTTTCCCTTTTTTGGTTTTCTCAATCACAAAATTTTTCTTTCCCATAAAATGCTCCTCTACATAAATTTTAATAATCGTGCCATATATGATTCAGTTATTCCTTAACAGAGCCTACCATCATCCCTTGTGCAAAAAACCTCTGTGCAAAGGGGTAGATGATTACCATCGGAATTGCAGCCAACACCATAGCCGCCAGCTCCAGGGTCTGTACAGTTACAGGACCTTTACCTCCTGCACTTTTTAACATTTCCGCAATCGCTGAATTTCCCGCAATAGAACTTTCCAACTGTTCTACAGCCCCACGTGATTTTACCAGCTGCAAAATATAATACTGCAAAGTCTGGAGATTCGTATCCTGGGTGTAGTACAAAGATACTGTGTAATCGTTCCAGATACCAACAACAGAAAAGACTCCTAATGCTGTCAAAACCGGTTTCGAAAGGGGAATTACAATTCTTGCATAAATACTAAATTCACTTGCTCCATCAAGTTTGGCTGATTCAAACAAGGAAGTTGGCAGTGCTTTATAATTACTGGTATAAATAATGACATTATAGAATCCTCCAAACAAAGAAGGAATGATATATACCCAATATGTATCATATAAACCAAGGGAACTAATGAGTAAGAAGAATGGTATAATCCCCCCATTTACATACATATTTATAAAACCTAAAACAGAATAAAACCTTTTCCCTTTTAGATAAGGTCTCGAATAAGCATAGGCAAACATTGATGTAAAAAACATTGACAAAACAGTAACTATAATCGTCCTTGAGGCAGTTATAAACATAGCCCTTATAATTGTGGGATCAGCCAATACCGCTTTCCAACTGTCAAAAGTAAACTTTCTGGGCCACAATAGTACATACCCTCTCAGTAAATCATTGCCGTCATTTAAAGAATTAATCACAGCATAATAAAAAGGATACACAGTAATTATTACCATGAACACCATAAATATAATTATAAGATAATCAATCAATCTGGAAATAATATTTTTATGCAATGTGCTATCCCCCTTAATAAAGTCCTGTGTCGGTTAATTTATTAGAAACAAAATTTGATACAGATAATAAAATCAATGCCAGAACAGATTTCATAAGCGAGGCAGCTGTACCTACACCAAACTGGAATTTTTGTAATCCAATCTGATATACATAGGTATCAATAACCTGACTTGCTGGTTGATTCAAAGGGTTTTGAAAAACATAAATCTGCGTAAAATTATTATTCAGAATACCGGCCACTGCAAATATAAGCATAATCATAACAGTTGGACGAATTCCCGGCAATGTAATATGCCACATTCTACGGAATCGATTTGCGCCATCAATAGACGCTGCTTCATATAAAGCAGGATCCACACCAGCTATTGCTGCCAGGTAAATGATTGCACCATATCCAATGTCCTTTATCAATCCTGTTAAAATAGCTATCATCCAAAAATATTGTGGCTTGGCCATAAAAGGAATTGGTTCTTCCGTGATATGAAACATCATCAGCAATTTATTGATTGCCCCACCATCCGCAGATAAAAGACTGATACAAAGTCCGCCAAAAATAACCCAGCTTAAGAAATGCGGAAGAAAAGTAGCCGTCTGTACAAAAGAACGAAACTTTTTACTACTCAATTCATTTAGCAATAAGGCAAAAAATATAGTTGCGGGAATGGATATAAGCTGCCCTAATAAATTGATTCCTAAAGTATTCCGTACCATAGGAATAAATTCAGAACTACGGAAAATTTGTTTAAAATTATCAAAATTATTCCAACTACTGGTAAAAATTCCTTCAACCCCCATCATGGGACGATATGCTTTAAAAGCAATCAATATCCCATACAATGGAATAATACCAAAAAGTATCATGATGAAAGTACCCGGCAATAACATCATATGTAGGGATGCTTGTGTTTTTACATCATTTCCAGGACTTTTGCTATTCTTTGTTTTTATTTTTTTTTGTGTAATCACATAGGAACCTCCTCTTATTTATATGATTTTTTGTGGGTCAGGAACCTGTTTTAACAGGTTCCTGACTTCTTTGATTATTTATTCATTGATTGCTTTTAGCTTATAATCATAAGTTTCATAATTTTTCTGAAGCATTTCATTTTTATAAGTATCCAACTCTCTTAAACCTAATTTATCCAGTTGTTGAATAAACTCACCATACAGAGTTTCAAAGGCTTCATCGCTTTCAGCCAAGATGATTTTTGCCAGTTGCTGAGGCAGATAACTACTTACTTCAATGCCCGTGACATCATATTTACTTCCCGGTTCTATATATCCTGAAGGCATCTGTAAGGCAATCGTATCATATAAATATGTTTCAGAAGAAAGTCCCATCACTGCCGCTACAGTATCTTCTATATTAGTCTTGACGTTACTCACTCTACGATCAAAATTAAGATTGCATACCATCCAGAAAGCGCCAACACCTGTTGTTGCCATATTGTCAAATTTCTCCTGTCCTGTGGTCGTACGCTCATATAACCCTCTTTCATTAACAAAATAATCTTCTCCTTCAATTCCGTAATTCCAAAGAGTTTGTCCTTCTTCACTCATCATGAAATCGATAAATTTAGCTATGGCTTCAGGATTTTCACAATCTTTTGAAATAAATGTCTGCAGCCACCCTGTATATACTGCGCTATTTATGCCGAGGGCAGGTCTGTAGCCACTTTTCCATTCAATAGGACCCGGACATATCCAGACATTTTTATCTGTCGGATTACCATTTTCATCCTTGACCTTTCGATTAATGTCAGGTGCTGCAGTCCCTCCCAGATAACAAAATACCCTGTCATCATTTGTCATAGCATTTACAGTTGAGTATTCCATAGTCATAATATTAGGATCCAACACGCCTAGTCGATAGCATTCATTCAGGAACTCTATGCCATCTTTAAACTGTTCCGAATAATACTCGCTCTGATAATTTCCATCTACATCAACAGGCATTGCCCCAAACAGGTTATTTATAGATATAATACTATAGGGTACGAATTCATCCCCCTGAATCATAAGTGGATATACGCTGCCTCCGTCTTCATTGGTCAGCTTGGCTTCCTTTACCTGACACAATGCATCAAGTATGCCTTGTTCAGTAGTAATATCCTCTTTGGTTAATCCAAGTTCCTCCATCATAACTTGATTAAATGCTATTGTAAACTGATTTTCTGTTTTCATACCATTCCAGTAATCTTTTGTTGCATCCGACACACCCCAAATTTTTTCATTATCTACAGATTGCAGATGGCTTGATATACAGTACCATCCCCCATCTCTTGTAATCAGGGCTTTTTTAATATCTTCTGGAAATTGTCCATTAATGATAGCTGATTCAGGCATGTATGTTTCAAAGAACTCTTGGATATCCCATACCATATCGGATGCAATTAAATCAGACCATAGTGTCTGATTTGTGATCGTAATTACATCCGGCAAATCTCCATTTGCCATGAGTAGATTCAGCTTCGTGTCTGCATCCTGAGCGGGTGCATTTGCCTGAAAAATTACCCCGGTTTTGTTAGTAATTTCAGCAAGAACAGGCATATCCATATTCCATGGACTGGGAACAGGACTTGCACAAAGAAACCAGTCAATCACTTTGGTATCCCCTGACTTGCCAGAAGAAGCATCTGCTGTTTCGCTTTTAGATTCATTCACAGATGCTGCTGCATTATTTTCTTCCACAGAGGGCTGATTACATCCCACTAATAGAGTTGATGCCAGCAATAAGCTAATCACACCTCTAATTACTTTGTTAACTTTCATTCATTTACCTCCTTAAGCTATTATGTATATAAATTAATTGGTTATTTATGATTATATATCACTTTAACACAACAATCTATGTCTTGATCTAAGATGAATATGGTGTATTTGATGATTAATGTAATTTAAAAATACTTCCTTTAGCTCCTTTTGGCTATGGGAGGAATATTCATTTTCATGCTAAGTCCTACGGAATCGGTAAAAGAGAAGATAGTGCTTATTACAGCGATTACAGTATCAGAATACTGTGCGTAGTAAGCAGATACCATCCTTTTTAAACTGAGCAGAATTAAGAATAAAACAAAAATTGTGCTGAGACCGGATATTATGGAGGAGGTATCGGAACCTATACGAAGATGCTTGAGATTCCGGAGGATATGGCAGGAAAGCGTATCCTGGCGGAGTTTGATGGCAGTTATATGAATACAACCGTCAGTTTAAATGGTCATGTGTCAGACAAGCATCATTATGGCTATACACCATTTCATGTGGATTTAACCAGGTATATAAAAGCAGGGCAGCAAAACCGCCTGGAGGTCTGTGTGAACAGCGAAGCGCAGCCTAACGGCAGGTGGTATAGCGGCGGCGGATTATATCGCCATGTGGATCTGTTGACTGCTCCAAAGCTTCATATTGCGCCATGGGGCATCTACGCTTATACTGCCCATGTGGTAAATGGCATTGCAGCAGTAGTTGTGGAGACGGCAGTGGAAAACCATACGGCAGAAGATGCAGATATATGGGCAGTATTAACCTTCTTAAAAGACGCAGATCAGACAAAAGCAGCATCAGACCGGGTAAAGGTACATATTCCTGCTGGGGAAACCAGGACTGCACGTATTAAAATGGCAATTGAGGGTGCGGATATCTGGGATATCGATGCACCAAAATTGTATCGGATCAAAGCAGAGCTTACGGATGGAGAGACTGTATTTGATACAGATGAGACATTATTTGGTATCCGCACGATTTCCGTAGATGCTAAGAATGGATTTCTTCTGAATGGCAGAAGGCTAAATTTGAAGGGCGGATGTGTGCATCATGACAATGGTATTCTGGGAGCGTCGCCCTCTGAACTGTAACATTCACATGTGAGTATCAGAAAAATCCGCTGTGTATTGATCTTTAAAGCAAATGCAACAATAAAGGAGTCCAAGGAAAAGAACTTCCGTTAGTACGGAAGTTCTTTTCCTTCATAACAAATCTCTCATCACGGTGAACGCTTGTCCCGTCAGGGAACCGCTTCAGGTTCATTACATCGGCAATTGATTTTCCCATTATTATACCCCTTGTCCGCATACTCAGCGAGCTGAGCTTGAGCGGACATCAATTCAATATTTGAAAGTGACCTTCTTTCAAACTTCTTTCTGTGTGAGATTTAGAAATTCTTAGATGCCGTACTTTGGCATCTTAGAATTTCTTCTTTCTGTGTGAGATTTAGAAATTCTTAGATGCCGTACTTTGGCATCTTAGAATTTCTTCTCACACTTTGATGGGGAATAGTAAATCAAGCTGAGAATTATCAGGATTGAAATTTGGATTTTGCATATTATTCCAAAAATTTAATGATTCTTCCAGGCATTTATCCATGTCTTGATCCCAGGGCGTACAACGAACGGTATTCCAGTCATTATCATATTCACTGCTGTTATTTACCCATTCACGGAGAAAATCCCAATGATGAAAATCCCCCATTTTAATCATGTGTGAAGCATATAACCCGCCTTTGAAAGTACGTTTAACCAGTGGTTCAGGGACTTCCATATCGTCAGGAATCGAAACCCATACTTGATATTTGTTGGAGTTTTCACCAACTCCTGTCGCTCCCATAGAGCAATCGAACCCGAACTGCCTGATATCCGGCTTGATTTTTAAGAGATTCCTTTCCTTTACAAACCGCTCCGTCATTTCCAGTGCTTTGCCTTCACAGTTTTCACCACAAGCACTTGCTGTGGCAACCGTCATCGGCGGCAGATAAATAATTCTCACATCTGTAAGCGTGTTTATGCTTTTGTTTGCTTTGTTCAATTCTTCCATTGATACTTCCTCCTTGATTTCCTTAACGCCCGCGAGCAATTGAGTGTCGGGAAAAGAAAGAGAGTTAATAACAGAGAACAGAGTTTCGTCACCCAGTAATTTTAAATTGACATCGGCCTTTTCGCTGATTTCTTCCACAAAGCGCATTAATATGGATTTAACGGTAGAAAGCGCTGTGATTTCCTCGTCAAGACTGTTTATATTCTGTCTGAATATTTCCACTGTTTCCGCCGCACTCCGGTTATTAAGTATGTTGACGATTTGCTTCACGGGAACTCGCAGTTTACGTAGAATTATGATTTGCTGTAAACGGACTACCGTGCTTTCGTCATAAACCCGATATGCATAATCATCTTTTCGCAGACTTTTGATTAACCCGATTTGCTCGTAATAACGCAGCATTCTTGTAGAAATTCCGCAATTCTTAGATACTTGACTGATTGTTTGAAGTTCCATATTATAACCTCGATTCTTTTCTTATTTTGACTATAAAGTACGACACGGTGTTAAAGTCAAGAGGTTTTATAAATTATCTATTTCTATATTGTGTGTCTGCTGTTTAGCTAAGTTAAGGGTGAAAAACCCGGACGAGACAACAGGCAGGTATTTTAAGGGAAGGAGCAGAAGGTACACGGGACAGGAAGAGGGCGCACACATGTGCTTTACAGCTCAGTCAGGCTCGGGAATTCCACGAAGCCCATACCAGGATAGTCTCCGTTCCATGGCCTGAAAAATCGCTGTAAAGCATATGTGTGCGCCCTCTTCCTGTCCCGTGTACCTTCTGCCCCTTCCCTTAAAATACCTGCCTATTGTCTCTGGATATCGAACCTCTTCAGTATAAAAACATAATGTGTTTGGGCGAACAGGGCCGCCACCACCACTTATAGGTAAAGAGTTTAATGTATTCTTTTTTCTCCACTCTATTGGCTATTCTGATAGAAAGTGGCCGCCTTTCATGGGAGACAAACAGGAGAGCGGAAGGGAGACACCTACACAATGTTTTCATTGCAATGTGGCAAACCCTTAGTGGTACTTAGTGATATTTTTTTCAGTACACAACCCAGTAAACGTCAACATGCCTGCTTCTTGCCTCGTCCGGGTTTTTCATCCCCCCCATTAGTGCGGTAAACAGCAGTATAAGGCTGAACTGTCACGCATCATAATCAAGTAAAAGCTCATTCTGTAAGGTATCCACATCGTTAGCTGTAATCGCTTCCTGTATTGAATCCGATATTTCAGACTTACAATACTCTTCAAAATATTCAAGAATCTCTATTTGGTAGACTTCCATAATCTCACGGTTTGGAATCATAAGCTCACATCGGTATTTCAGGTTCTGTCCAGTCCTTTCATTGCCATCAAGCTTCTCTTCATTTACCTTCTTCAGGTAGCCGGTCATCAAAAGTACCGCATAAAGTGCATTTCCCGATCTATCTTTCCCTAAATTCGGATATGCCAGTTCAACCGGGATCGTTGCGGTAATGCTCTCCCCCTGTACCAGGGCTGTTAAATCCTTTAATAGCTTTGGTGACACATCCTGAAGCATCGTATGGATGATATCATTTCCACTGGTACTAAGCCAGTATGCTTCAGCCACCCTGTCTTTCGCAAAATACTGCGAAACTGACCACGGATTGTAAATATCTGTTTTGCCAAAATAATACCCATCATACCAGTCGCGCAATTCATCCATATCCTGTGCATTGCCATAGAGTTCTGCCATAGCCTGCACCTCATCCACAGTAAATCCGAAATACTCGCCATATGTGCTGCTAAACACAGAGTACACGTCAAAGTTATTCATTCCGGTGAAAATACTTTCTGTGCTCATGTATGAGCATGCAATCCGGAGAACCCCTGTCAAAATTCCCTTCATCACATTAGGGTTGTCTTTCAATCCACCCGTATAAAAACCTTTTAGGAAATCCATCATTTCATCATAATAATTTGATGATTGTGCCTTCTGTACCAACTTGTCATACTCATCAATCAATATGATTGGCTTCACCCCATAGTAACGGTACAGCCATTTAGAAAGGTCTTTCAAGCTCCCTTTATAATCTGCCAAATCTGCTGCGCGGTTCTGGACTGATTGAAAAATTATTTTTTCCACTGGTTTTAAGCAATCTCCAGATAAAATCACATCATGGCGTATGAATTCATCAGCAATACGTTTCTTTAAATATCCCAAAGCCTGTTCCCAGTTTGGCTCTGAAAAGTCAAAAAATGATAAATAGATCACAGGATACTTCCCCTGTAATTTTCTATATTTCTCTCCACATTGCCAGATTTTCAGATCATGGAATAAATCAGCCGTATCAGGATTGATTTCAAAGAATGTCTTTAACATACTCATGTTAAGAGACTTCCCAAATCTTCTCGGCCGTGTAAACAGAATTGCCACCGATGCACTATCAATCAGTTCTTTTATCATTAAGGTTTTATCGACATAGAAATAACCGTTCCGGATAATTGTCTCAAAATCACTTCCGCCTATATTGATTGCTTTTTTCTCCATCACTCAAGCCTCTTTCTTAAATTCATGAAATCTATCTTTATAAATAGCAATAGAGGAATTACATTACTTCCAGTATAATGGATTGCCTTTGAATTATCAATAGGAAAAGACAACTCTGAATAGGAGTGTGTAACACATGCAAACGCCATATCATGGGTCACAATAGTTGATGAAGATAGACAGATTCAGTAATCCTATGATAGAATAAACACAATGAATGTATTAGCTAATAAAATGGTATAATGCTGCATTAGAGAACAAAGCAGGCAGATAGGAACAAAGATGAAGAAACTTCCAATAGGTGTAGAAAGTTTTAAACGTATGATAAAAGATGACTACTACTATGTGGATAAAACAAAGTTTATTAAAGAATTCCTTGAACTTCGTGATCAGGTAAATCTATTCACCAGACCGCGAAGATTTGGGAAAACGTTAAACATGAGTATGTTTCAGGAGTTCTTTGAACTATCAGAAGGCGGAATTGAACTATTTAAGGATTTGGAAATTTCCCAATATAAAAACATAATGGAGAATCATTGTTCTAAATACCCGGTAATAAGTCTTAGCTTTAAAGGAGCAAAGCAAATCGATTTCAGCAGTTCCACTCTAAGTATACGTAGAGAGCTTTCGCGGGAATACGAAAGGCACTTAGATGCGGTTTGCGCTTATCCTTTACAGAAGAAACGTATCAATAGAATATTAGAAGGCGAGAGTACAAATGAGGATTGTCAGGATGCGATACAGCTTCTGTCAGCTATTCTATATAAGTATTATAATAAAGAAGTAATTATTATTATTGATGAATATGATGTACCTCTTGAAAATGCATATTATAATGGATATTATGAGGAGATGATGAGTTTTATCCTCTCCTTGCTTGAGTCTGCTCTCAAGACAAATGATAATTTAGAATTCAGCATTCTCAGCGGATGCCTGCGGATATCCCGTGAAAGTATATTTACCGGATTGAATAATTTGAGTATTATCTCAATTTTGAACGATAACTATTCTGAGTATTTTGGTTTTACAGAAGACGAAGTAGCAGACATGTTAGCGTACTATAATATAACCAGTAAATCAGACCTAATTAAGGAATGGTATAACGGATATGAATTCGGCAGAACGAATATCTATAATCCATGGAGTGTGATTCAGATCGTAAGGGATCTAAGCCAAAACCAGGATGCTTATCCCATATCATACTGGGGAAATACAAGCTCCAACAGTATTATCAGGGACTTGATACTGAAAGCAAATGCAACAACAAAGGGAGAGATTGAAAGACTTCTTGAAGGAAAAACCATAGTGAAACAGATTCGTGAGGATATTACCTATGTGGAAATAGAAGATTCTATGGATAATTTATGGAATTTCCTGTTTTTCACAGGTTATCTGACAAAGAGTCACATGGAGAATTATGATAACGGCGATCGTTTTTTTACACTTGAGATACCCAATAAAGAGGTTGCATATATTTATAGAAATAAAATAATTAACTGGTTTAGTGAAACAATCAACAAAAGGAATTGGGAAGGCTTCTATGAGACTCTTTTAGAAAAAGATACTTTATTTATTCAGGGAATACTGAATGATATATTATTAAATTCGATTTCATATGAAGATTATCATGAAAATTATTATCATGGATTTATGATTGGTCTGCTTTCTGGTATTGATACACAAAATTATATCGTTGCGTCCAATCGGGAAACAGGTAAGGGAAGAGGAGATATTATTGTCCGTCATGTTAATCCAACAGGAAAGGCAGTCATTTTTGAATTAAAGTATACTGACAAGATCGATTCAATGGAAAAAATGGCAGAGGATGCTCTCATCCAGATTGCGGATAGACAATATGACAGAGCACTGTTACAGTCGGGCTATAATAAAGATAATATAATCAAATATGGAATATGTTTTTGCAAAAAGTTATGTCTGGTAAAGGCTCAATAAAGGAGGAGGAACCAAAGATGGAAGATATAGATAACATACAGCTAAAGATAAATTATGTTAAAGAGAGAACGATTGCAGAAAAGAGCGTTCCGCAGCATATAAATAGAGAATATGGAGAGAAGCTTGATTTAGATAAATTCATTCACGATATGATTTGTTTACATGAAGAATTTTTAGATATAATTGAGGAGGAAAACATACTTGTTTATTCAAATGATGATGAATATAAATATATTGCCGAAAAAACAAACTATTCAATTGAAATGATAGAACTTGTATTATGGTTTGGGGAATGTTATCAAATGAAAATGGGTTGTTATACATATCAGGCTGATTGTAAAAAATGCGGTTGTGACGAACTGTATATTAGAGAAGAGGAAGGTGAACTTTTTTCCAACTATATTGAATGTGGATTCTGCGGCGAAAAATATTCTTTTGAAGATATGTACTGTATTGAAGATAGTATTCTCCCATAGAAT
>Ga0153948_1000480_pt1 | contig 21731 bp, 18 predicted proteins | sample TSNJ032MetaG_FD_104696 | JGI IMG/M metagenome (GOLD analysis project Ga0153948, IMG submission 104696) | Attine ant fungus gardens microbial communities from New Jersey, USA - TSNJ032 MetaG | ecosystem: Host-associated > Fungi > Mycelium > Unclassified | place: USA: New Jersey, Wharton State... | reverse complement strand
GATCAAATGTCCCTCGCTTGAAACGATGACGCCCACACCAAAAATGTGCCACGGACGGACAGGCTCCGGGTCGTTGCGCCAATGCATCAGCGTTGCAAAACTGCTGCGCTTGAACCCCGCCTGCAAGATCCCATCGGCCAGTATTGCCTCCGGCGCCAGATAGATTTCGCCGTCGAAGAGGGCTGGTTTTGCAGCCTGCTCGCGCTTCCAGTTGATCGCAATGGTCTGTTCGTGCTGTTGCGTATATTCAAGCGGCCCCGGAGCGACGCGGACATCGACGTCATCGATGACATGAACTGTATTTTCCCGCACTTGTTCCATAAGAATTTGGTCCTGCTTCTCAGACAATGTTCAACGTCACGGCAACCGGGCAATGATCGCTGGCCTTGGGCCGGTCCCAGCCCGTGCGTGGATAGCGCTCTACCTGCTGATCGGGCGGAAAGACCGTGCGCCAGGGCTGACCGCGCCGGACGATCTGCGGCACCGCACTTTCATTCTTCAAAGCAAAGGATGGTGACGCCAGGATGTAATCAAGCTGACAAAGATGTCGCTCCTGTGGTCCGCGTGTGTGATAGAGCGTCCAGCGATCCATGACCGGGCGGCGCTCCACGAGGTTGACGGCAAAGCCGTCGCCGAGCAGCACATCGAGCGCGCTTTCCTCTTCCTGAGCCGGCGTGAAGTCATAGCCGTTCCATTCATCGCCGCCGATAAGGATGCGCTCGCGATAGTCGTTGAAATCGCCGCAGATCAGCCAGCGCCGATCAGCTGCCTTGGCCGGTCCGAACTTGTCTTCGATGATACGGCGGATCGCCCGTGCCTCGGCGCGGCGTACTGGCAGGGATGCTGTGCGCCCGTCAAAGCCGTTGCGAGCCCCGGTCATGGATTTGAGATGCGTCACAAAAAGCGACAGTGGCTTGCCCGCAATGCGCAAATCCACATTCAGGCAATCCCGCTTGAAAATACGGTCATGCGGTTCAATGCCAAGCTCGGCCAGAACAGGTTCGTAAAGTCCGAAATCATTATAGGTCAGATGCGCGTGGCTGGTGACCTCGCCCACCTCGATAGGTTGGCCGTCGCGGGTCGTGTCACGGATCATGACGGCCACATCAATGCCACGGCTGTCATTGCCGTCGATCAGATATTTGTGTCGATAGCCATGGCCAATCATCTTGAAAAGATAGCCATATTCGAAGGCATTGAGCGCGGCCAGATTGTCGACTTCCTGCAAGCACAGAATGTCGGCGCGCGTCTCGGCGATTGCCAGCGCCGTCATCTGTCGCGTGTCGTCGGCATGGGCGACAGCACGCGCCTGCTCCAGCAGACGGTATTGCGCCTCATCACTGATTTCGAACAATTGCAGGCTGCGGTCCTGATGCAATTCATTGCGAAAGCCGGAAAAATCGAACCGGCGCATCAGATTCTCGACGTTGAATGTGGCTATCGTAAACATGTGCCAGCAATCTCGCCACTTGCATCGCGATTGGCAAGGACTTCTTGGCCGCACCGGGATTTTTCCCCCGAGCGGATGATTTTGGAAGATAAAACACCCATATTGGGTGTATGGCGATAGCGAATGCCCGCACGCCATGCACGAAAGGCAAAGGTCGGAATGCTCAAGAAAGCCCTATGCGCAGCCATGATTTCCAGCCTGTTTGCGGTCGGCTTTGCCGCGCCAACTATGGCTGTCGAATTGCGCAAGACGCCCTATCTGCCATCCTTGCAGCCAGCCAGACCGCCGATTGTCAATCCGAATTCGAATACCAATCGCCCCGGCCCGAATTCGCCGGGATGCTATGGCTCGGTCACCTGCCGCAACAGTGAAAGCTATATCTCTGGCCAAGGCGTGTTGCGCTACAAGAACGGCGAACCGCTGGAAGTGCGCCCATCCACCCGTCCGCAAGTTCAGCGCTTCGGACCGAGCGTCAATCACATGCAGTGGTGCTCAAATCGCTATCAAAGCTATCGCAGCTCCGATGACACGTATCAGCCGCTCGCCGGGCCGCGCACCAGTTGCAACTCGCCATTTCAATAAAGGACGAACCAATGAAAAAGGCCGGGATAAACCCGGCCTTTTCAATTCTCTTCCGATGATCAGGCAGCAGCAGCCTTGCTGTGCGTGCGGATCAGGCGGCCAAGCCGCATGATGCCTTCGTCGATCATTTCGTCATTGGCGCAGGAATAGCTGAGACGCAAGGTGTTTGCGCCGCTGGCATCGGCGAAGAATGCCTTACCCGGAACAAACGCGACCTTCTCGGTCTCGATGGACGATGCGAGCAGCTGTGCGCCGTCCATGCCTTCCGGCACCGTGACCCAGATAAACATGCCGCCTTCAGGCTTGGTCCAGCTGGTGCCTTCCGGCATATACTTGGCAAGGGCTTCCAGCATGCGGTCGCGGCGATGCTTGTAGACCTTGGCCACCTTGGCAACCTGCGCATCAAAGCCATGCGTCGCGACATGATAGATCGCGATCTGATTGATGGTCGAAGAATGAAGGTCAGCCGCCTGCTTCATGAGCACGAGCTTGCGGATCACGTTCTTCGAGGCAACCACATAGCCGACGCGCAGACCCGGTGCGAGGGTCTTCGAGAACGAGCCGCAATAGATGGTGCGGGTCTTTTCGATGTCGCCGCCATTGCGGGCAATGTCGAGTGAAAGGATCGGCGGCACGGCTTCGCCATTGTAGCGCAGATACTGATAGGCTGCGTCTTCAATGATCGGGATATTCAGCTCGTCGGCCTGCGCCAGAAGCTTTTCGCGGCCAGCCAAATCAACGGTTTCGCCGGTCGGATTGGAGAAGTCAGCCGAAAGATAGCTGAACTTCACCTTGCCGCCAGCCTTTTCAGCTGCCTGCGCATAGGATGCAGGCGTGCGGTTACCGGTGATCGACAGCGTATCGTAGGTCGGCTCATAGGCATTGAATGCCTGCAAAGCGCCCAGATAGGTCGGCGCAGTCACCAGCGCCGTATCATTGGGCGAAATGAACAGCTTGCCGAGATAGTCGAGCGCCTGCTGCGAACCGGAGGTGATGAAAACATTGTCCTCGGTGCAGGGAATGCCGATCTTGGCCAGCTCGCCGACGAGCCATGTGCGCAGCGGCTTGTAACCTTCGGATACCGAATATTGCAGCGCGGCATTTGCTTCCGCACCCGTCAGCGTTTCCTTATAGGCAGCCTGAAAGGCTTCATGCGGAAACAGCGCCGGATCGGGAATGCCGCCGGCAAACGAAATAATGTCCGGACGTTCCAGCAGTTTCAGAAGTTCGCGGATTTCCGATGCGCGCATGCGTTTGGAGCGCGTTGCAAAAACATTTTCCCAGTCCAACACGGGAAATCTCCTCAATTAGACTTAACCATCCATCTGATGGAATTCGTACTAGCCAGATCTCCTCAAACCCTAGCTAATAGGGGGAAGCTCTAGCGCAATTTTTATCCAACGAGAACAGCTTTTCCCATGCTTCTATGGAATAAAGCTATTCGAAATTCTTTTGGCCTTCGACGTGCATGAAACGGAAAGCTGGCGCTGTGTTTTGGTTCTTTTCGTTCGCGGCTTAGTCGCGATCAATCCAACCATTCAGCGTCAAGTAATGAAGGGGCGTTTGAAACGCCCCCTCTTTTTGCTTGTTATGGAAGCTCTTAAAATCAGATGAGATTCTGGTTCTGGCCCATCGAAAATGGTGCTTTCTGAGAACCGGAGCGGAATGTACTCAAAGGTACATGAGCACCGGAAGCGGAAGAACGTGCCATTTGCAGACAGCCAGAACCTGAATATCGCTGATTTTTAGTTGCGAGCCTTATCCACCAGCTTGTTTGCTGCAATCCACGGCATCATGGCGCGGAGCTTTTCGCCAACTTCTTCGATCTGGTGCGCATCGTTGTTGCGGCGGATGCCCTTGAAGCGAGCAGCGCCAGCACGATATTCCTGCATCCAATCGGAAGTGAACTTGCCGGTCTGAATGTCTTTCAGAACGCGCTTCATTTCTTCCTTGGTTTCGGCAGTGATGATGCGCGGGCCGGTGACGTATTCGCCCCATTCAGCGGTGTTCGAGATCGAGTAGTTCATGTTGGCGATGCCGCCTTCGTAGATCAGGTCCACGATCAGCTTCATTTCGTGCAGGCACTCGAAGTAAGCCATTTCCGGTGCGTAGCCGGCTTCAACCAGAACTTCGAAACCAGTGCGGATCAGTTCGACAACGCCGCCGCAGAGAACAGCCTGCTCACCGAACAGATCGGTTTCGCACTCTTCCTTGAAGGTGGTTTCGATGACGCCCGAACGGCCGCCGCCAACGCCCGAAGCGTAGGACAGAGCGAGGTCATGGGCATTGCCGGAAGCGTCCTGATGGATGGCGATCAGGCAAGGCACGCCGCCGCCCTTCTGGTATTCGCCGCGAACCGTATGGCCTGGGCCCTTCGGTGCAATCATGACAACGTCGACCGACTTCTTCGGCTCGATGAGGCCGAAATGAACATTGAGGCCGTGTGCGAAAGCAATCGCAGCGCCGTCGCGCAGGTTGCTGTGGATGTGGTCGCGGTAGATGTCGGCCTGCAGCTCATCCGGGGTCGCCATCATCATCAGGTCGGCCCACTTGGCGGCATCAGCAACGCTCATCACCTGAAAGCCGTCAGCTTCGGCCTTCTTGATGGTTGCGGAACCTTCGCGAAGGGCGACGCGCACGTTGGCAGCACCGGAATCCTTCAGGTTCAGCGCATGGGCGCGGCCCTGGCTGCCGTAGCCGACGATAACCACATTCTTGGACTTGATCAGGTTAACGTCTGCATCCCGGTCGTAATAAACGCGCATTTCCTATTCCCTTCGTTTCCAGTTTATTCTCTGGCCTTCTTGCGTCAGCCGATCTGATTAGGCTCCATACAGAGCGAAAAACTGCTTGGTGGCGCGCCGGGCGTCCCGGATGACCACGTCGTCAGTCAGTTCCAGCCGGTCGCCCAACAGCAACCGGATTTGCATATCCCGGACCACAAGCCCGAAGAACGTGCGAAATGCTTCATCGATATCGTCGAAAGCGAGCAGCTTCGCTTCCATCCCCATTTCAAGGATCGGCATCAGGCGCCTGGCCATGGCAACCGGTCCGTTGGAGAGAACGATATCGCCCAGCGCCGACTTGCCCGATGCCGCATGGCTGACCGCCAGACGGTTAAGCGCGATCGACGTGCGCCCCGAAAGCACCAGCAACCAATCGCGGGCGAAGTGCTCCAGACTTGAGAAAAGCGATTCCGCGTCAAGCTTCTCGCGCGCCAGCGGCACAACGCGAACCTTGGAGGCCTGCCAGCGAACCATCGCTGTCAAAAGACCGTCGCGGTCGCCAAACCATTTATAGAGGCTTTCCTTGGAACAGTTGGCGGCACGCGCAATGCTCGCCGTCGTCAAAGCGCGGTCTCCGCCTTCAACAAGAAGGCGCAACGCCTGCTCCAGAACATCGTTCTGACGCGGCGAAAGAGCCTGCTGCTTTTGAGCCTGCAATTCGTCGCTACCATCAGTCACGGGTTACTTCCTCCTCTTGTACCGTACGGTACGGTTCCCATTCTATTAGACCTTGCCGCATAGACGGTCAAGCGAGATTTTTGAGAAATTCGGAGAGCGAAGGCGCATACTCAATATGCCGCTGCCAATAGCGCGATTGAACTGTGCACTTGCGTAAAAATAGCAGGAAAAACAAAAAATTAGGGCGTCATCCGGAATCAAATTCTCAGATAACGCCCTGATAAACTGCAGCCTGTTAAAGCGAATTCCCGATCAGATATTCACCTGCGTGCCGATTTCCACCACGCGGCCGGTTGGAATCTGGAAATATTCGGTCGCGTCGGATGCCGTGCGCGCCAGCAAAATAAACAGCTTGTCCTGCCACAAAGGCATACCGGAATGCACCGACGCCTTGAGCGAACGTCGCGACAGGAAGAAAGACGTCGTCATGATGTCAAACTTCCAGCCGAGCTTGCGGCAAAGGCCGAGAGCGCGCGGAATATTCGGCTGCTGCATATAGCCGAATTTAAGCGTCACCTGCATGAAGCGTTCGTTATACTGCGAGACGCGGGCGCGATCCGCGCTCGAGACCCACGGCTTCGAAGCCGTGACAACGGTCAGGATGACATTGTTCTGATGCAGGACCTTGTAATGCTTCAGACTGTGCATCAGCGCAGTTGGCGCACTTTTCGGATCGCCCGTCAGAAAGACGGCTGTTCCCGGTACAATCGTTGGCGGACGCTTGGCCATCTGCTCGACGATGAGGTCAAGCGGCACTTCGCCCTTGCGCGTCTTGAGGAACAGGTGCCGCGTGCCGCGTACCCATGTCCACATGATGATGACGAGCACAGCAGCGATGCCGATTGAGGCCCAGCCGCCTTCATGCACCTTGATGATGTTGGCGCTGAAGAACATGATGTCGATCAGCAAGAAGCCCAGCATCAAAGGCAGGGCACGACCCACCGGCCACTTCCAGATCCGTGTCATGACGATATAGAGCAGCACGGTCGTCACCAGCATATTGCCGGTGACCGCGATACCATAGGCTGCGGCCAGATTGGTCGACTTCTCGAAGCCCAGCACCAGAATGACCACGGCAAGGCCGAGCAGCAGATTGACGCGCGGAATATAGATCTGTCCGTGCAGCTTTTCAGACGTATGCTGAATCTCTAGGCGCGGCAGAATATTGAGCTGCACCGCCTGTCTCGCGACCGAATAAGCGCCGGTGATGACGGCCTGACTGGCGATCACCGTTGCCGCCGTCGCCAGCAGCACCATCGGTAACAAGGCAAAATCCGGTAACATCTGGAAGAACGGCAATGCAGCCGCTTCGCCATGCGACAGGATGAAGGCAGCCTGTCCGAAATAATTGAGCACCAGGCATGGAAACACGATCCACAGCCAGGCACGCACAATCGGCTTGCGCCCGAAATGGCCGAGATCGGCATAAAGCGCTTCCGCACCCGTCATGGCCAGGAAAACAGCACCAACCGTGATGAAGGCGATACCCGGGCTGATGATAAGAAAATGCAGGGCATAATAGGGATTGAGCGCGGCGATCACGGTCGGGTCGTCGAAAATATGCCAGAGGCCCGACGCGCCAAGCGCCAGAAACCAGATTGCCATGATCGGGCCGAACACGATAGCCACCCTGCCGGTGCCAAGCTTTTGCACCGAAAACAGGGTCACAAGAATGACCACTGTGATGGGCACCACAAAGGGTGTGAGGCTGGGCGCGACAATTTCCAGACCTTCCATGGCGGAAAGCACAGAAATAGCGGGCGTAATGACAGCATCGCCGAAGAACAATGCCGCGCCGACAATGCCGACACCGAGAATGAGATTGGGACGTCCCTTCAAAGCGCCACGCACCAGCGCCATCAGCGAGAGGATACCGCCTTCGCCGTTATTGTCCGCGCGCAGCACGAACAGGACATATTTGATCGTAACGACCAACGTCAGCGCCCAGAAGATCAACGACACAACGCCAAGAATATCGGAACGGGGCAAACTGCCGTCGGAAGCTGCCGCATGCAGCGCTTCACGGAAGGCGTAGATCGGGCTGGTGCCGATATCGCCATAGACAACACCGAGAGCGCCCAACACCAGCGTCTTCATGCTGTCATTGTGATGGTCGTTCTCTTCGGTGGCAAAGCCGGTTTCAGAGCCTGCCGCACCGCCACCAAGTGGAGCTGTGGCTGCATCCTGCGGGGTCGGTTGCGATTGCGCGTTCTGGCCGTTCAGCTCATCGCTCATTTGCAGACACCTCGCAACGTCCTGAAGTCATTCTGGCTGGAAATCATATTATGTGGAGTCCACTCACAGGAACGCCCGCAAAAGATTGCGGATTGCAACAACCGTGCCGCACCTTTGCCCCAATCAGGTTCAATCATAATCACCGGACCGAACGACAGAAACGCACCGCTTCGATGAAAACCGCAAGGCGAAACTCGCCATGGCGCATCGATGTGGAATGCGGACTTCGGAAAACTGTATCAATGCTTCCCTCATACGTTCCTGCGCGCCCCCGACGCGGATAGAACCAGCCGCGGACGCCTATAGCTTGTTGAGCTTTGGCACAAATGCGCTTTTTGCAAAGCTCGCATGCAAGCCATGCACAGAGCGCATTGAATGCACCAATTACCCAGCCAAAGCAGCGATGAAACGTGCCACTGTCGTCGACATACCATACGTCAAAGCGTCCGCCGTCAATCCATGTCCGATGGAAACTTCTTTCAATTGTGGAATGCGCTTGACCAGTGCGGGAAGATTTTCAACCGTCAGATCGTGACCGGCATTGATTTCAAGACCGAGCGCCGCTGCGGCATCCGAGGCCTTGCCGATACGGTCCAGCTCACGCGCTGCCGCTGCCGGATCGTCATAGGTCGCGCCGTAAGGGCCAGTGTAGAATTCAAGCCGGTCGGCGCCCATGGCCTTGGCCCTGTCATAACCCAGCGGATCGGGATCGGCGAACAGCGAAACGCGCATGCCGCCCTTCTTCAGCCGCGCCACGATGGGTGCGAGATAGTCAGCCTTGGATAGAAAATCCCAGCCGTGGTCCGAAGTGGCCTGCGTCGGATCATCCGGCACCAGTGTTACCTGTTCCGGCTGATGCTTTTCAACCAGTTCCAGGAAAGCTTCGCTCGGAAAACCCTCGATGTTGAATTCAGCCTGCGGAAATTCATCGTCGATCAATGCACGGATCTCGCCAAGATCGGAAAAACGGATATGGCGCTGGTCCGGGCGCGGATGCACCGTCAAACCCGCAGCCCCTGCCGCAAGTGCTATCCGTCCAAGACCGGTGACGCTCGGCCAGGGCAGATCGCGACGGTTGCGCAGCATGGCAATGGCATTGAGATTGACAGATAATTTCGCAGGCATGGAGGCATTTCTCCCGTTATCGGTTTTCGCTTTATATCGCCCGCCGCAGGAAAGTGTGAGTGTTTTCCCGTCGCACCCGATCACCCATCCCCAAATGTTGCCGTTTCCCGCCTTTCGAGCATGAGGCAAGCTTTTCCGCACTGAAATTGGAACAACAATCCGCAACCTTTCGCCCGGTCCAGACGTTTGAATCCTGTCCCGCCATGGGTTCGATTTTAGGATTGATGATAGAAAGACACCTGGAGACCGATGATGCGCAATGAGGACATCCCCGTCGTCCGCCGCATTCCTACAGACCGGAATGATGTATTCGCCTTTGCCATTGAAGGGCATCTGGACGATTCATCGCTGGAGAATCTCTACGGTCTGCTCGACGCGGCCTATGAGCAGTTTGACGAGATTGATCTTCTGATCCGCCTCGCCGGCTATGAAGGTGTGGACTGGACTGCGGCCTTTTCCGACAGCATGCTTTCGATGCGCTCAAAATCGCTCAAGCATCTGCGCCGCTATGCGATTGTCGGCGGGCCATTGTGGATACAGGCCAGCATCACCCTGATGCAGCCCTTCCTCTCAATCGAAATGCGCTCTTTCGAAACCGACGAAGAACCGGACGCATGGGAGTGGCTGAGTGCGAAACCGGTCGAAAGCTGATTATTTTACAATCGTCAGCCGTTCAGCCGCACGCGTAATGGCCGTATAAAGCCAGCGCTCACGCGTATCGCGAAAAGCATAGCTTTCATCGAACAGCACGACATCGTCCCACTGCGAACCCTGCGCCTTATGCACCGTCAGCGCATAGCCATAGTCGAAATCGTCGTAGCGCTTCTTGGTCTGCCATGGAATTTCGCTATCTGGGTCTTCGAACTGCGCTTTCAACAGCTTGATCTTGGCGACGCCACGATCATCATCTTCCGGCGCGACCAGCAGATTGATGCCGGGCTTCACGGTTTCCTTGGATGAGGTCATGACCTTCCAAAGCGACCCGTTGAGCAGGCCCTTGGCCGGATCGTTGCGCAGGCAGACCAACTTGTCGCCCGCCTGCGGATAGTCCGCCGTAAAGCCCTTCAACTCACGCAGGCGCTGATTGTAGCGACGGCGCGTGCGATTGGTGCCGACAAGCACCTGATCCGCCTTCAGCACCATCTCCTGATTGACTTCGTTCTTGCTGATAACCTTCGCTGCGCCGTGATCGCCATAAGGCAATTCGCGTCCTTCCCGGACATCGAGCGCCATGCGGATAATCGGATTGTCCTGCGCCTGACGATGAATTTCGGTGAGCAGATAGTTCGGCTCATGTTCGGTGAAGAAGCCGCCGCCGGAAATCGGTGGCAACTGTCCGGGATCACCGAGCACAAGAATCGGCGTTCCGAAGCTCATGAGATCGCGCCCGAGCGCCTCGTCCACCATCGAGCATTCGTCGACGACGATCATCGCCGCCTTGGCGACCGGGCTTTGCCGGTTGAGCGAGAATGTCGGCGCGATGGATGTCTTGCCCGTCGTCTCGTCCTCGATAGCTTCCTCGCCGCGCGGCCTATAGATCAGCGAATGCAGCGTGCGCGCATTGCTCGCGCCCTTGGAACGCAGGACCTGCGCCGCCTTGCCGGTAAAGGCCGCAAACTGCACATCGCCATCGACATGTTCCGCGAAATAGCGCGCAAGTGTCGTCTTGCCTGTTCCGGCATAACCGAACAGCCTGAAAATGGGACTACGCCCCTCTTTCAGCCATTGTCCGACGGCCTTAAGCGCCTGATCCTGTTCCGGTGAAAACTGCATGGCTCTTTCAGACAGGATTCGCGACCCGAAAACAAGATCAAACCGTGATCAAACAACCGTATTCAGAAGGGCCGTATAGCGGGAAAGGTCGACATTGCCGCCGCTGACGATCACGCCCACCCGCTTTCCACGCAATTGATCCGCAATCTGGCGGGCACCTGCGAAAGCCAGACAGCCAGTCGGTTCCACCACCAGCTTCATCTGCCGGGCAAAGAACTTCATGCCGTCGACAAGCGCCTGATCGCTGACTGTCAGCACATCCGTCACCTTTTCGCGAATGATCGCGAAGGTCAGGTCGCCGGGCGCCTGCGTCTGCGCGCCATCGGCCAGTGTCTGCGGCGTGTCGATGCGCACAATCTTGCCGGCACGTAAGGACTGCTGGACGTCATTGCCCGCTTCCGGTTCGACGCCGTAAACGGCGCAATCGGGTGAAAGCGCCTTGGCGGCCAGCGCCGATCCGGCAATCAATCCGCCGCCGCCCACACAGACGAACAGCGCGTCGAGCGGACCGACTTCCTCGATCAACTCCTTGGTCGCGGTGCCCTGCCCGGCAATGATATGCGGGTGGTTGTATGGCGGGATCAGGGTCAGGCCGCCCTCCTCCGCCAGACGGTTCGTCAAGGCGTCGCGGTCATCCTTATAGCGATTGAACGTGATGACATTGGCACCATAGCCGCGCGTTGCTTCGAGCTTCGACTGCGGCGCATCTTCCGGCATCAATATGGTGGCGGAAATGCCAAGCAGCTTTGCCGACAAGGCCACGGCCTGCGCATGGTTGCCCGACGAAAACGCGATCACGCCGCGCTTCTTCTGCTCGTCGCTGAAACGCGACAGCGCATTGAATGCGCCACGAAACTTGAAAGCGCCGATGCGCTGCAGACTTTCCACTTTGAAAAAGAACTCTGCACCAGTCTCGTCATTCAGCGCCGTCGAGGTCAGAACCGGCGTATGAAACGCGTGACCTTCGATCTGGCTCGCTGCGGATGCAACATCGTCATAAGTTGGAAGTGCCGACATGCTCATACTCCTGATTATATTACCTTAACATCGGCCAAAGACTTGCGATCAGCAGCAAGGCCATAGCGATGTTGAACCATTTGAGACGCACAGGGTCGTCCAGCCAGTTGCGCAGCAACATGCCAAAACCTGCCCAGACCGACACGCTCGGCAGATTGACCAGCGCGAAAGCGACGCTCACCAGCGACACGGCCAGATAGTAATTGTCATGCGTGGCATAGGTGGCAATGCCGGTGACAGCCATCACCCACGCCTTGGGATTGACCCACTGAAAGGCTGCCGCCTGCATGAACGTCATCGGCTTGCCGTCACCATTGCTTTTGGCTTCGCCGATGGAACGCGACGTCGCGATTTTCCATGCGAGATAGAGCATATATGCGCCGCCAGCGAATTTCAGGCTGGTATAGAAGGCGGGCACGGTTTCAAGCATCACGCCCAGTCCAAACCCGACCGCCAGAAGCAGGCCGAAAAAGCCGACGCCAATGCCCAGCATATGCGGGATGGTACGGCGAAAGCCGAAATTCACACCCGACGCCAAAAGCATCAGATTGTTCGGACCCGGCGTTATGGAAGAAACGAAAGCGAAGGCGATCAGCGCCAGAAATATTTCGACAGACATGTGATGAACCCGATTTACCCGCACAAATTAGCTCAATAAAAAACCGGCACAATCGAAACATTGTGCCGGTTTTAAGCCTTATTGTATCAATCCCTGCTTGTGGCAGAGAAACACTACTTACATGCCTTCTGGGCCGCGGTTCATCGCCGCCACGCCGGTACGACAGATTTCGACGAGGCCGAGCGGCTTCATGATCGAGATGAACTGGTCGATCTTCGCGGTTTTGCCGGTGATCTCCAGAATGAAGTGATCCGTCGTCGCGTCGACCACCTTAGCCTTGAACGCGTCGGCAAGACGCAGGGTTTCGGCACGGGCTTCACCCTTGCCTGCCACCTTGACCAGCGCCAGTTCGCGCTCGATCGGATGATCGTAGCCAAGTTCGGTGGCGCGGTGGCTCAGATCCACCACGCGGTGAACCGGAACAATGCGTGCCAGCTGATGGCGGATCTGGTCAAGCACGTGCGGCGTGCCACGCGTCACGATCGTGATGCGCGAAAGATGCTTCTCGTGCTCGGTTTCCGAAACCGTCAGGCTTTCGATGTTGTAGCCGCGACCGGAGAAAAGTCCGATAACGCGGGCAAGGACGCCCGGCTCGTTGTCGACGAGGACGGCAAGCGTATGGGTTTCCGGGGTCTGGGTTTCGGCTGCGATGAAGTAAGCCGATCCAGAAGCTAGGTTCTGTGCATTCATAATTAAATCCTCCGGATCAGACGAGCGCGCGGCCCTTGGCGTCGATGGCATTGGCAACAGCTTCGTCCGTGGCTTCATCGGGCAACAGCATTTCGTTATGCGCCTTGCCGGACGGGATCATCGGGAAGCAGTTCGCCAGATTGGCAACGCGGCAGTCGAAGATGACCGGCTTGTCGATATCGATCATTTCCTGAATGGCGCTATCCAGATCGCCCGGCTTTTCGCAACGAATGCCATGTGCGCCATAGGCTTCAGCCAGCTTGACGAAATCCGGCATCGCTTCCGTATAGGAATGCGACAGACGATTGCCATGCAGCAATTGCTGCCACTGGCGCACCATGCCCATATACTGGTTATTCAGGATGAAGATCTTGATCGGCGCATTGTGCTGGATAGCCGCCGACATTTCCTGAATGCACATCTGGATCGATGCGTCACCGGCAATGTCGATAACCAGCGCATCGGGATGCGCGATCTGCACGCCGAGAGCCGCAGGCAGGCCGTAGCCCATGGTGCCGAGACCGCCCGAGGTCAGCCAGCGGTTGGGTTCCTCAAAACCATAGAACTGCGCGGCCCACATCTGGTGCTGGCCAACTTCCGTGGTGATGTAGGTCTTGCGATCCTTGGTCAGTTCATACAGCCGCTCAATGGCATATTGCGGCATGATGACGTCTTTGTTCGGCGTATAGGCCAGCGAATTGCGGGCACGCCAACGGTCGATCTGCTCCCACCAGGCCGCGATGGTCTTCTTTTCCGGCTTCTTGTCGGAAGCGCGGAACTGGCGAACGATATCCTCCAGAACATGCGCAACATCGCCGATGATCGGCACATCCACGCGGACAGTCTTGTTGATCGACGACGGATCGATATCGATGTGAATCTTCTTCGAATTCGGCGAGAACGCATTGAGGCGACCGGTAATACGGTCGTCGAAACGCGCGCCGACGCACAGCATGACGTCGCAATCATGCATGGTCATATTGGCTTCGTAGGTGCCGTGCATGCCCAGCATGCCGAGCCAGTTCTTGCCGGAAGCCGGATAAGCGCCGAGGCCCATCAGCGTGGAGGTGATCGGGAAGTTGCCGAGTTCAACCAGCTCGCGCAGCAGACGGGAAGCTGCCGGGCCGGAATTGATCACGCCACCACCGGAATAGATGACAGGCTTCTTCGCCGTGGCGAGCAGACGGACAGCGTCGGCAATCGCCTGCGCATTGCCGTCGAGAACCGGACGGTACGTGGTGCGCGGCGTGGTCTGCGGCGGCGTATAGATGCCCTTGGCAAACTGGATGTCCTTCGGAATATCGACCAGAACCGGACCGGGACGACCCGTGGATGCGACATGGAAAGCTTCGTGCAGAACGCGCGACAGGTCGTTGACGTCCTTAACCAGCCAGTTGTGCTTGGTGCAGGGGCGCGTGATGCCAACGGTATCGGCTTCCTGAAAAGCGTCGGAGCCAATCAACGAGGTTGGGACCTGGCCGGAAATGCAGACAAGCGGGATGGAATCCATCAGCGCATCCTGAAGCGGCGTAACCGCATTGGTTGCGCCCGGACCGGACGTCACCAGCAACACGCCAACCTTGCCGGTGGAGCGGGCATAGCCTTCGGCAGCATGGCCAGCGCCCTGCTCGTGACGCACGAGAATGTGCTGAACCTTGTCCTGCTGGAACAGTTCGTCATAGATCGGAAGCACCGCGCCGCCAGGATAGCCGAAAATGCTCTCCACGCCCTGATCGATCATGGCCTGGATGACCATTTCCGCGCCGGTCATCTCGCGTGGATGGCTTGTTTCCTGTGATCCTGCGGCGGTTGCTTCCGCCTCTTGTTTACCTGCAGTCATCGTTCTCTTCCCGTCTAGTCGATATTTCGGTGTTGGATTTAGCCACATCGGGCTTTTTTGGATAATAAAAAAGGCCCCCGAGGGAGCCTGTCTTTCGCGCATGGGAGCTTTCGCCGGATGGTTACACCATCCTGCCCATGCGCGCCCGTACCACAAGAATAATAAACGTGTTCATGGGGCGGGACACTAATCGCCTGAAAAGAAGCCGTCAACGCATAAATACGGGCCCTGCGATATTTTCTTAAGATTCACCCCACCCTTTCGATAACTTTATTTCAACCCGGATTTGATAGTTTCCCTCGACACTCTTTTGAAAGTTGGCGGAATGAACACGGGCGGGGATATTGACGGCAATGCCGAGATGAAAGACCGCGGCTTCGTACAGCGTAACCGCACGGAAGGTCACGTCATCCAGTGCGACGGCGAGCGCGCGATCATAGCGGCTCTGTCCGGCCCCTCTTCCACGGCATCCGACGACTACTGGACCGTGGGCCAGCTCATCTCGATACAGTCTGGCGGCAACCGTCTGGTCGGCCTCGTCCATAATGTCACCGTGCCCGACAATGCCTGGGCACGCGGCGGCGACAACATCGTCCACGTCCACGTCGAATTTCTCGGGGAAGTTCGCGGCGAACCGGATGGCCTTATGACGTTCAGCGGCGGCATTTCCAGATATCCTTATCCCGGCGCCATCGCCCACCGCATTCGCGCCACCGACCTGTCCGCAGTCTATGCCCAGATGGGCCAGACAAGCGTTCCCATCGGCGCACTGACACAGGACGCTTCCGTCCCCGCCTATGTTTCGGTCGAAGATCTCATCTCACGCCACTTTGCCGTTGTCGGCACCACGGGCGTCGGCAAGTCCAGCGCCGTCATGCTGCTATTGCGCCGCATCGTCTTGCAGCGGCCCGATCTGCGCATCCTGATCCTCGATCCGCACAATGAATTTGCGGGGGCGTTTCCCGATCTCGCCATTGCCGTTGACCAGACCAATATCGAACTGCCGTTCTGGATGCTGCGGCTGGACGAATTTGCGGATGTCATCTTTCGTGGTCGCACGCCAGAGCCTATGGAATACGACATATTGCGGGACCTCGTGCAGCTTGCCCGTGAAAAGACGAGTGACAGCGAAACCGGCGGCCGCCAGACCTTGCGGCGCAAGTTGTCGGACAGAACGGTCAGTGTCGATACGCCAATTGCCTATCGCCTGCGCGATCTCCTGACCCTGATTGAAGACCGGATCGGCCTTCTCGACAGCAAGGCCGAGCGCCCCTATCTGCGCAACCTGAAAGCTCGGCTGGAATCCATTGCCAGCGATCCGCGCTTCCGCTTCATGTTCGCCGTCACCGGCGGGCCGGAAACCATGCGTCAGGCCATCGCCCGCATTTTTCGCATTCCGCACAACGGCAAGCCGATCTGTACCTTTCAGCTTGCTGGCCTGCCATCCGAGGTGGTCAATGCGGTTGCTTCGGTCCTGTGCCGCCTCTCCTTCGACATTGCCATGTCGAGTGAAGGCAGCCTGCAAACCCTCGTCATCTGCGAGGAAGCGCACCGCTATATTCCAGCCGACAAGGATGCCGGGTTCTGGCCGACGCGACAGGCCATTGCCCGCATCGCCAAGGAAGGGCGCAAATACGGCTCGTATCTCGGCGTGATCAGCCAGCGCCCCGGCGAACTGGACGCCACCATTCTCTCGCAGTGCAACTCCATCTTCGCAATGCGTCTCGGCAATGAGCGCGATCAGGAAATCATCAAGGGTGCATTGCGCGGCGGCGCCCGCAGCATGGCCGGTTTTCTTTCGTCAATCGCCAACCGTGAAGCCATCGCCTTTGGTGAAGCGTTTTCAACACCGATGCGGCTGACCTTTGAAACGGTCCCGCCGCATCAGTTGCCGGGACGCCGCAAGGCCGAAAGCCTGACATCATCCTTGCAGATCGATGACAAAATCGCACTGGATCGTATTGTGGATCGGCTTCGCTCCTTCGAAAACAACGCGCAAACCGGCACGCCCGAAAAACCGTCCGAGGAAAGCGATTTGTTGGAAAGGCCTTCAACAATCAGCAGGCTGGAAACCGTTACGGCTGCGCCAATTGCTTCAGAGCGACCGGGGGCCGTTGTCTCCCATAACAGCGAAACAGCCCAAAGCATGAAGAAACTCGGCGATCTGGTGCGCAATTTCCGCAAGGATTATGAGAGCTGATAGCAAGCCTTTAGCGGTCCGATATCAGGCGCAGACGCGGTTGCGCCCCATATTCTTGGCGGCATAGAGCATCTTGTCGGCGCGGCGATAAAGGTCCTTCGACGTTTCGCGCCGGTCCCATATGGCAAGACCGATACTGACGGTAACCGTCAGCTTCACATCGCCAAGATCGATTTCCAGCGTCGCAATGGCCTTGCGGATACGATTGGCGAGCTTGATCATCAGCTCTGCATCCATATTGGGGGCGAGCACCGCAAATTCCTCACCGCCAAGACGCGCAACCACATCGTGATAACGCGTATAATCGCGCAGGCAGCGTGCGACTTCCTGCAAGACCACGTCACCAATATCGTGTCCATGGGTGTCGTTGACGGCCTTGAAGTGATCGAGATCGATGATCATCAAGCCGACCGGTCGTTGGATACGGTCGAACTGAACCAGATATTCCTTCAACGCTTCGTCGAAATAACGCCGGTTCTGCATGCCGGTCAGACTGTCGGTCAGGGCGGCATGTTCGAGTGTCTGCGACCGTTCGGACAAATCCTGCGTGATGATCTGCAACTTGCCGCGATCCAGCGCCTCGGTGCGTATCTGCGGATAGATCAGCAAAAGCCCGCAAACGATGGAGGCGATGAGAACCCATATTGCCGCATGGTTGAGCCGTCCGAGAATGGCCACCAGTTCGGAAGCGGACGCATCAAGAGGGGTCGCTGCAAGCAAACCCAAGTCGACGTGCACGCGATAAAGCAAAATGCCTATCCCGCACATCAAAATAATCAGAATGAAAAATGCCCGCTCCGATTTATGAAACCGCATATTTCGCGCCCGCCTCTCCTTTCCGGAGATTGCCAGCGAGTTATTTCAGTGTCGTTAATTGAAGTAGTGCTTCATCAGAATTACTTAAAAAATTCCAGCTTTTATCAAGCTGATTGCGAAACCAGGTCGACTGGCGTTTGGCATATTGTCGTGTTGCAATCACCGAACGTTCGATGGCTTCGTCTTCACTCATCGTACCTTCAAGGAAAGCGCTGATCTCCCGAACGCCAATGGCCTTCATGGCGGGCAACGCCGGGTCGAGCTGCAAGGCCAATAGTGCCTTCACTTCATCGATAGCGCCATTGTCCCACATCAGGGCAAAGCGCCGCGCAATGCGCTCCGAGAGCCAGCCCCGTTCTGGCAAAAGCACAACCTTGCGCGCCGACTGGTCATCCACCAGCACGCGCCCCTTGGTCTGCTGCCACTCGCTCAAGGATTTTCCGGTGCTCTCGATCACCTCCAGCGCCCGCACGATGCGCTGGCTGTCGGTCGGTTGAAGTGTAGCCGCCATTTCCGGATCACGTTCGGACAGCGCCCGATGCAGCGCTTCGGCGCCTTCCGTCTCCATGCGGGCGCGCCAATGAGTGCGCACATCCGGGGATACTTCCGGCATTCGCGACAAACCACCCAGCAGCGCGCGAAAATAAAGACCAGTGCCACCGACGAAAATCGGTGTCCGTCCTGCCAGATCCGGCTGCGCCAGAAGTGCTGCCACATCGGCGAACCATTTGCCGGTGGAATAGGATACGGACGGTGCAACATGGCCGTAGAGATGATGCTCGGCTGCAGCCAGATCGTCGGCCCCCGGGCGCGCCGTCAGCAGATCGAGCACGTCATAAACCTGCATGGAATCGGTGTTTACGATGAAACCGCCGGTCTTCCTTGCCATATGAACAGCAAGTGCCGACTTGCCGCTGGCCGTTGGGCCAGCTATCAGGATGGCATTCTTGATCGCCTCCTCACTCATCGCAGGAATCGCTCCCTCATGTCTGCATCCGCTCCGCTCATTGCCACTTTGATCGCCAACCCGGCCAAGGCCGCTCTTGTTCCGTCGCTCGGGATTAAAGCGTCAGCGGCAGTGAATGCAACAGGACTTTACTGGCTTGCAGACGGTATTGCCTGCGATATCCCCCTGCCAAGCGGCCTGAGCGCCGATGACGCCGACGCTACGCTGCGCGCGGCACTCGATGGCGCATCGGTTGATGTCGTTGTGCAAGAGCAGGATCGCCGCCGCAAGAAAATCCTGATTGCCGACATGGATTCGACCATGATTCAGCAGGAATGCATCGACGAACTGGCCGAAGAAGCAGGCTTGCGCGAGCATGTGGCCGCAATTACCGCCCGCGCCATGAATGGCGAAATCGCCTTTGAACCGGCCCTGCGTGAACGCGTTGCACTTCTGAAAGGCTTGCCCCTTCAGGTTATAGACAAGGTGATCGCCACCCGCATCACGCTCACACCCGGCGGACCGGAACTGGTGCGCACCATGCGCAAGCACGGTGCTTATACCGCGCTTGTCTCGGGCGGCTTCACATCCTTCACCCACCGTATTGCTGAAATGATCGGCTTCAACGAAGACCGCGCCAACCTTCTTCTGGACGATGGAGCCAAGCTGACAGGCGTTGTCGCGGAGCCGATTCTCGGTCGCGAAGCCAAGGTGGAACGGCTGGAAGAAATCGCTGATCGTCTGGGTCTTTCACCCGACGACGCAATCGCGGTGGGCGATGGCGCCAACGATCTCGGCATGATCCAGCTCGCAGGCACGGGCGTGGCGCTGCATGCCAAACCGGCAGTGGCGGCAGAAGCCAAGGTGCGCATCGACCATGGCGACCTGACTGCACTTCTCTACATTCAGGGTTACAGGAAAACGGATTTCGTGGAATGATCATTCTGGAGACGCCAAGGCTTGTCATTCGGAATTGGGAGGATCGCGACCGCGACCTCTTTCACACGATCAATTCCGATGAAGAGGTCATGCATTTCTTCCCGTTCCGGCACGAGCGGCAACAGTCGGACGAACTTTTCGACCGGCTGTGCACCATGATTTCGAAAACCGGCCTTGGTTTCTATGCGCTCGAAGAAAAGACAAGCGGTGAATGCATCGGCTTTGCCGGTCTGGCCCGCACCAAACTTGAACCGCATTTGCCGGATGGAACTGTGGAAATAGGCTGGCGGCTTGCCCGCCCCTTCTGGGGCAAGGGCTATGTGACCGAAGCTGGCAAAGCCCTTCTGGCCTATGCCTTCGGTCCGCTGGGCTTGTCTGAGGTTGTATCCTTCGCCGTGGAAGCTAATCACCGCTCCACGAGCGTCATGCAGCGCATCGGCATGATGCGCGATGCCTCAAGCGATTTCAATCATCCGCGCGTGCCGGACGAAACACCTCACCTGAAACGCCACATTGTTTATCGCGCTTACGCCACCTGACCGGCACACCAGCCGGAAGACCACGCCCACTGGAAATTATACCCGCCGAGCCAGCCGGTGACATCGACGACTTCGCCGATGAAATAGAGACCCGGCACGGACTTAGCCTCCATGGTGCGCGAATCGAGATCGCGCGTATCGACACCGCCCAGCGTTACTTCTGCCGTGCGATAGCCTTCCGAACCGGCAGGCTTGATGCGCCAGTCATTGACGGCGGCTTCCACGCGGCGGAACAGCTTGTCGGACATATCCGCGAGATGCCCGCTGGCACCGTTCTCCTCGGCAATCGTCTGCGCAAGCTTCTTCGGCAGATGCAGGCCGAGCGCGGTCTGCAAGGCCTGCTTGCCATTTTGCGTGCGCTGTGTGCGCAAGGCTTCGAACAAGTCCGTACCGGGCAACATGCTGATGCGGATTTCATCGCCCTCTTTCCAGTAGGACGATATTTGCAAGATGGACGGTCCGCTGATGCCGCGATGCGTGAACAGCATGGCCTCGGTAAAGCTCGTCTTGCCGCAGGCCACCACCGCATCCACAGCAATCCCGGCCAGCGGCTTCAGGCGTTCTAGCGTATTCGGTTCAAAGGTGAGCGGGACCAGCGCCGGGCGTGTCTCGACCAGCCGTAACCCGAATTGTTCGGCAAGGTCATAGCCGAAGCCGGTTGCGCCCATCTTCGGGATAGATTTGCCGCCGCAGGCGACCACCACAGAACGGCACCTGACCGTCGTGCGAACACCGCCTTCCATCAGCCGCAGTTCAAACCCGTCGCCGATCTTGGTTACGGTGTCGACACCGCAGGAGAGTTTCAGCCGCGCGCTGTGACGCTTCATCTCGCCCAACAGCATATCGATGATCTGCGTTGCCGAGCCGTCGCAGAAAAGCTGCCCTAGCGTCTTCTCATGATAGGCAATGCGGTACCGCTCGACCAATGCGATGAAATCGCGCTGCGTATAGCGGCTTAATGCCGAGATGCAGAAATGCGGATTGCGCGACAGATAGTTCTTCGGGCTGGCATGAATATTGGTGAAGTTGCACCGACCCCCGCCGGAGATGCGGATTTTCTCACCCGCCGACCTGGCATGATCGACAACCAGCACGGAACGCCCGCGTTTGGCCGCTTCGATGGCGCACATCATCCCGGCTGCGCCTGCGCCTATCACGACAATATCGACAGTTTCCAACTCGTACACCACTCCATGAAGCGTTTTGGCGCTTCAATCCTGAATCTCATTCTCAGCACTTGCCGCTATTTGATTCAAATCGCAAATGAAAACGGCGCTGCGGATGATCCGCAGCGCCGCTCGAACTCTATCTTACAAAAGTCTCAGTCGATCCGAACGGTCACGAAACGCAACTCGCCGGAACGCGACGCCAGCATGAGCAGCGCGTTCTTGCGCCCTTCCCGCCGCAGCGCGTCTATGCGCTTCTTCACATCCTCGGGCGTCTTGACCGTGACCTGATTGATATCGACGATGACATCGCCCGTCTCAACCCGCTTG